>OGFG01001993.1_pt1 | contig 18216 bp, 16 predicted proteins | sample 1570761 | NCBI WGS metagenome assembly OGFG01 (sample SAMEA2581938, study PRJEB24529) | metagenome | biome: Human gut stool | place: China | collected 2011 | reverse complement strand
TACACTCTTTCCCTACACGACGCTCTTCCGATCTAGGAGGCGTTCCACACCAGAGCGTGACACCACTTCGTTGTAGAGGCGGACGACTCTGTCCGCCCGCAGAACACAGTGCTTTTTCTGTAATCCACGGCGAATTCGCAACATTTTGGGGCAGACAGAGTCGTCGGCCCCTACAGGACAGCGTTTTTCTAAGCGGAGAATTTTAAATCTGCTTCGCCACCCACAGCGTCTTCGCCAGCCCTTCCGCCGCTTCCAGCAGACCGATGCAGCTTTCCATGGAAGCGCTCACACATACAACGCCGTGTCCGCCGAGCAGGCAGAGCGGGCTGTGCGCCAGCGCGGCCTCGATGCCCTTGTGGATCTCGTGCGTCCCGTTTTTGCCGTAGGGCAGGCACACGAACCGCTGAAATACAACGTGCAGCGAGCAGTCCTCCGGCACGATAAAGTCCCGGTACCGCAGCGCATACGCCGTCAGATACGGGCAGTGGCAGTGCACGACGGCGTTCACATCCGGCCTCGCCCGGTAGACGGCCTCGTGCAGCAGATACTCGCTCGACCGCTTCCCGCGCCCGCCGATCTGCGCGCCGCTTTCGTCCATGACGCTGATATCCTCCCTCTGAAGCAGCAGCTTCATCCGGCCGGACGGTGTGATATACGTCAATCCGGTTTCCCGGTCTATGATGGAGGCGTTGCCCTCCAGCGCGGTCACGAGGCGCTTCTGCTCCAGAATGTTTGCGAAAAATGCAAGCTGCTGTGCGTAATCCATTGCAGTGTCTCCTAAAATCAAAAAATGCATATGCATATTTTATTGTCTTTGCTGCCCGAAGTCAACGGGCGGCCCGATCAAACAGGAGGTATTTGAACCATGCTGAAAAACATCCCGCCCATCCTTTCCCCGGAGCTTCTGAAGGTATTGGCCGAAATGGGCCACGGCGACCGCATCTGCATCGGCGACGGCAATTTCCCCGGCGCATCCATGGCCAAGCCCAACAATTGCGTCTTCCTCCGTGCCGACGGCCATGGCGTGCCCGAGCTGCTCGACGCGATCTTGCAGGTCATCCCGCTTGACGAGTATGTCGAGCACCCTGTCATGATCATGCAGGTCGCCGAGAAGGACAAGGGTATGGAGATCCCCATCTGGGACGAATATAAAAAGATCGTCGCCAAATACGACGCGCGCGGCGAAGCCGCCTTCGGCAGCTATGAGCGCTTCGAATTCTACGACGAGGCCCGCAAGACCTACTGCATCCTCCAGTCCGGCGAAACTGCCATCTACGCCAACGTGATTTTGCAGAAGGGCGTTATTAAATAAGCAACCTGCGCAAAGCAGCCTCGGCCATGCGGCCGGGGCTGCTTTTGTGCCTGCGTATTATTTCTTTGCCGCGTTGGCCTGTTCCAGCTTGTGCTGGCGGCGGTTGCGGACGGCTTCGTCCATCGGATGGATCTCGCCTGCGGCCTGCAGGGCCATTTTGGTCAGCAGCGGGCCGACCAGCTCGTAGATCAGAATGGCGAACAGCGTAATGTTGCGGATCAGATCACCCTCCGCGCCGAGCTGGCGCGCCGTCACGCACATACCGAGCGCGACGCCGGCCTGCGGCAGCAGCGTGATGCCGAGATACTTGCAGATCTGCGGCTCACATTTCATGAGCTTTGCGGAGTAATGCGCGCCGAGATACTTGCCAAGCGAGCGCGTCAGAATATACACAACGCCGATGAGAACGATCATACCGTCCTTGAACACGCCCAGATCCAGCCCCGCGCCGGAGATGACGAAGAACGCCGCAAACAGTGGGCTTGTCCACCGGTCGGATTTTTCCATGATCTCACCCGACAGCGGGCAGAGGTTACAGAACAGCGTGCCCAGCATCATGCACGTCAGCAGCGACGAGAAACCGATGGTCACAGGGCCGATCTTGAATTCCGCCATGGCCAGCGCCGAGGTCAGGAAAACAAATGCGATGGTCATGTTCAGACGGTTGGTGTTGGAGTTGAACAGCTTTTCCAGCTGCGTGAGCACCCAGCCGCCAAGTGCGCCGAGCGCCAGCGAGCACACGATCTCGATCAGCGGATCGACGACGATGGAGATCACATCGAACGAGCCGGTGTTGAGCGCCTTTGCGATGCCGAACGACACCGCAAACACGATCAGGCCGACCGCATCATCCAGCGCGACGATGGGCAGCAGCAGATCGACCAGCGGGCCCTTTGCCTTGTACTGCCGCACGACCATGAGCGTTGCGGCAGGGGCCGTTGCCGTGGCGATGGCGCCGAGCGTGATGGCCTGCGCGATGGACAGCTTGCCGTTTGTAAGCAGTGCGATCACGATCAGCGCGATATCGACCAGGAACGTCGCGGCCAGCGCCTGTAAAACGCCGATGACGAACGCCTGCTTGCCTGTGTGCTTCAGTTCGGACACGCGGAACTCGCTGCCGATGGAGAATGCGATGAAGCCCAGCGCGACCTCGGAGATCAGCGACAGACTGTCTACGGATTCCTGCGTCGGGAAGCCAAGGCCCTCAATGCCGAGCAGACCCAGGCAGTACGGCCCGATCAGAACACCCGCGACCAGATACGCCGTCACAGACGGCAGCTTCAGCGGCTTTGCAACGCGGGTCATCAGCAGACCCGCAAGAACCGCAACAGATAATGATAACAGCGTGCGCATTTCAAATTCCTTCATTTCTACTTTTTTGCACACATCATTATACACGTTTCCAAGCAAAATGCAAGAAGAACTTGTGAAAAATGAATGAAATTCAAACGGTATTTTATTCAATCTGCCAGTATTTCCGGCGAAGCGGATTTTTGCTGGACAAACGCCCCGCGCGTCTGCTATGCTGAGGCCTATGGAGGCGAGAAACATGGAAGATCAGATCACAGTAAACGGCAGAGTGCTTTCCATCCGGCGGCTGCTCGGCAAGGGAAAGGGCGGCTATTCCTATCTGGCCGCGGACGAGCGTGGCGAATACGTCGTCAAGCAGATCCACCACGAGCCATGCGAGTATTATCAGTTCGGGGACAAGCTTGCCGCCGAGCAGCGTGATTATGAGCGGCTCCTGTCCGCCGGGATCCCCATGCCGCGCCTGCTGGACGTCGACACGGAAAATGAGCGCATTCTCAAGGAATACATCCCCGGCCCCACAGCAGCGGAGCTGATCGCGGAAAACCGGCTCCCAGGCTTCTGCCTCCGGCAGCTGAAGGCCATGTGCGCCCGCCTGTATCCCGTTCATCTGAATATCGATTATTATCTGACCAATTTCGTCCTGTCCGTCGACCGGCTTTATTACGTCGATTACGAATGCAACGACTACAGCCCCAAATGGGACTTCGAGCACTGGGGTGCGCAGTATTGGACGGGACAAGAATAAACGGCTGCGGCGGACGGTGAACCGTAAACCACAAGTCTGATTTTCCGATTTGTCTGGCAGTTTCAGCAATTCGGCACTGCGCCCCGACCCTCATCCGGCCCTCCGGGCCACCTTCCCCAGCGGGTAATGTCATCAATTTAAGACCATAGACGGTTTGTTTTACGCAAAAACCGTTGAAATGCAACCGCAGTTGGTAGGGGCGGGGCTCTGCTCCGCCCGGCAGAATGCAGTGAATTCCTTCGAGAATTTGCGGCGAATCCGCAAGCAGTTACCTCTTTGGATGTAGGGGGCGATGCGCACATCGCCCCGTTGGGCAGCTGTGAATTCGCCGAAGATTCCCGTAAAATCGGTACATCCTTCCCGATTCTGGCCGATTACAGCATCTTCCCGGTTGGAAACCGGCTGATCTACGCCACGCACGGCCACGTCTACAACACCGCGCACCTGCCGCCGCTCTGCCCCGGCGATATTCTCCTGCATGGCCATACACATGTACCCGCGTGGGAGCCGTTCGGCGAGGAAAACCTCTATTTGAACCCCGGCTCTGTCTCCATTCCGAAAAACGGCTCCGCACGCGGCTATCTGACGCTGGAAGACGGCGTTTTCAGTGGAAAACGCTTTCCGGCGACGTATACCATACGCTCACGCTGTAATATGGTGCTTATACACAGCAAAAACAGGCTTCCCATCGAACCCGTTCGATGGGAAGCCTGTTGTCTGTTTGCCGGTTCATTCGCCCTTGACTTTGTAGCCGCAGATGCGGATAGCTGCCTTCGCAAGTTCTGCCGTCGGGTCAACGAATGGCCCGGGCTGCGGCAAAGTATCGGCGATAATAGGCAATTCCGTGCAGCCGAGGATAAAATAGTCCGCGCCGCGCGCGCGAAGTCCGTCCAGAAGCGCCTGCCATGCACCCTGCTCCGGTTCAAGCGGCTTGGATGCCTTCACAACATCGTAGATCAGGTGCATCAGCACATCCTGCTCGCCTTCGTCCGGCACAAGACAGTGCACGCCCTGTGCATTCAGCGCCTTTTCATAAAGGCCGGTTGCAAGCGTGCCCTTCGTTGCGAGGCTTGCAGCGGTCTGGCCGGGAAAATCCTTTGCGCATGTCTTCGCCGTAGCCTCGAGCATACTGAGAAACGGCAGGCTTGTCATGGCCTGCAGGCGGGGAAGGAAATAATGCGCGGTGTTGCACGGCATGATAACGCAGTCCGCGCCGCAGCGCTCCAACGAGCGCAGAGCCGAGGCCATTTCCGGCACAGGATCCGGCCCGCCGGACAAAATCGCTGCCGTGCGGTCTGGAATGCGAGCGTTGGAATCGATATAGACGCGGATGTGCTCGTTGTCGCAGGCTGCATCTGTCAGAAGCGTGATCTTGCGGAACAAATCCGCCGTTGCAAGCGGTCCCATGCCGCCTAAAATGCCGATGGTCTTACCCATGGCGATTCCTCCTTGATGGGAAATATCTGATATAGAAAGAGGGGACGGACTGTTGTCCGTCCCCCTTTTATTAGGACTTGATTGTCAGTTCGAACGAATTAGCCCTTGATCGCGCCCTGATCGTCGACCGTGATGACGGTTGCGAAGTCGGAAGCGGTCTTGCTGATGTCGTTGCTGACGGTGATGACGCCGTTGTACATATCAGCGACCATCGCCTTGTAGTCGTCCTCCGTGAAGCTGTCAGACCACTGCGTACCCTCGCCCATCGGGATCTGGACGTAGTTCGCTTCGGGATCGTCCGCGGAGACGAGGCCCAGCGTTGCGATCTTGCCAACGTAGTTTGCCCAGTTGCCGTTGATGATGACGTCGTTCAGCGTGTCGTAAGTAGCGGGGTACAGACCCTTCATAGCGGAGGTAACGGTCAGACCGTCAACACCCGCGTAGTTCGCGATCACGCCAGCCTGGTCAACGTCAACGCCGATGACCTTGCCGTTCGCCTTCTTGGCAGCGTCAACAGCGGAGGTGTAGATGCCGCCGCCGCAGGCGAAGACGACCTCAGTGCCGTTTGCATACCAGGTATCCATAACAGCGGTGATATCAACATCGCCGGAGAACTGACCGCCATAGATGTAGTTCAGGGTGACGTCGGACAGGCCCAGATCGGCAGCCGCAGCGTCAACGCCCTGCACGAAGCCGTAGCCATAGCGGACAACGGCGGGAACAGCCATGCCGCCCAGGAAGCCGAGGCTCTTGTAGCCCAGCTTGACAGCAGCGTAACCGGCCATGTAGCCGCAGAGCTCTTCCTGATAGATTGCGCAGTAGACATTGCTCATGTCAACATACTTTTCGAGATCCCAGTTGTCGGGGTTGTAGTCATAGCTTTCGCCAGCCTTGGCAACACCGGCCTCGAGCAGGTCGCCCTTGGCAACGTCGAGCGCGATGAACTTGACATCGGGGAATTCCGGAGCAGCCTCGACGATCGCGCCGCCGAATGCATAGCCCGGCATAACGATGACGTTGTAGCCTTCGTCAACAGCCTTTTCGATCATGGCGACACGGTCAGCGGTGTTGTCGCCGGCGGGCTTGAAGTAGCTGAACTCCACGCCGTTGTCCTCGCAGAACGCCTTGCAGGCTTCATACGTGGTCTGGTTGAAGGACTGGTCGGTGATATCGCCGTAGTCGGTGATCATGGCGACAGCGTACTCGGTGTTGTCAGCCGGCTCTTCGGTGGGTTCTTCTTCCTTGGTCTCCTCAGCGGGAGCAGGCTCTTCGTCCTTGGTCTCTTCTGCGGGAGCGGGTTCCATGGTGGTTTGTTCGGGCTCGTCGGTGGTCTCTGCGGGCTTGGATGCGCAGGCAGCCAGGCTCAGGACCATGACCAGAACCAGAAGCAGTGCAAGATACTTCTTCATTTGAAAATCTACCTCTTTCATAATATTATTCCGCACCGGACCGCGGCGAACCGTACCCCGGTGTCAGAATTGCCCCCCTCATAGGGGGGGTAATTTTGATTATATCAGCTTTCGCTGCTGATTGCAATGACTTTTCACAGCTTCTTCCATGTTTTTCACAGCTTTTTTGCCTGCAGCATCCATTTGAGAATCCGGATCGCTGCCTTTTCCAGACCGATGCGGTCGGAGCCGGGCGTTTCATCGCCCCAGAGCATCCCGCCGTAGCCGCAGTCGAGCAGCCATGCACGCAGGAGCGGACTGTTCTCCGTGAGCCGCTGGCCGGAGATGGCGCAGTCCGGCAGCTTTGCCGCGCGGCAGCTGTTTGCCGCGATCTCAAACGGAAGGCCGTACACGTCGCGCAGCGCGGACTGGGAAACGGAAACGGTCTCCGGCAGGCTCTGTGCGTGCAGCGCAGCCGTTCCATAGGGCCATGCGCCCGCGGCCAGCGCCGAGGTCATAGCGCCGCAGACAACCGGGTCCTCCGACCATTTTTCCGCGAACCGCTTCTCCTGCGGCGAACGCATCACGCCCGCATCCGGCCCCAGCCAAAGCTGAACGCCGAGCTCCGCCATTTCAAGACCCACCGCGCGTCCGACAGCCCGGACGACCTCCTGGTCAAACGAGCAGGCCAGCTGCGCAGGCGCAGGGAAGACGGTCGCGCACTGCCGCCGGACGATCTCGCCGGTTTCCTCATCGGGAATATCGCGCAGCAGGCGCAGTCCCTGCGCGCCGCCCGCGATCTGCACGGCGGGGATCCCATAGCGCTCGATCGCAGCCGACGCGCCGAGCGCGCCGGGGACGGAGGCCGGTTCTTTGCCGAAGCCGCAGACGAGCCGCTCCAGATTTTCCGTGTCCATATCGGCCACAAGATGGAACACGCTGCACCGGCCCTCGCGCACGTCAGCAAGCGTATGATGCTCCCCGTCCGGGCGGCAGCCGGTAAACTCCCGGCCCTTTCTGCGGCTGCGGCGGGGCAGATCGCGGTCGGAGAAGCGGATGGCGTGCTTGTGCGCCTGCTCGATCTCGGCCAGATCCTCAGGGAACTGGAAGCAGACGGCTTCGGGCCGCCTGCGCTCCTGCGCGGCAGGCATGGTTAGCGGCTCCGCCGCCTGCACCACGGCGCTGCGCGTCAGACGGATGGAGCCCGCCAGATAGCAGGCGCGGCTGCTCGTGCCGATACGGATATCATAATACCCCGCGTCCAGCACGAACGCGTGCGCGCTTTCGCGGTAGACAGAAAGCTCGGTGATGGGGAAGCGCAGCATAATTGTCTGGCTCTCGCCGGGGGCCAACAGGCGGCTCTTCCGGAAGCAGTTCAAAAAGCTGACGGGCCGTGTCAGGTCGCCCTCAGGCCGCGTCACATAGACCTGCACAAGTTCGCTGGCGGCAAATTCCTCTCCGGTGTTGACCAGCTCGGCGCTCACCGTCACATCGCAGCCGTCAAGCCCTGCCGAGATACTGCCGAACGCGACCGTTCCGTAGCTCAGACCGTGGCCGAACGGATAGCGCACGGGAACGCCGAAGGAATCAAAATAGCGGTAGCCCGTAAACTGATCCGCTGCGGCGCAGGCGTCCGCAAACGCCTCCGCGCGCTCGGGCCAGCTGAAGGAAAGATGGCCGGACGGCATGACCTTCGCCGTCAGCACGTCGGCCAGCGCCCCGCCCGCCTCCTGCCCGGCAAGGCCGAGGAAGACGATCGCGCCGCAGGAGAGCGCGGCCTCGTTCAGCTCGATAAATCCCGGCGCCGCCAGCACGAGCACCGTCCGGTCGAACACGGACGTGACGCGCGTCAGCATAGCCGTCTCCTCGTCGGTCAGCTGGAGGCTATAGCGCTCCGGCGTCCGGCCGATGACGACGACAGCCGCCGCGCAGTCGTGGCGCAGGGCGCCGAAATCGAGATTCGTCAGCGGCATTTCGCTGCCCTCCGGGTGCTCTACGGCCCAGGTGCGGTATTTGCGGGCCAGAAGCGCATCGGGCCTGACCGTTTCGCTTGCCGCAAGGCCGTCCAGCACGCCGATGGAGCGCCACGGCGTCATGGTTTTGTCAAAGGCGGGGGTTTGCAGCTGTTTGACGCCGAACACGGCGACGGGCAGCGGCGCGCCATCCTCCTGCGGCAGCAGCGGGAGCGTCCGGTTCTTGTTCTGCAGCAGCACGATCCCGGCAGCGGCAGCAGCGCGCGCAGTCAGCGCGTGGTCGCTCATTCTGAGTGTGATATCCATATGTGTTCTCCTGTTATTTTATTGTCAATGTATGTGAAGCCTGTTCTGACAGGCGGGGATGCTGTTTCTGTAGGGGCCGACAACTCTGTCAGCCCGAAAATGTTTCGAATTTTCCGAAGTTTTCTCGAAAACCCCTGCATTCTGCGGGCGGACAGGTCGTCCGCGCCTACAAACGAGCAGGGAATACGTTCAAATCTTCCCCAGCTTTCCGGCTACGAAGCCGGACGACCAGGCCCATTGGAGGTTGTAGCCGCCGCAATCGCCGTCGATGTCCAGCACCTCGCCGCAGGCGAACACGCCGGGGGCGAGCCTGCTTTCAAGCGTGTCGGCGCGGAATTCTGCCGTCCGGACGCCGCCCGCCGTCACCTGCGCGCTCTCGAAGCCGGAAACGCCTGTAACGGGGAGAGAAAAATATTTAATTGCATTTACCAGTGCGTCCAGCGCCGCGTCGGAAACGGACGCAAGCGGCTGCGCGCCGAGGCCGCAGGCATGGCAGAGCATCTTGCCGAGGCGCGGATGGAGCATACCGGAAAGCAGCTCCTCGCCCGCCAGCGCCGGGAACGCTTCGCGCCGTGCCTGCAAAAGCGCCCGCACCTGCGGCGCGGGATACTCCCGCAAAAAATCGAGCAGCAGCCCGGCCCCCTGCGCCTGTCCCGCTGCCCGCGAAAGCGTGAACGCAGCCGGGCCGGAAACGCCCGTCTCGGTAAACTGCACCTCGCCCGCGTCCTCCAGCAGCGTTCTGCCGTCTGCGCGCAGACGGATGCGGCAGTCGGCCCGGACGCCCTTCAGCCCCCGGATAGGGGCCGGGTCCGTGCGGATCTGCGTGAGGCTGGGGTGCAGCGCCGTGCGGCTGTGGCCGAGCTGCGAAAGAAGCTCGTAGCCGGACATCGTTCCGCCCAGCGCCTTTCCCGCGCAGCCGCCGCAGGCGACGATCAGCTTATCTCCAAAATACGCGCTGCCGTCCGCGCCTGTGACCTGATAGCCGCGCGCTTTTTTCTTCACGCCCTGCGCGTCGAAGCCGCAGACGAGCTGCACGCCCGCCTGCGCAGCGGCGAACCGCAGCACGTCCACAACGCTGTTGGACTGATCGGACAGGGGATAGACCCGCCCGGACGGCTCTGCCGTGGTCAGAAGGCCCAGCGCGTGGAAAAAGTCCAGCGTCGCCGTCCCGTCAAAGCGCGAAAGCGCGGCGCGGGCAAAGCCCGCGTCCTGTCCGTGATAGTGCACCGGGGACAAGTCGAGGTTCGTCAGGTTGCACCGGCCGTTGCCGGTGGCGAGCAGCTTGCGCCCGACGCGCGACTGCCGTTCGAGAACGGTGACGGTATTCCGTTCATCCTGCGCGGCGGAAAGCGCGGCCATCAGCCCGCTGGCCCCGCCGCCGAGAATCAAAACCTTCATGTGCTGCTCCTTGGGGTGCGTGGTATGGAATATGTACAATTTCTGTAGGCCCCTGAACGGTATCGAATTCGCCGCAGTTTTCCGTAAAAGGCGCTGCCTGCTGCGGGCGGACAGAGTCGTCCGCCCCTACAAGTGCTCCTGGTCCTGTTACTGCATCCGCTGCTCCAGTGCGGCAAGGCGCAGGCTGGTGCAGAAGATCTCCATGGCCTGCTCCAGCTCCTCGACCGGGGGCAGGGACGGGGCGATGCGGATGTTGGAATCCTGCGGGTCGCGGCCATAGGGGAACGTCGCGCCTGCGCTTGTCATGACGACGCCTGCCTCCCTGCACAGCGCCAGCGTGCGCTTTGCAAGCCCCGGGGCCGTGTTGACCGAGACGAAATAGCCGCCCTTGGGCCGCTGCCAGGAGGCGATGCCGAGCGGCGCGATCTCGGTATCCAGATGGCGCAGGACGCACTGGAACTTCGGGTTCAGAATGGCCGCATGCTTTTTCATGAGCTCCAGCGTGTGGGCCTTGTCCTTCAAAAAGCGCACATGGCGCAGGGAATTGACCTTGTCATAGGAGATGGTCTGGATGCCGATGAGCTTCTGCAGATACGCCTGATTATCCTCGCTCGTGGCCATGACGGAGAAGCCCGCGCCGGGGAGCGTGACCTTGGACGTGGAAGCAAACTCATAGACCATGCCGTCGTTTCCCGCCTCGCGGCAGAGCGTCAGGATGTCCCGGAAGGGGACGAACTCGCCGTCAAACTCGTGGATGCAGTAGGCGTTGTCCCACATGAGGGCAAAGTCGGGCGCCGCGGGCTTCAATGCCGCGATGCGCGCGATCGTCTCGTCGGAATAGATGATGCCGTCGGGGTTGGAGTATTTCGGCACGCACCACATACCCTTGACCGCCGGGTCCTTCACGGCCTGCTCGACCTTGTCCATATCGGGGCCGGCCGGGGTCATGGGGATGGTGATCAGCTCGAAGCCGAACGATTCGGTGATTTTAAAATGGCGGTCATAGCCGGGGGCCGGGCAGAGCCACTTGACGGTATCCAGCCTGCACCACGGCTTTTCCGAGCGTGCAAGGCCGTGCGTATAGCCCTTGCTGACCAGATCGTACATGAGCGTCAGCGACGCGTTGCCGCCGATGAAGCACTCCTCCGGTTTGCAGCCGAGTACGTCCGCCCAGTATTCCTTCGCTTCTTTGAGGCCGGAAAGCTCGCCGTAGTTGCGGGCGTCGACGCCGCCGGAAATGCAGTCCTCCGGGGTTTTGAGGATGCTCAGGATGCCGGAGACGAGGTCAAGCTGCTCCCTGCCGGGCTTGCCTCTTGCCATGTTGAGCTTCAGCTCCTTCGCCTTCAGCGCGTCGAACTGCGCCTTGACTGCTGCGTATTCCTCGCGCAGCTGTGCGGGGGTCAGCTTCTGATATGCAGTACTCATACCGTCGTGATCCTTTCTTCCATCCATTCTTTGCAGCGTCGCTGCCTGATATATTCAGTATATCGCGTCCGCCTGTTAAAAGCAAGCAAAAAGCCTGTTTTCCCAAGGAAAGCGCCGCACAGCGGGTGTTGACGAATCTTCCATTTTCGGGTATGATAGAATAACTCTTGCCGTGGAGGTGTGTGTACGGAATTGGATGAGGCAATGATGCGCGAAGCGCTCCTGCTTGCGCGGGAGGCGGCGGCGGACGGCGAGGTTCCGGTGGGGTGTGTGATCACGCTGGAGGACCGCATTGTCGGCCGCGGACGCAACCGGCGCGAAAAGGGAAAAACGGCGCTGGCCCACGCAGAGCTGGAGGCCATCGGCGAGGCCTGCCGGACGCTCGGCGGCTGGCGGCTGTGGCAGTGTACGCTGTACGTGACGCTCGAGCCGTGCCCCATGTGCGCAGGCGCGATTTTGAACGCGCATCTGCCGCGCGTCGTCTTCGGCGCGAAAGATCCAAAATCCGGCGCGGCGGGAAGTCTTGTCGATCTGCTGCATCTGCCGGGCTGCTTTCAGCCGGAGGTCAGCGGCGGCATACTGGAAGCGGAATGTTCACAGGCGCTGCGCGACTTTTTCCGAACGCTGCGCCAAGCACGCGCATCCTGCAAGGATGCAGATGAAAAAAAGGAAGGGACTCTCTATGCGATATCAGATCACGTCTGACTCTACCTGTGATCTCAGCCCGGAGCAGCTGGAACAGTATAATATCCGCCTGCTGCCCCTCTATGTGAGCATGGACGGCAAGACGCTGCGCGACGGCGTGGACGTCAAGCCAGACGATATCTATGCCCACGTCTCCGCCGGCGGAAGTCTGCCGCAGACGGCGGCGGTCAATCTGGCCGATTATGTCCGCGCGTTCACGGAGCTGTCGAAAAAAAACGACTTCGTCATCCACGTCTGTATCTCTCTGGACTTCTCCTGCTGCTACCAGAACGCAAAGCTGGCGGCGGCGGATTTTGACAACGTGTACGTCGTCGATTCCAGAAATTTATCCACAGGCCACGGCCTTGTCGTGCTGGAGGCCGAGCGCATGGCGCGCGAGGGCATGGCGCCGGACGACATCGTCGCGGCGCTGCACGATCTGACGGGCCGCGTGGAGGCCAGCTTCATTCTTGACCGGCTGGATTACATGAAAAAGGGCGGCCGCTGCTCCGCCGTGACGCTTCTGGGCGCGAATCTGTTAAGGCTCCGCCCATGCATCGAGGTCAGAGACGGCAAAATGGGCGTCGGCAAAAAATACCGCGGCAGCTTTGACAAGTGCGTCTGCGAGTATATCACCGATAAAATTGGAAACCGCAGCGATCTGGAGCTGCGCCGCGTGTTCATCACGCACTCCGGCGTGTCGGAGGAAACGGTGCAAAAGGCTGTGGAAACTGTGCAAAAGTTACAGCCGTTTGAGGAGATCTGCGTCACGCGGGCCGGCTGCACCGTCAGCAGCCACTGCGGGCCGGGAACGCTCGGCGTGCTGTATATCCGAAAGGCAGATCAATGAGGGAAGCACTGGAAGCGCGCTCCGGCTTATCGCCGGAGCAGATCGACACGCTCTGCGCATTCGGGCAGGCGCTGATCGAAAAAAACAAGGTCATGAACCTCACGGCCATCACCGAGCCGCAGGCCGTGGCCGAGCTGCATTTTCTCGACTGCATCGCGCTTTTGCGGGCGGAGGACTTTTCCGGAAAGCGCGTGATCGATATCGGCTGCGGTGCGGGCTTTCCCGGCGTTCCGCTGAAGATCGCCGAGCCGTCGATCGAGCTGACGCTTCTGGATTCTCTGGCCAAGCGCATGACATGGCTGCGGGAAATTCTGCCGCAGCTGGGCGTGGAGGCCGAGGTCGTCACTGCCCGGGCGGAAGAATTTGTCCAGACCCGCCGGGAGCAGTATGATATTGCGACGTCCCGCGCCGTGGCGCGGCTGAATATCCTCGCAGAGCTCTGCCTGCCGTATGTAAAGGTGGGCGGCGCGTTCCTGGCGATGAAGGGCGCGCTGGCGGGCGAGGAGATGGAAGAAGCAAAGCGCGCCGTGGCGCTGCTGGGCGGAATGATCGAGCAGGTATACGAGTATCCCATTCAGGACGCGCTCCATAAGGCTGTTGTCATCCGCAAAATCAGGCCCACGCCGACGAAATACCCCCGCGCGTTCGCGAAAATCAAAAAAAGTCCGTTGTAGGCCGGCCTCTGCCCGGCAGGAAGGAGCGGGCAGGATGGATATTCTCTCCCTGTGCCGGAGGATGGTCATGCTGTTTTTCTGCATGGCCTGCGGCTTTTGCGCCGCAAAGGGCGGCGTGATGGACACGCAGAGCAACAAAAAGCTCTCGGCGCTCGTCGTAAACGTTGCAAACCCCATGCAGATCCTCGCCTCCGCACTGACGGGGGAGCGCCTGCTCTCGACCGGGCAGACGCTCCGGCTGGCGGGGCTGATCGCGCTGATCTATCTTGCGCTGATCGCCCTGAGCTTCCCGGCCGTGCGGCTGCTGCGCGTCAGGGACGCGGAGCGCGGGCTGTACCGGTTCATGTTCATCTTCTCCAACACCGGCTTTCTCGGCTATCCCGTCGTCGAGTCTCTGCTTGGCAGCGGCGCGGCGTTTTACGTCACGATCTTCGTGCTGTTTTTCCAGCTCTTCTGCTGGAGCTACGGCGCAAGTCTGATGCGCGGCGCGGCGCGCTTCCGGTTTCAGTGGAAGGTGCTGCGGCAGCCGTGCGTCGCGGCATCGCTTGCGGCATTCGCGGTCTATCTGTCCGGCTGGCAGCCGCCCGCGCTGCTGCACCAGACCGTCAAATATGTCGGCGATATCACAAGCCCCGTCGTCATGCTGATCGTGGGCTGCTCGCTTGCGCAGATGCGCTTTAAGCAGATCTTCGGAAGCTGGCGGATCTACGCGCTGTCCGCGCTCAAGCTGGCGGCCGTGCCGCTGCTGGCGTATGCCGTGCTGCGGCACGTGCTGACGAATGAATTTGCACTGTGCGTGCTGACCGTGCTTCTGTGTATGCCCATCGCCACCAACACGACGATCCTGAGCTACCAATACGGCGCCGACGAGACGGCCGCCTCCTCCGGCGTGTTTGTCAGCACGCTTCTGAGCCTGCTGACGATCCCGCTGATGATGAAGCTGCTGTTCGGAACATAAGCGCAAAGCCTCACCCTGCCGCGGCAGGGTGAGGCTGCGTCTTTATCCGGCCTGATTCGAGCCGGTATTTTGTGCTTCGACAGAAAATATTTCCTAAATGTGGGGTTCCGCGCCCGTTTTCGACATACTTCGCGCGCGGCGTGTGGTATGGTGAGGCTGCATGGAGGCCGGATCGAGCTGAACGATCACCGCGGTCCGGTCATCAGGCTCTGACTCGCTGGCGCACGCGACGACCCCGGCGGCAAGCTCCCTCGGCGAAAGCGGCCCGCACGCGCGCAGATACTGCTCGCAGGCGGCTTCTGGTATGCCGTCGGTGGTAAGCACCAGCTGCTCTCCTCTCTGTAAGGACAGCCCCACACGCTCGGCCCGGTGTTCCTCTCCCACACCCAGCCCCGGCGGAGGCGAGGCTGTCCCTATTTTTTTGACTGTTCCGCCCTTCTTGAGATAGGACGGGGCCGCGCCCCATTTATAAAGCGCCCCCTCGCCCGTGCAAAGGTCCATCTCCAGCAGGTCGACCGTGGAAAAGCACCCGTCGCCCCGCAGGACATACAGCTCGTTCAGCATCGCCGCCGCGTCCATCGCGTCAAAGCCGAGCGTTAAGAGCGATTGCAGGACCGAGATCGCCTCCTGCGCGTCGGACTGCGCGCCGGAGCCGGTGCCCATGCCGTCGCAGAGCAGGACATACTGCGTCACGCCGCACTGGAAGCTTGTCCCGCAGTCGCCGCAGAGCGTATCGCCCCGCAGCCCGACCGCCCGGACGCCGAGCGAGAGCCGATAGCGCGGGACGCCCCCGGCGGGGCGCTTCTGGCCCGCCGCGCGTAAAAAGCGCGCAAGCTGACCGAGCAGCGCGCGGGAAATTTCCCGCGCCTCCTCGCTGCGCCGGAGGGCCAGCAGCTGCGACTGCTGGGCGCGCAGCGCCCGGTTGATGGCCGCGCGAAACGCCTCCTCCCGGATGCAGACCGCGCAGAAGCCCGCGGGCAGGTCGCCCTCGTTCGCCTGTCCCTGCCGCAGGATCGTCCCGGCGCAGGCCGAAAGCAGACGGCAGGTATCGTCCGCGCGCTCCTGCCAGCACTGCTGGTGCTTGACGCAGCTGCGGCAGACGTCGTCCGCCGCGCTGTCAAAGATCAGCGCCGGGGCCGTCTGGGCTTCCTGCCCGGAAAGAGACAGCTTCGTCTCCATCCGCTGCAGGACATCCGCCGTCTGCACCAGCGTGCTGGCCGCAGCAGGCGCGTCGCGCCGCGCATCCGGCAGCGCAAAGCCGGGGAGCAGGCACGAGAAAACCGCGCCTGCCAGCACGCCCAGCGTCCAGCCCGCGTGTTCCCCGCCCCAGACGAGCACGCACAGAAAATAAAGCCCCGCAAACGCCGCCGCCCGCGCCGTCCGGCGAAGGTCCGCCATCCGGCAGACAAGAAGCGGCAGGCAGAAGCAGGCCGTCTGCGGCGGAGACGGAAGGCTCCCGAGATCGAGCACCAGCCCGCAGGCCGCGCCAATCAGAAGCGCGTCCTGCGCGTCCTCCACCAGCAGGCACACCGCCGCTGCGCCGACCACGGACAGCGGAACGCCGAACGGCAGCTCCACACGCACAAGTCCCGCAAGCAGACACACCGCCGCAGCGTATGGCCGCAGCCTGGCAGCCTCCTCCGCCGGGCAGAGCGCCCGGATGCTCACGACCAGCAGCGTCAGCCGCAGCGCAAGCAGCAGCGCCGCCCGGATGCCGCCGTCGGCCTGCAAAACGAAAATCAGCCCCAGCAGTGCGTAGATCCCGCCCGCCGCCGCCGGGACAAAGCCGCGCCTCTGCGCGGGCAGCAGATCGCGGAACAGGCAGCTGCCCGCCAGCATCAGAAAGCCCGCCGCGACCGGCTCCAGCGCAGCCGATAAGCCCCAGAACACGGCATAGCCCGCCACGGCCCCGAGATACGCGCACACAGCCGCCGGGCCGAACGGCAGCACGCACACCGGCGCAAGCGCCAGCGGCACGTGCGCCGATAAAAGCCCCGCGCCCGCCAGCACAAAGCTGAAGCCGCCCGCTCCGAGCGCGCGCAGCGCCTCGCGCAGCACGGGCCGCGCCGCCAATCCCTGCGCCAGCCGCTGCCGCAGCTGCTCCGCTCCTGCTGTTCCCATCGCGCCGCCTCCTTTTGTTCCTTTGCGCAGTGTACCACCCGGAACGGGCGGAAACCCGTCGGGAAATGGCGCGGGAAACGCCGGAACGGCTCCAGCGCACGGCAGCAAAAAGAAAAGCCATCCTTCTTCTTGCGTTTATGGGGAAAATAGCGTAGAATAATAAAAAATCCCGGAGGGGGCCTTGACTTGGGTAAGGAGACGGAATACAAGCTGGCTGTCGGCGATCTGCAGCTGCTCGACTGCATTCTGTGCAGCCGGATGGTTATGGAAAAGCTGTGCGCGCCCTATGCCTATATCCGGATGCGGACAACGTATTACGATACGGAGGACGGCTTTCTTGCGCAGCGGCGCTGGATGCTCCGCCTGCGCACGGAGGACGGCCGCAGCGTCGTCACCATGAAGACCCCCGGCGAGGGGCATACGCGCGGCGAATGGGAGGTCGAGAGTGCCTCTACCGTCATGAGAACTTCGCGCACGGCCTGCAGGTATTCGCTTTCGCCGGGATGCTTGCGCTCAAGTTCCGCCATTAATTTGTTTACGTTCATATTGCCTGAAGTTTTAAAGGTTGTTTCTTTATTACAAATATAAAACTATTTCTTATAAATTGTAACTGCAACATGATTTTTTCCGAAAATTCGTTATTTATTTCTCCTTTTCTCCGGAAAATGTCGTATCGGTGCGCTGCGGGCTATTTTTCCCGCGCTTCGTCCGGCGTCTCTTTGACGATGCCTTTGTTCGAGCGGCCGTCGATGCAGACCCACAGCGGGCTGTCGAAGCGCACCTGCCGCAGGTACGTTCCGTCGTACAGCGCCTGCCGGGCGTCGAGTTCCTTTTCGCGGAAGAGGCCGTCGCCGCGGAAGGGGTTGATCGTCAGGTAACCCACGCCCAGCGAGGTGACGTTCTGGAAGAAGTGCGTGCCCTGCGAAGGCTCCACGTCGAACTTTTCGATGCCGCATTCGACGATCACCCTGGCCTCGGAGATGTGGTTCCACTTGACCGGAACCCCGAGGAACGGGTCCGAGGAGCCCCAGCGGCCGGGTCCCACGAGGATGTACGGCCGCCCCTGGTCGCGCATGCGGTTGTTGAGCGTCAGCAGCTCTTCGGCGATCTTCTCGGTCGAGAGCGAGTCGAAGGCCTCGGATTTCACATAGATGATGTCGGCGATGTCGGTCATCTGCCCGATGCCGAGGGCCTGCTCGCCGTAGATCAGCGCGCGGGAGGCGTCGACCTCGTTCCAGTCGATGGACCGGTTGTCCTGGTTGTCGATGATCGGACGGATCTGCAACAGGTTGAAAACCTGCCGCTGTCCGGGCGCCACGTCCATGTTGACGGCGAATTCCACCTCCACGGGACAGCGCATCTCCTCGGCGCCCATGCGCAGGATGTCCGAGACGATTTCGGCCAGAGGAAAGGTGTTGTACTTCAGTATGTTGTTGAACGTGATGACCTTGCGTCCCTGGTCGAACGGGCTGTCGGAGATGCGTTCGTTCTCGCGGTCCCAGACCGAGCAGACGAAGCGCGCGTTGCGCAGCGGCGCGATCTGCTGGAGGCTCAGGCGGCGCAGGTTCACGGCGTCGTCGATCGACGTGCGGAACTCCTCGGGGCGGAGGCTCAGGGCCAGCACCTCGTTCTGC
>OGFG01001944.1_pt1 | contig 18533 bp, 13 predicted proteins | sample 1570761 | NCBI WGS metagenome assembly OGFG01 (sample SAMEA2581938, study PRJEB24529) | metagenome | biome: Human gut stool | place: China | collected 2011 | reverse complement strand
CAGTAATCAAGTGTATAAGCATCACCTAATGTATAGGAAAGTGCAACCTGTGCATGACCTTTTTCCTTATTACATGCCTTAACAGCAGTTTCAAGGTTTCTGATATCATTTAAGCAGTCGAAAATTCTGATAATATCAATACCATTTGCGATTGACTTCTGAACAAAATACTCAACCACATCATCTGCATAATGACGGTAACCAAGAATGTTCTGGCCTCTGAATAACATCTGAAGCTTTGTATTCTTAAAACCATCTCTTAATTTTCTAAGTCTCTCCCATGGATCTTCCTTAAGGAATCTGAGACATGCATCGAATGTAGCACCACCCCAGCACTCAACAGAATGATATCCAACCTTATCCATCTTATCGATGATTGGAAGCATCTGTTCTGTTGTCATACGGGTAGCGATCAGTGACTGATGCGCATCACGTAATACAGTTTCGGTAATCTTAACCGGTTTCTTTTCTGCCATTTCGAACCTCCTGAATATATTCTCATATGATTATGATCATTACTGTACATTAAAGATTGCAAGGAATGTTCCTGCTGCAACTGCTGTACCGATAACACCTGCAACATTTGGTCCCATTGCATTCATCAGAAGGAAGTTCGTAGGATCATACTGGGAACCTACCTTCTGAGAAACTCTGGCTGCCATAGGTACGGCAGATACACCGGCTGAACCGATCAGCGGATTAACCTTACCCTTTGTTACCAGACACATTAACTTACCAAATAATACACCGGCTGCTGTACCGAATGCAAATGCGATCAGACCAAGTAATACGATCTTTAAAGTACTGATCTTTAAGAAAGCTTCTGCACTTGTACTTGCACCAACAGATGTACCAAGTAAGATAACTACGATATACATCATAGCATTGGATGCTGTCTCTGTAAGCTGTTTTACAACACCACACTCACGGAACAGGTTACCTAACATCAGCATACCAACCAGTGGTGCTGTTGTAGGAAGGATCAGAACAACTACGACTGTAACGATAATTGGGAAAAGAATCTTTTCCAGCTTGGTTACAGGACGAAGCTGTGGCATTCTGACCAGACGCTCTTTCTTTGTTGTAAGTGCTTTCATAATAGGTGGCTGGATGATCGGAACCAGTGACATATAAGAATATGCTGCTACTGCGATTGGTCCAAGTAATGTTCCACCCATTCCAAGTTTACCGGCAAGGAAGATAGATGTAGGACCATCTGCACCACCGATAATAGAAATAGCTGCTGCTTCCTTACCATTGAATCCCATCAGGAAAGCAAGGAAATATGCGCCGTAGATACCGAACTGTGCTGCAGCTCCAAGAAGAAAGCTTGCAGGGTTTGCGATCAACGGGCCAAAATCTGTCATGGCACCTACACCCATGAAGATCAGTGAAGGAAGAATACTCCATTCATCCAACATGTAGAAGTAATGTAATAATCCGCCTTCTGCCATTATATCTGGAAACATGTTAACAAGTAACATACCAAATGAGATTGGTACCAGAAGAAGTGGCTCAAAACCAAACTTAATTGCAAGGAACATGAAAACGAACGCTACAAGGATCATAACGTAATTTTTCCAGTCAAGACTTGCAAAACCTGTCTGATTTGCTAAATTTGACAATACGTCAACTATACTACTCATTTAGTCGTTCCTCCTATCAGATTTATACAAGTACAGCATTAGTTCAGAGTTGCTAATGTATCTCCTGCTTCAACAGTTGCACCTGATGCAACGTCGATGCTTGCTACTGTACCATCTTCCGGAGCAACAACTTCGTTTTCCATCTTCATAGCTTCAAGGATCAGAATAACCTGTCCCTTCTTAACTGCATCACCAACATTTGCCTTAACATCAAGGATCTTGCCAGGCATCGGAGAAGCAACCTTAATGGAACCTGCGCCCGCTGACTTAGCTGCCGGTGCTGGTGCCGGTGCTGCCGCTGGTGCTGCTACAGGAGCTGCTGCAACTGGTGCTGCTACAGGGGCAACGCCACCTGCTAATTCTTCAACTGAAACATCATATGATGTACCATTTACTGTAATTCTATAATTCTTCATCGATATATCCTCCTATTATTATCTCTTAATACGTCTGATCGGACGTGTCACAAGCTTATCTTTGCTTGGATACGTTGTATATGCATTCTGTCCTGCTGATGCAGCAGCAACTGCGGCTGTGATAACTGCAACCAGTTCAGAATCATTCATTACGCTTTCACCTGTTTCTGTCTTAACGATGTCAACAATCTGTCCTGCCGGTGCAGATCCTGCATCTTCTTCCTTTGTCTCAGCAACAGGCTCTGCCTTAGCTGCTTCTTCTGCTTTTTTAGCTGCCTTCTTGGCTGCTTTTGCTTCTTTATCAAAGAAGCCGGGAACAAATTTTAACAGATAGATGATAAATGATATAAAGATAAGAACAACGAATACAGTTGCCATACCGATCAGGGTGTTGGTTCCGGCTGCCTTCATCTTATCTTCAAATGTCATGTTTGCTGCAATCTCAACATCAGTTGACTTATATGGGTACATACCCTGTGAAGAAAGGGCTTCATCAGCCTGCTCTTCACTGTAACCATACTGATTCATTAACTGATATCTCTGTAAGTTATATGTTGCACTGTTGTCTACAAATGTTACCTTGATCAACGCTTCTTTTTCTGTACAGTCAGCATAAAGAGTAACGATTACATTTCCTTCTGTCTCTGTAATCTTGTATTCACCTGTAAAATCTTTAAACTCACCGCACTCATCACCGATATTACGGAATGACTTGACTGCTTCTATCTCATTTTCAGAAACCCCTGCATCCTCGCCTGCTTCTATAACATAGTTATAGGTCTCATCTGCGCTTGCATATTTCTGATATGTCTCACAGGCATCTTTTGCTACCTGAGCGATCTCCTGATCGTTATAAGCAAATTTTACTCCGTTATCATCAGAAGCACTACATCCGGCAAACATAAAAGTAACAGCTAACATAGAAACTATTAATAATAATTTTTTCTTCATTTAGTTGTCACTCCTTTTATATAGTACCGTGTTTCTTATAAGGTCTCATCTCTTCCTTTGAAAGGAGCATCTGGATCGCTGCGATCACTCTCTTTCTTGTAGCATCAGGCTCGATGATATCATCGATATATCCTCTGGATGCTGCCGAAGCTGCTCCTGAAAGAGCTGCAACATATTCTGCTTTCTTCTCCTTGATGAAGGCAAGCTTGTCGTCTGCTGCTGCAAGTTCATCTTCATACATGATCTTAACTGCCATCTCAGGATCCATAGTACCGATCACTGCATCCGGCCATGCATATACCATATCAGCTCCGATTGCCTTGGAGTTCATAACCGTATATGCTGTTCCATAGGCCTTGTCCATAACAACCGTAACCTTTGGAACTGTTGCATCTGCATATGCATTTGTAAGTTTTGCAAGAGCCTTTGAGATGGTCTTCTCTTCTTCAACTGTTGCAGCAAAACCTGTTACATTTACAAGTGTAAGAACAGGAATGTTAAATGCATCACAGAAATCTACAAATTCTTCTGCTTTATATGCACCCGCTGTTGTGATCGTATCTTCCTGATTACCAACACATCCAACTGTGATACCATCCATACGGATCAGAGCTGTAACAACATCTCCTGCATATTCCTTCTTCATCTCAAGCACAAGAGAATCATCGGCAATATTCTGGATCACTGCTCTTGGATCGTTCTTGTAAGAATCAAGATTTGGGATAATTCTGTTTGGATTGTCATTTGCAGAAGCTTCCTTGTCGTCCAGATTACAGCTTGGAAGAACCTCAACCAATGCACGGATCATACCAAGTAATTCTTCTTCTGTCTCAAATACACCATCTACATTTGCTGTATTCTCACTTACATAATCAGCTGCGGAAGTATCTAACTTTGTAATATTGTTCTCTGCTAAAGCGTTTGGAGAATTTACAAATAACTTTGCACCTTCCTTTGTCATGAAAGTGAAGTCTGATAATGATGGAACAAGGGAAGCACCGCCGCCACATGCACCAAAAACAGCTGTGATCTGAGGAATAACACCTGAAGCCATAACCTGCTTGCCATATACTTCACCAAATGCATTCAGTGCATCTGTAGCTTCCTGAAGTCTGAGTCCTGCACAGTCGATCATACCGATGACAGGTGCACCCATCTTCATAGCCATATCATAAATTTTTGCAATCTTCTTAGCATGCATCTCACCAACAGAACCGCCTAAAACTTTAGCGTCCTGACTGTATACATACACTAAATTGCCATTGATAACACCATATCCGGTGATAACACCATCTTTTGGAGTATCCTTATCCTGAATGTTAAAATCAGTATTTCTTGCTTTCACATAAGCACCGATTTCAACAAAGCTTGCGTCATCAAGCAATGCATTAATTCTATCGCTTGCTGACAGGGTGAGTTTGTTGCTCATTTCTAGTCCTCCATTAAATTTATTTTTAGGAGTTACATAAAAGTAATTCCAAATTTATGCCGATTTTATTGTAAAGCCTTTACGAATTTATTTCAAGTAAAATTATCATTACGACACAGTTTTTTCAGCACTTTTTAACAATCGAACATCCCTGCTATTTTTACTTAAAAAACAAAAGGGGAAAGTGGAAGTAATTGTCAGAAAATACCCCATTTTCCCCATAATTGTCTATTTTGTGGTTAGTTGTTCATAACTATACAGCTTTTAACTTTATATTAATCCTTCAGGACATTTTTGTTTGATACCAGATAATCGATCAGTGAAATGATCGTTAATACAAGTGCAGCGTAGATCAGCACCTGTTCGATTACAAATATAACTTTTCCACCAAGATTACCGATCAGGAAACAAACCATGACCATCTGGACAACAGTCTTTAATTTGCCCCAGATACCAGCCGCAATAACAACACCCTTTTCTGCTGCAATCAGCCGGAATCCGCTAATGATAAATTCTCTCGCAATGATGATAATAACGATCCATGCAGGAATCCGTCCCTGATCGACCAGTGCGATCATTGCAGAACATACCAGAAGCTTGTCTGCTAACGGATCCATGAATTTTCCAAATGTTGTGACCAGATTACATCTTCTTGCGATCTGTCCATCTAATGTATCCGTGATCGCTGCAGCGATAAAGATACCAAGCGCAATCCATTTGGCTGCTGCAAAATCAAGATACATAAACACAACAAAAAATGGAATCATTATAACTCTCAATATTGTTAATTTGTTTGGTAAATTCATTCTATCATCTCCCCTGTCAGATCATATTCATTTGCATCTGTGATCCGAACCTGTACAAAGGTGCCGGACATCAGCTCATATGGTGCATCAACAAATACCATACCATCTACATCGGGCGCATCCCTGTAGGTTCTTCCGACATATACATCATCTTCCGCAACATATCCTTCGATCAGTACTGTAAGGTTCTTGCCAAGCAGCTCCTGATTCTTGTCGTATGATACTTCCTGCTGCAATGCCATTATATCATCCCGCCATTTTTCTGCAACCTCATTTTCAATCTGATTAGGAAATGATGCTGCCGGAGTCCCTTCCTCCGGTGAATATGTAAACACACCCAGGCGGTCAAATTCCGACTCATTCACAAACTCCATAAGCGCTTCATGATCCGCTTCTGTTTCACCGGGAAATCCTGCGATCAGCGTTGTACGGATCGCAATATCAGGAATCCGGATCCGAAGCTTTGCGATCAATTCTACAATATCCTTTTTACAGGTACGTCTTCCCATGCGTCGCAATACAGGATCTTCTGAATGCTGAATCGGTATATCAAGATAATGACAGACTTTTTCTTCCTCCGCGATCGTATCGATCAGCTCGTCTGTGATCTCCTCCGGATAGCAGTACATCAAACGTATCCACTGGATTTCCTCGATCTTGCAGAGTTCATGTAATAATTTTGGAAGTGTCTTTTCACCATACAGATCCACTCCATAGAGTGTTGTTTCCTGTGCAACAAGGATCAGTTCTTTTACTCCCTGTGCAGCAAGCTCTTTTGCAGATGCCAGAAGCTGTTCCATCGGAATACTTCTGTACTTTCCTCTGATATATGGAATCGCACAATAAGTACACATCTTGCCACAGCCTTCTGCGATCTTTAAATATGCCATTGAAGCTCCGGTTGTAACGATACGTCCACCAACTGCCTCCGGCATATAATTGATATCTGTAACAAAGGAATGTTCTTCTTCAGATCCGATTGCATCCACGATCGCATCATAATTTGCAGCTCCGACAATTGTATCAATCTCCGGCAGTTCTGCAAGAATATCGTCCTTATACCGCTGTGACAGGCAGCCGGTAACGATCAGCTTCTTTAATGATCCTGTCTTCTTCAGCTCTCCGTATTCTATTATCGTATTAATACTTTCTTCCTGCGCATCTTTGATAAATGCACAGGTATTGATAACAACTGCCTCTGCCTCATGTTCATCATTTGTGATCTCATGTCCTGCCTTATGCAGAAGTCCGAGCATTACCTCACTGTCCACAAGGTTCTTATCGCAGCCCAATGATACCATCAATACTTTCATATATGTTCTTTCCTCAGGTTATTTTATATTGATCGAATCTACACAGTTATGCATAAGCATTGCGATCGTCATAGGACCAACTCCACCCGGTACAGGAGTAATTGCTCCTGCAACCTTGCTTGCCGATTCAAAATCAACGTCGCCGCATAATTTGTTATTCTCATCTCTGTGTATTCCGACATCGATCACGGTTGCGCCCTCTTTGATATAGGATGCATCGATCATCTTCGGTCTGCCGATCGCAACTACAAGAATATCTGCACGCTTACATACCTCTTTCAGATCCTTTGTCTTTGAATGACAGATCGTAACCGTTCCATTCTCGCGTAATAACAGCATAGCCATCGGTTTGCCTACGATATTGCTTCTGCCGATCACGACACATTCTTTTCCTGCGATCTCGATTCCGGAACGCTTTAAGAGCTGGATCACACCAGCCGGTGTACAGGATACAAATCCAGGCTGACCGATACTTAATGCTCCAACGCTCATCGGATGGAAGCCATCAACATCCTTTAATGGTGAGATTGCTTTAATGATCTTGTCCTCATCGATATGTTTTGGAACCGGAAGCTGTACCAGAATTCCATTTACAGCATCGTCCTTATTCAATTTATCGATCAGTTCTAACAGTTCTTCCTCCGTTGTCTCTTCCGGAAGCTCATAAGACAAAGAATCAATGCCGATATAGGCACATGCCTTTTTCTTATTGCCGACATATACGGAAGATGCCGGATCATTTCCTACCTGGATAACTGCCAGACAGATCTTTACACCTTTTGCTGAAAGCTCTGCAACCTGTTCCTTTAATTCATCTTTTATCTGTTTTGATATTGCTTTTCCATCAATCAGTTGAGCCATATTTGATTTATTCCTCCTTAGAATAATCCGCAAATTACACCATCGTCATTTACACTGATATTTTCAGCAGCCGGCACCTTAGGCAGACCAGGCATTGTCATGATCGTACCTGTGATTGCGACCACAAAGCCGGCACCTGCACTGACATATACTTCACGGATATTAATATCAAATCCTTCCGGTCTTCCAAGCTTCTTTGGATCATCCGAAAGTGAATACTGATTCTTTGCCATACATACAGGGAAGTTTCCAAATCCCATCTCTTCAATCTTAGCGATCGCACGATCTGCTTCCGGACTGTATGTTACATTTGCTGCACCATAAATCTCTGTTGCAATGCATGAGATCTTTTCTTTAATTGACAGCTCATCTTTATATAATACTTTAAAATCACTCTTTTTGTTCTCAAGTGTATTTAATACTGCATTTGCAAGCTCGATACCGCCTTCGCCGCCTTTTTCCCATACATTTGCAAGAGCGAAATCACAGTTTCTGTCCTTACAGAATTTCTCCACAAACGCAAGTTCCGCATCTGTGTCTGTGATGAAACGGTTTAAAGTAACGACAACAGGAACCTGATACTTCTGAAGATTCTCGATGTGCTTTTCAAGGTTTACGATACCTTTCTTTAATGCTTCCAGATTCTCCTGACCAAGCTCTGTCTTCGGTACACCGCCGTTGTACTTCAATGCCTTTACGGTCGCAACCAGAACAACTGCATCCGGTTTCAGTCCGTTCATACGGCACTTGATATCAAAAAACTTCTCTGCACCAAGATCTGCTCCGAATCCAGCCTCTGTAATTACATAGTCTGCCAGCTTTAATGCTGTCTTTGTTGCGATTACACTGTTACAGCCATGTGCGATATTTGCAAATGGTCCACCATGCACAAGTGCAGGTGTATGTTCCAACGTCTGGATCATATTCGGCTTGATGGCATCCTTTAAGAGTGCAGCCATAGCACCAACCGCTTTCAGATCCTTTGCTGTTACAGGCTCGTTCTGATAATTATAAGCAACAATGATCCTGCCAAGTCTTTCCTTCAGGTCATTGAAATCCGCTGCCAGACAAAGGATCGCCATGATCTCTGATGCAACCGTGATCACGAAGCCATCTTCTCTTGGCACACCATCTACACGCTTTCCAAGTCCGATCACGGTATGACGCAGCGCACGGTCATTCATATCCATACATCTTTTAAATACGATACGGTTCACATCAATGCCGAGTGCATTTCCCTGATGAATATGGTTATCCATCATTGCTGCAAGCAGATTGTTTGCAGATGTGATCGCATGGAAATCACCAGTAAAATGAAGATTCAGCTCCTCCATCGGTACTACCTGTGCATATCCGCCGCCGGCAGCACCGCCCTTGATACCAAAGCACGGACCAAGTGATGGTTCACGAAGTGCGATAACCGCTTTCTTGTTCAGTCTGCCCATAGCTTCACCAAGTCCGACTGTGATCGTTGTCTTGCCCTCTCCTGCAGGAGTCGGATTGATCGCTGTAACTAAGATCAGCTTACCATTCTCATTTTTCTGTACGGAAGCGATCAGCTCATCTGACAACTTTGCTTTATATTTGCCATACATCTCGATATCATCTTCTTTGATGTCAAGCTTTGCTGCAACCTCCTTTATATTCTTCATCTCTGCCTGCTGTGCAATTTCGATGTCGTTTAACATTTAATATGTCCTCCCTGAGTGTAATTTTATCCTATAGCAGGTAAAATCTGCCTATGCACGCTATATCCCTTCACCGGCATTTTCCCTGTATAAATATCATTTGAATCTGTATTATAAATTATTATCTATATATTCGTCAAATTCTTCCTGCGTCATAAGTATCTTTCTTGCCTTTGTGCCCTCCTCCGGACCTACAACCCCGGCACCTGCAAGCTGATCCATGATACGTGCCGCACGGTTAAAGCCGATCTTAAACGCACGCTGCAGCATTCCGATCGAGGCCTTTTCTTTATCAATGATAAAGCGTCCGGCTTCTACAAAATAATCATCCTTATCACTTCCACCGCTCATACCGGGTGCACCGGCCGCTCCGGTCTGTGTAATAGACTTAGATATATCATCATCATAAGTTCCGACACCGTTCTGTTTCTTCAGATACTCCACAACGGCTGACACTTCTTCATCAGAAACAAAAGCTCCCTGTACACGAACCGGTTTTGGATAACCGGTCGGATAAAATAACATATCACCCTTACCGAGAAGCTTCTCTGCACCATTCATATCTAAGATGGTTCTGGAATCTACACCGGATGATACAGCGAATGCAATTCTCGATGGAACATTTGCCTTGATCAGACCGGTAATAACATCTACCGATGGACGCTGAGTTGCTATAACCAGATGGATACCTGCCGCTCTGGCAAGCTGTGACAAACGGACAATCGCGTCTTCCACTTCTCCGTGAGCAACCATCATCAGGTCGGCAAGCTCGTCCACAATCACAACGATCGTCGGCATTTTCTTAAGTTTCTCATCATCTACTGATCCGGAAGCAAGTGCCTGTTCTACTTTGTCATTATATCCCTGTATATTTCTGACTCCACATTCTGCAAACATCTGATATCTTCTGGTCATTTCCTCTACCGCCCAGTTCAGTGCACCGGATGCCTTCTTCGGATCGGTTACAACCGGGATCAGCAGATGTGGAATGCCATTATAACAGGCAAGCTCTACCATCTTCGGATCGATCATGATCAGTTTTACTTCTTCCGGTTTTGCCTTATATAAGATACTCATTATCAGCGTATTGATACAGACCGATTTACCGGAGCCTGTGGCGCCGGCGATCAGCAGATGCGGCATCTTGGCTATATCCGTAACAATAACCTGTCCACTGATATCTTTACCGACTGCAAATGCGATGTTGGATTTGGAATTCTTGAAATTATTCGATTCCACCAGTTCGCGAAATGCAACAATTGAATTTTCTTTGTTTGGTACTTCGATTCCGATCGCTGCCTTGCCGGGGATCGGAGCTTCGATACGAATATCCGCGGCTGCAAGATTTAACTTGATATCATCGGCAAGACCAAGGATCTTACTGACCTTAACGCCCTGCTCCGGTTGCATTTCAAACCGGGTAACCGCCGGTCCGCAGCTATAATTTGTGATCGTAACATTAACACCAAAGTTTTCCAATGTATTCTTCAACTTGATCGCTGTAGAACGTACCTGTGCATCCCGGTTCGCATTGTGATTCTTCGGCGGCTGTGCCAGAAGATTGGATCCCGGAAATTTATACTTTGCTCCCTCTTTATAGTTCTTCTGTCCGGGCTTGTCTGCCGCCGGTGCATGCTTCTTCACCGTCTGAGAGTTCTCTGTCTTTCCTGTCACACTGGAAAACGCAGAATCCATATCCGGATCATAATCATCCGGTATCACACTGACAACCTCCGGATGCTCATTTCCATTGATCGCACCGGAAAGAACATCTTCTTCATCCTCAAATTCTGCATCAAAGATGTCTTTTGTCTGCTGAACAGGAATCTCCTGTGTATCACCCATAGGAACTGCCGACGAAACACCGGCTGCCGTTTCTACAGGAGCAGGTTCTGATTTTCTCCTGCTCTTTGTAACCGACGTTTTCTTCGCAAACGATACCGGTATCTGTTCTTCTCTTTCATCATGAAGTACAATCTTCTCTACATCATTATTAAATGTAAGAAAATCGTCATCCGGTACATTTATTTCATGAATCTCATCCTCATTCTCAAAGAAGTCCTTCGCTTTGCCCTTTTGCTTTTCACCGCTTTCATAGACCTTCAGGTTCTCAAGCCTTACCTGATTATTTGCAGACTTTTTCTTATTCTTCTTGACCGGTCTGTGTTCCTGCTCCGGTTCCTCATATTCTTCTTCCCTGTAAAAGCTGTTGATCAGATCCTTAAATGTATCGATCACTGAGATTCCCGTGATCAGGACAAACATAACAAGCGCACCAAGGATCATTACCAGTGTTACGCCCACGATACCGATCGTATTTCTGAAAATAAAGAACAAACCGCCACAGATAATTCCACCGCCCATATGCTCCTTATATCCATCCAGATATAACTGTTTTACAGATAAATAATCGGTTGTGAAGATCATCTGGCTGATCATCGATATGATCATCAGAACCACACCGATATAGATTACTTCATTTCTAACCTTTTTATTACCAAGATTGGAAATAATAAATGCCGATGATATAAAAAGATATACCGGAAATATGTATTCGGCAAATCCGATCACACCAAACAGGAAACCGGATATTGCATCGCCGACCTTTCCACATTTGCCAAAGTTAGCGATCATCAAGAATATGGAAAAAGCAAGAATGACTAACAGGATTACTTCCAGACGTACTTCCCTGTTATCTTCTTCTATCTGTTGTTCCATCTGTTTTTTTGATGTATTTGGGTTCGATACTGTATTTGACCTTTTAGCTGTACTATTTTTCTTTCCCGTCCCGTTTTTCTTTCTGGTTTCAGCCATTTTCTTCTCCCACTTACTTACTTAAATTAACGTACAAAATAATAAACAACAGATATCACCCCTGCGCATAAACAATAGATGGAATACCCTTTGAATTTATTGTTCTTTACTGATTTCAGCATCACTTTGATACAAAAAAAGCCTACAACGCCCGCAACGATCATACCGATCACATAATTCAGGATCTCTGATCCGGCAAGACTTGCACCTACCAGATCCGAGATCTGAAGAATACATGCTCCAAGAATTGTCGGAATCGACATGATGAATGAATATTTTACTGCAAATTCTCTGTTGAATCCACATGCAAGACCTGCTGTGATCGTAGAGCCCGATCTGGAAATACCGGGAAGAGTTGCAATACCCTGAGCCAGACCGATAAATAATGAATTCTTATATGTAGCCTCTGCCGGTCCTTTATTGCCCTTCTGAACACGATCAGCAATAAATAAAATCACAGATGTGATACAGAGACAAAATCCCGGAACTAATAAAGTATTTCCGGCATTTTCAATCTTGCTCTCAAACGGAAGTGCGATCACCATAGTTACAAGTGTTGATAAAATAACAAGCATTACAAATTTACGGTATTCCGTTTCAATGATCTTACGATATGGTTTCTTCTCCTTGGAAAACAGATTTGCAAAAAATCTCCCTACATTGCAGCAGGCAAGACCGATAATAGTAAATCCTTCTACAATCAGTTCAACAATATCCTTCCAATACACAATAAAGATGGCAACCAACGTACCAAAATGAAGTAGAATATCAAACATGATACCTGTATCTGTATTTACATGAAACATGTTCTTAAAAATTGCGAGATGTCCTGAGCTGCTGACGGGAAGAAACTCGGTTGCTCCCTGAATGATTCCCATAATGATTGATTCTAATAGTGACATAATTGCTCCGATCTGCTGTATGAACCAGCACTGTTTTATTATTTTTCTCTATCTATACCGTTTTTCTATGTACTGGCCAAAAGCCGTAAAAAAACGAACCATCAGCCTATTTTACTATCATTCCATCAATTTATCAAGTCATAGAGTATGTTTAATGCATCCGATACTCCTCCTATCCGGTCAATAATGCCGCATTTGACTGCTTCTTTTCCGACGAGAACCGAACCGATATCTTTGGATAATTCCTGTGTATTGAACATGATCGATCTTAATGAGTCTTCATCGATCTTGGAATGGCAGGACGTAAACTGTATGATTCGATCCTGCATCCGTTCGATATATTCGTAATTTTGTCTCACACCTAATACGGTATCAGACACTCTGAGAGGATGTACGACCATTGTTGCTGTCGGTACGATAAATGATACATCACCCGATACCGCAAGCGGCACACCGATCGAATGACTTCCTCCAAGCACCAGTGTAACAACCGGTTTGCTGATCGATGCCAGCATCTCTGCTATTGCAAGACCAGCTTCTACATCCCCGCCTACTGTATTTAATAATACGAGTACACCTTTGATGCTCTCATCATCCTGAACAACCGCAAGCTCCGGCAATACATGCTCATATTTTGTAGTCTTGGTATCAGATGGCAGACTGACATGCCCCTCAATCTCCCCGATGATATCAAGTAACAATATATTATATTTTTCTTTGTTTCCGTTTATGATGATCTGACCATTTTCTACAATAAGTTCCTGTCTTTTTAATTCCTGATCCATATAAACGACTTCCTTTCTTATAGTCAGAAATGTTCCGCCTGTATAAATCGAATATCATTTTTGCTTTTCCATTCAACCATAACTTTTTTGCAAAAAAATAACAGGCAGGAAGATTTTTTCATTTCTTCCTGCCTATTGTTTGATACTTTATATGAAATTATTCATAAATTACATAACGAGTGTAATCTCATTTACATTATCCAGTTCATCAAACCGAATGTAGTTATCTTCCATTACCTTTCCATTTACAGTCATGCTCTGGCAGCCACTTTCATGTCCATCCGGATTTGTAACATGAATATTTAACTTCTTACCACGATAGTTCTTTGTGATATCGAACTCTTTCCAGTCAGATGGTACTGCAGGCGCGATCTTAATTCCATAGAAATCAGGACGCATACCCATGATACCTTCAACACATCCAACCATACAGGTAGATGCTGTTCCTGTCAGCCAGTGAACATGGGAACGGCCTTCATAAGGACTTCCAACTGACTCCGTGAACTGACCATGGCAGTAAGGCTCTAACTTACGAACCTCGGCCTTATCATTCATAGATGCCGGTGAACTCTCGTCAAAGTATTCAAATGCACGATTACCATGTCCCATCAATGCTTCAGCAAGGATGATCCAGCCCTGTGGCTGTGAAAAGATACCTGCATTCTCCTTTGTTCCTGCATTGAACAGAAGCATTAACGCTCCGTCAAACGCATGCTCCTTATATGGCGGGAACATCAGTCTGACACCATATGGTGTATTTAATTCTCTGTGAACAGATTCCAATGCAAGCTCGCTCTGTTCTCTGGTAGCAAGGCCACTGATAACTGCCCATGACTGAGGGTTCAGCCACATGCTTGCTTCAGGATCATTCTTGGAACCGATCACCATACCGCCCTCTTTATATCCACGGATATAACGGTCATCCTCCCAGCACTTCTCCTGAATGGTGTTACCCATCTTATACTGGATCTCATTGATATAGTCAATATAATCTGCATCATCTTTTAACTCTGCAAAATACTTAATTACAGTCATTGCATAATAAAGCTGCATTGCTACAAATGTAGACTCTCCACGCTTGCCAAGTCTTAAGCAGTCGTTCCAGTCCGCATGAAGTCCTGCAGGCATTCCATTGTCACCCAGACGATTCATAGAGAAGTCGATTGCTCTCTTCAAATGCTCGTATACGGTTCCTTCATCCTTATTTGCAAATGGGATAACCTCATCTATAAAACCGATATTACCTGACTCTGCGATATATTTGTAAATGGTCGGGAATAACCATAATGCATCATCTGCACGATATGCAGGATGTCCGGTCTCTTTTACATAAGATGGATCATCTGGTGTATCCTCATGACCAGGGTTGTGTGTGTACTTAACCAGCGGAAGTCCGCCACCATTATCTACCTGAGCGGATAACATGAAACGAATCTTTTCCAGTGCCATTTCCGGTGCAAGATGGATGATACCCTGAATATCCTGTACGGTATCTCTGTAGCCATAACCGTTTCTCAGACCACAGTATGTAAAGGATGCAGCTCTTGACCAGATAAAGGTCATAAAGCACTGATAAGAATTCCATGTATTGATCATGTTGTTAAATGACTCGCTCGGTGTCTTAACCTGGAAGTTATCTAACTTGCCATGCCAGTAATCGATCAGCTCCTGAAGCTCTGCAGCGCAGGTCTTCTCATCTTCATAGGCTTTCATGATCTCATTTGCTGTAGCTTCATCCTTCATGCCAAGAATAAATGAAAATGTCTTTGATTCGCCCGGCTCAAGTGTGATCTTTGTCTGAAGTGCACCACAGGAATTCTCGTTATAATTTAATTTATTACCACAGTCACCATTGATAACAGCAACCGGGTCGGCATATGTGTGATACATACCAAGGAATTCTTCTTTATCTCCACAGTAAGAAGCAACTTCACTGCCTGCAAGTCCGAAGAAACGCTTGTTTACAGCATTTCCATCCACTGAATCATTCACTACATTCTCATTGATCACCTGAAGGATTTTCTGATCTCTGTAGTAGGTTCTTGAAATAAATAATGTATACTGTAAGTTTACCTGATCCTGCTCATAGTTGCAGTCGTTTGTAAATTCACAGAAACCGATCGCAGACAGATGTCTGGTCTTATTGGATTTGTTTGTAAGAGTTACATTCCATACCTCATGTGTCTTATCCAGCGGTACATAATAAAGTACCTCAGAATGGATACCGGAATAATCTGCCATGATATTGGTATAAGCAGTTCCGTGATGACACTCGCTCTTATACTCATCCAGGCTCTTGCCTACCGGCTGCCAGGATGCTGACCAGAAATCTGAAGTATCGTCATCCCTTAAGTATACATATCTTCCAGGTTGATCAAAGCTGTTGAAGATGTAACGGATGATTCTTCCGTTTGCACCGCTCTTTTCAAAGCTGTAACCGCCTGCATTATTAGAGATGATCGCACCATAGGCGGGCGAACCAAGGTAGTTCGCCCAAGGTGCAGGAGTATCCGGTCTGTCTATTACATATTCTTTTCTGGTTTCATCAAAATGTCCGTATTTCACACACATACCCTCCCGTATAATTTTTGTATTTATTTATTTATTCTCAACATCCTTTAAGCTGAGACTGATACGTCCAGCTCTTTCATCGATCTTGATAACCTTAACAACAACATCGTCGCCTACATTTACAACGTCTTCTACCTTTGCAACTCTCTTGTCAGAAAGCTTTGAAATGTGGATCAGACCATCTTTGTTTGGTGCAAGTGAAACGATCGCACCACAGTCAAGGATCTTAACAACCTTACCCTTGTAGTCATCACCAACAACAAGCGGCTCAACGATCATCTTGATCATGTTCATAGCCTTGTCCATGCTCTCCTGCTCAACACCGCATACAGATACATTGCCGTCATCATCGATATCGATCTTAACGCCTGTCTCCTCGATAATCGTATTGATCGTCTTTCCTCTCTGACCGATTACTTCACCGATCTTATCAGGATCGATCTTGATCTGAACGATCTTTGGAGCAAATTCATTAACATGTGTTCTTGGTGCAGGAATTGCACTGCTCATAACGCCATCCATAATGAATAATCTTGCTTCTCTTGTTCTTGCGATAGCTTCTTCTACAATCGGTCTTGTCAGTCCGTGGATCTTGATATCCATCTGGATTGCTGTGATACCCTTATAAGTACCTGTTACCTTGAAGTCCATATCTCCGAAGAAATCTTCCAGACCCTGAATATCTGTTAATACTACATAATCATCATCTGTATCGCCTGTAACCAGACCACAGGAAATACCTGCAACCATTGACTTTAATGGTACACCGGCAGCCATCAGTGACATACAGGATGCACAGGTAGATGCCATGGAAGTAGAACCATTTGACTCAAATGTCTCAGATACGGCACGGATCGCATATGGGAACTCTTCTATAGATGGTAATACAGGAAGTAATGCACGCTCAGCAAGTGCACCATGTCCGATCTCACGACGTCCCGGTCCTCTGGATACCTTTGTCTCACCTACAGAATATGATGGGAAATTATAATGATGCATATATCTCTTAGATACTACATTCTCATCTAAGCCATCGATCTTCTGGATCTCTGATAATGGAGCCAGAGTTACGATATCGCAGATCTGTGTCTGTCCACGAGTGAACATTGCAGAACCATGTACTCTAGGGATGATATCAACCTCTGCAGCAAGTGGTCTGATCTGGTTGATCGCACGTCCATCCGGTCTCTTACGATCTTTTAAGATCATCTTTCTTACTGTCTTCTTCTGATACTGATATAATGCTTCAGGAATCAGAGCAAGCCATTCTTCATTGTCAGCAAATGCTTCTTCGAATTTCTCTCTGATCTGTCTGATATTTTCTTCTCTTACCTGCTTCTCGTCTGTAAATACAGCAACTTCCATCTCAGCAGGAGTTACGATCTCTTTCATAGCTGCAAATAATTCTTCCGGAATTGCACAGCTTACATAATCATGCTTTGGCTTACCAACTTCTTCTACCATCTTGTTGATGAATTCAATGATAGAAAGGTTTACATCATGTGCCTTGTAGATTGCTTCGATCATCTTGTCCTCAGGGATCTCATTTGCACCAGCCTCGATCATGATAACCTTTGTGCTTGTAGATGCAACTGTAAGCTTCAGATCACCCTCGTCCCACTGTTTCTGAGATGGGTTAATGATGAATTCTCCATCGATCATACCAACCTGTGTCATTGCACATGGTCCGCAGAATGGAACATCTGAAATAGCTGTTGCAATTGCAGAACCAAGCATGGCAACCAGCTCCGGTCTGCACTCAGGGTCAACAGATGTAACAAGGTTGTTTAATGTAACATCATTTCTGTAATCCTTAGGGAATAACGGACGCATCGGACGGTCGATAACACGAGATGTAAGTACTGCATTCTCAGAAGCCTTACCTTCACGTTTATTAAATCCTCCCGGAATCTTTCCAACGGAATACATCTTCTCTTCAAACTCTACAGACAATGGGAAAAAATCGATTCCCTCGCGTGGCTTATCGGATGCTGTAGCCGTACATAATACAGTTGTGTCTCCATAGTGCATCAATGCTGCACCGTTTGCCTGCTTAGCAACTCGTCCAATATCAATTGATAAAGTTCTGCCTGCAAGCTCCATTGAATAAGTCTTGTATGACATATATTAACCTCATTTCCGTGCTGTAAAATATACTCGGCACAAGGCAGGCACAGCACACTCCCTGTCTCGTCCGGATGCAGGCATAGCCGAAACAACTGAAAAAACGACCTGCTCAGATTATCTTTTCAGAAGTCTCGGAAACCGCCTGCACACTATCTGTATAATTATATCATGGAACCATATGATATGCAACAGCAAAAAACCGGTTGTGCAATCTATACACAACC
>OGFG01001942.1_pt1 | contig 18538 bp, 10 predicted proteins | sample 1570761 | NCBI WGS metagenome assembly OGFG01 (sample SAMEA2581938, study PRJEB24529) | metagenome | biome: Human gut stool | place: China | collected 2011 | reverse complement strand
TGCAAGGCGATCGGTGCCGGCACTGCTGCATGGGGTGACTGGTTCCAGCTGTTCTTCGCAGCTGCAATGGCAGTTCTGGCAATCTTCCTGGTAGTGGAAGGTGCACGGACCTTCGTTAAGCAGATGAAAGAAAAGAAAGCGAAAAAGGCTGCTTGATCAGAGAAACAAAAGACAATCACCACCACCCGTCTAACGGGTGGTTTGCTCTGAGGCTATAAGCCTCTGTTACCGGCCAGCGCCTAAAGACGCTGGCTTTCACTTTGTTCAAGCCACTACGCCCTTGACTCGTCGCCGCCCTTCAAAGGGCGTCTGTATTACCGGCTACCCCTTAAAGGGGTCCTCGTACTCCTTCACACTGAGTTTATCCTGCATGATATCGTACTTCTCCTGGTCTTGTATATACTTTTTTATAGTTGCCTCATTAAGTCCTACTGTACTTACATAGTATCCTTCTGACCAGAAATGTCTGTTTCCAAATTTATACTTTAGGTTTGCGTGCTTATCATAAATCATAAGTGCACTTTTTCCCTTTAAGTATCCCATAAACTGTGACACACTGTATTTCGGTGGTATGCTTACTAACATATGAATATGGTCGGGCATAAGATGCCCTTCTATAATCTCTACTCCTTTGTATGCACACAGTTGTTTCAAAATATCTCTAATGCTCTCTTTGTATTGATTATAAATTATTTTTCGTCTATACTTTGGAGTGAAGACGATATGGTACTTACACATCCACTTTGTGTGTGCTAAATCGTTGGTCTTATTGGCCATTTTAATCACCTTTCCTTTCTGTAGTAGTGGCTTGGACACCTCTATTATACCTTGGAAAGGTGATTGTGCTATAAGCACCTGCCCACCACCCGCATAGCAGGTGGTTTATTGTTTCGCACATCTCCATTTCTCCGTTTGGAGAAACTCCGATGCACTCAACAGGCTAAAGCCCATAGAAAAAACAGCCGCCATTACTTACAATAATGACGGCTGTACCATTTTTATTTTTCCAACGCCTCCCTGCAGAAATAACAGCAATATCTGTCTCTGGAATTCAAAGGCAGTAGATTCTCCGCGCCACAGTACCCGCAGATTACGCATCTGCAGTTTGCAGGAACCGGGTCACCCAGCAAAAGCTGCCTGCCGGGAGTCCGTCCATCGGAACGCTGTCGCATTTTCCGTGCAGTTTCCGCCTCCTCCTTGCGGTGCTCCTCCTCGTCCTGCTTTGCCTTCTCATGGAGATACCCCATGGTGCTGTGCTTGGACGGATCACTCTGGGCAGGCGCAGGCTTTTTCGCCTGGGAAGTATTGCTTACCGCGCTGTGGGACGGATAAGAAGTTGCTGCCGGACGGCTTGTGGTGGCGGGTCTGGACTGCACCGGCTACGAGTTACGGAACACCTCCGCTGACTGCTGTGCAGACTTCGCCGGTGTGTTGGGTTTCACCTCACTGCCCTTGGACCTTTTCCTGACCCCACGGATAATCACAAAAAAGAATATGTAAAAAATAAAAAGACTTAATAAACTGCTTGCCATACCAATCCCTCTCCTTCTAAGAAAATAACCATATTTAGCATATCATCAAATAAAGGCGAGCGCAAGAAATGGTTTACAAATAGGTAAAAGGTTCTCCTGCCTCCACAAACTGGATGGGAACTCCAGGGGCGAGGGGCTGCAGCCACTCCGGGAGATATTTCATGCCTGCCTCCTCTGTGCGGTTGTGTCCGGGAATAATCAATGCCTTGTTCATATTCATCATGGACGCATCCCTCACATAAGCGCAAAGTGTCCACTCCACGATTTCACCGCAGACAATGACATCCAGACTTTCTTCCTCCATAAGCTGCATGGGTGTGTACTCTTTGCCCAGTCCCAGGCTGCCACCGCCAATTAAAATTCCTACCCGTTCCACCGGGGTCTCCGGCTTTCCTACAATCTGCATCACATCCATGTGGAGTTTGCTTTTTAACTCCTTTGCCAGCTCGCCCACGGTTGTTTTAGGGATTTTATAGCAAAAATCCGACTCTCTGAGAATTTTCCGCTCTTTTGAACACATTTTGGGGATGTGATAGTTTTCCCATCCCAGTTCCCGGATGAGTCCCTGGTAAATTCCATCCCCTTCCACTGCCATGTGGATGTAGTCGTGCATCCGCCAGATTGCGATTCCGTAGTCCAATATCAGTTTTCTTTTTTCCAGATAAACGGAATCCTGCTCCTCCCACTCCCTGTCGTCATTGCAGGTAAAATAGGTAGGTTCATGGGTCACAATGAGATTGGCACCCAGTTCGTGCGCCTTTTTAATCACATCCACCGTTGCCATAAAAGTAGTCACGATTCCGGTAATTTCCATTTCCGGGTCACCCTCTATCAACTGGTCGCAGGTTCTGTCCAGCCGGTTTAACCCGCATTTTTCAATGACATTGTCAATTAACTCCTGTACTTTCATCTTTATGTCCATTCCTTTCTCCGGTTTTGTATTCATCCGAACCAATCCTTCAGAAACAATTCGTAGTTGTTACTCTGTTATCATACCCCATGGCAGGAATCTGCGCAAGAATGGATAGAGTAAACTTACTGTCAGTTGGAGAGTCGCAGAAGATTCCCTGCTATAGACTTGCCCAGATCGTTTTCTCATAGTCTACTTCTCCCATGGCCTTTTGTCAAATACCACCCAGACGCTCCCGGATCGCCAGCTTTTTCCGTATGTCTATACTCGGAATGGTTGCCTGCATCTTTTCGATGTATACCCTGTCATTGTCATGATGGTGGAGCAGCAGACTCCTCATATATCCCCTGTTTGGACGCACGGATATCCCCTCGGTTCCCGTTGCCTCCTCCTGTTTATGGCTGCGACGGTACTTTACCAGTTCCAGGATCTTTTCTTCTCCGTAATCCTTCACATAGCATCTCAGCTGACACATCGCATCCGCTCCGGCTTCGCTCCAACCCATCGGACGGGAACTCATCCGGTCGGAATACATATGACTCACATGACCTTCTGCACTGCATCCATAGACATTCTTATCCTGCATTCTTCTCACTGCGCTATCCCAGTTGTTCAGCAGGTATTCCTCACAGTCATTCACTGCTTTTTCGTTCGGCGCACATTTCCGGATAGCTTTTATAGTCTTTACAAACTTTTTCTTCTTGCCCTTATACAGGGCCTTCCACAGCCGTCCTTTGGCTTCCCCTGCCTCATCCAGCATCTGGTTGGCCGCCTTGTTGATATATTTCATCATGTGGAACTTATCCAGTACCGGAACTCCCTTTTCAATATATTCCGCCCCTGCTTTGATCCATGCTCCTCCATCTCCACTGATATACACCGCATTCAGATACCGGCTCTCGTAGTTCGTGTCGATGTATTCCTGCATCCGTTCAAACAGATGTCTGTTTGCTTCTCCTCCGCTGCAAAGACCTCCCAGGTAGAAGACATTCTTCAGTTCCTTCCGCCCGTCTTTCTTTTCCTGTCCTTCATACAGATACAACAGCTTCCCGATCATGCTGCCCTTCTTCTCTGTTCCGTTTTTCTCCTGCTTGTGAATGTGATCCTCGTCTGCCTCAACATAAAGGTATTCCACACACTTTTTCTTCTCCGGCTTCGGGAAGGGCAGTTCTGTCTGGATTCCGTGTACCTTATCCATGACGGCAGTCTTGCTGATCAACGAATCTTCTCCCAGTACCCTGGCAGCACTGGCATAGCTAGTCTTTACCGCTTCGGCCAGCACCTCAGCTTCCGCACGGCTGCTCAGTCTTTCATGGGCATCCAGTTCCATCCATTCATCCAGAAGATAATGGCAGGTTCCATCCTTACAGCTTCGGAACAGCGTGTGGGTAAAGCAAACCGGTCCCACTGTAGTCAGCAGCTGGCGTTCATCATGCCTCTGGATGGTATATTTTTCAGCTCTGGAAATATCCTCACACAGCATACGATCCATGTCGCTGTAAAGGGCTGCCATGTGCTCTGCTGCAGCCTTTCTTGCAGCCTCCGCAAGCTGCTTCTCGTACAATTCCATGTCCTTCATCCCGGATGAGAGAAAAAGTTCATCTGCTTCTTCCAAATCTTTGTACAGCTTTTCCATTGAATATGCTATAATGTTTTTCATGAGAGTGCCTCCATCGTCTGTATTTTAGATTCTCGTCAAATCCATTATAACAGAGATGTTGGTACTCTCTTTTTTTCTTTTATTCAACTGACAAAAACTTTACTCTATACGGTAAAACAAGTGCTGAAAAACTACACAAAAACAGAGCTGTGGAAATTGGTTATTTCTCACAGCTCTGCTTTTTGTGCAATATTACTTTTTTAAAATTTAATCCAGTTCAAACAGTTCCTGGGCGCTGATGGATAACTCAGCTATTCCGCAAGGAGTTACTTTTGATCCATTATCATACACGGTATAGACTCTTGCGTAGATAGTAGCTGCCTGCGCTCCTTCGTTCAAAATCGTCCCGGAAGTGTCGGTACGAAACAGTCCCATCTCATCCGAAGAATATTTCAAGGTATAGGTCGCGCCGTTTGTAATCGGGTAACAATTCATAACTCCATTGCGTTCTATCGGTGAAATTACATTTCCATTGCTATCCGTGATCTTGAGGCCATCCTCTCCATCCGTCTTTAACCGCAATACCTTTCCTGTAATTCCGTCCACACTGATGGCTCCGGATGTATCATCTGCACAGGATTTGTAAAATTCAACGCATAACTGCTGTCCACCTGCCAGAATATTGTAGTCATCTGCCTGGAAGTTGACACTGATGGTTCCGTTATTCTTATCATCCAATACAATATGGTTGACCGGATCATACAGCATATACACGGATTGGATCTTGCTGCCGCTTTTATCCTTAAAGTTTACGGAAGGTGCCGTCACACCGGCATTATACGCTGCAATCATCGTATTAACAAACAGTTTGATCTCCGCGTCCTTACTGGGTCTGGAATGTCCCGCTCCGGAATATGTCACATTTCCCATGGTATAGATATAATAATTATTTACCACATCATTGGGTGTGATGTTATAAATATTAGTATCTTTATAGTTACCGTAAGCCACACCGGAAATACAGTACCACACAACAATGTCATTTTTACCGTCTCCGTTACGGTCCAGCTCCATATTCGGCTGTAACCACTGGTAATGCGTATTACTGATCTCCAGCTGTTCATCTGCAGATATCTGATAAGGATACTGCGTAATCTGCCCTTCATTGACCTGTGTTGCGATCAGCGAACTGCCTGCGTAATCACCCATCAGCATAGTACTGGGATAATTCCATCTAGGATCTCCACCATCATAACCAGCCTGTCTCAGCAATGAATTCTCAACCGGAAACTTTACTGACGAACTGCCATTTATCCGCAAATCTTCCAGATAGCTTCTCAGGAAACGAACTACCGTATATTTAGTCACACCTTCCTTTTGCATGAGATCATTATCCGAATTCGGTTCCTTAATCTCGTCAAAAGTATAGGACTCTAATGTTTTAAGATATTCCTGGTCCCTCTTTTTCTCCTCTCCCGTGGTGCTTGTTGCTCTCTGCTGATAATACTCTTTCAATGCTCCATAGCGATCCAGGCCTACGGATGCACGAATGGTCTTATTAAATTCATATCCCCAATACCAGTAATTCTTTTGGTCTTCCGGATATCCTTGGTCATTCCACTGAATCGCACTTTTAATATTATTGACATATGAAGTAGTATCATGGGTGAACAAAATGCTCTTGCCGGATTCTATGTAGTCTCTGACAGCCCAGCCAACAGCCAGATTCCTCTTTACATTATCCAACCTATTATTGGAAATATCACTTGCGCTATAGGTATATCCAAACTTATAGGCGTCACCGAAGCCTAGTATCAACATATCATACTGCTGGAACAGATTGTAGGACTCCTGGTATATCCTCTGTATATCAGTATCCGAAGTCCCGCCAATTTTCAGCTTATTATTTACAAGATCGGTTACACTCATACTGTCAATGCTCGTGGACGGAATTACCGTTCCATCCCAGTTGACTTGATCCAAGCCTACTACATTCCAGTCAGTTAACCCATTAATGTACTTGGAAAAAGTAGAATTACTATTATTCTGTTCGTAATGAAGATTCCAGTTATTATTTTCACTAGACAACAACTGCAATACACGGATTGTCTTTTTCCCACTTTGCTGCGGCACAGATGTATACCCTGACTTGGCAGTTCTCACCAGTCTGTCCGCATTATCGTAAAATACCAGCTTCCATGGAATAACCCCTACATATTCCTCCGGCAGAGCCCGGATCACACGATAGGTCTCCCCGGTACGCAATTCATATCTGTTTCCGTTTGCCGTTGCAATCGGCTCAACCTTATTCCACTCATCTCCCTTTCTTATATACACAGTAAGACCGCTGACTTCTTCCGATGACGTATATGTCTTACCTTCTACATAATCAGAGCCGGAGAAACGACCGTCTGCATTTTTATCTACGAACAGTTTACAATCATAGGTAGTACCTGTCTGTGATATTGCAGCATCATTCTGCAGATTAAAAATATATTGCAGCTGATATTTTCCGTCTATCTTCTCCAGAGAGCCACCGTTGCTGGCACCGTTCTGATTAGAATTATATTTCAGCTCCTGCGGATATGCTGCTCCGTAAGTAGTTACCCAGTTGACGGAAAGCTTTGACAGATTCAGATAATTACAAAATACGGATCTACGTGCAGATAATGTGGTTCCTAATTGAGTATCTGCTGTATTATCTGTCAGCTGACTCTCTGTAAAAATATTTTTCTGCCAGTATAAATACTGACCATTTGCATCTTTTTGCAGAGCAAATTGAACCAGCTTGTAAAAATAAGAATTTTTGTCCAGCGTTGCTGTTGATGCCACAGGTATATTATTGTTATCCACTTTAATAAACGTATCCGCAATGACCACCGGGTATCCCGCCTCAATGAACTGACAGAATTCCTCATATCGGGTAGAGTTCATATCATTGCCGGGACCGCGATAGACATCTACACTCTTATTCGTTGGATCATCATCGTTAGTCTTACTGTGATCCAGCGAAGAATCCTGCAGTCTGTGCCTTGCATTATACGTCTCCCTAGCCTGCGTAACATTCTCCGTTTTCGTTTCGGTGGCATAGTCATAGTAGTCTCCTACATGAGAATAAATCAACCCTTTCATCTGTGGATCATTATACACAGTCACACCATTTTCTGTGTTCATCTTGCTGACCCGGGCTCCGAGATAGATCATGTCGTACTTTTCATTCAAGTCCTCGATCTTACCTATAAATTCCGCAGATGACATTTGTGTAATATTGATCGCAGATGCATCATAAATTCCGTTCATCCCCATCATATTGACCACATCAGTCTGCAACTTACTTTTTAACGTATCGCTAAAATCATAGCAGGGCTCCAGATCCAATACACGAATAGAGGATTTCACCGTGACTCTGTGCATGTACCAGTTCAATATATATCTGGTAATAGAAGCCTTACTAATCTCTTCATCCATCTGAGCTGCATTGCTGTTGTTTTTCTTTGCCAGGAAATTCTCGTACTGAATCTCTTTTAATACTGCTTCGAAGGTTGCTGCTTTCGCCGCATTCCCTTTACAATCAGTCAGGAAGTCAGAGGCAACATATGGCGTCGCACTGTCATCATTCAGATAAACATTGTCATATAAAGCCTCTTTCACGGAATCGCCCCAGCTAAGCGAAGCTGCCGTCTGACCGTTCCAATAAGCATCTCCCTGTGAAGCAACTTCTTTGGCAATATTGTCATCGGAAACCTTCAAGATCGTCAGTGCCATCTGTGTCAGTATCTTATTATTCTGATTATTATTCGGCTCCTCGGCCAGCTTTTTATTTTGGCTGTAAAATCCGTAATCCATGACTACCGGTACTCTGTCTGCATCATTCCGCTCACCGGTAGTATCCTTAATACCGAATATCATCTTCGTCAGAGCGGTTGCTACAGAAGTCATATTCACAGATTCCGCTGCATAACTTCCCTTCCCGGACAGATAGATCAGATCCACGTTGTCGAGATCCACGCCATAATAAGCCTGTTCCTCCGGATTTACCAGTTTTGCCAGTTCCTCCACTGTCAAAGTTGTCACTTCAATCTTCAGTTGATCAATATCTCCGCCAGGACCGGAAGGACTGCCGCTCTCATACCGGCTGGTACCGGACAGATTCAGGACCTGCTTTTTGAACCATTCTTTATTGTAGAAACCACCGTCATATGCTACAGTATCCAACGCATCCTTCGCATTATCACCGATAAAGTCATAGCTGTTTGATGCTTCGTAGCCTGATTGTCCTCGGAGATAAACCTGCATAGTACCGCTGCTTTCCATCACATATTTACCGATATCATTTCTCTTATAAGTATCAATCAGTTTGTAGTCCCCATTACCGCTGGATAATGTCACCTTAGACACATAATACTCACCGGAGGTGTTTTCCATGAAATGCACAAAATAGCACTCCGGAAGAGTAGTCAGTGTATAACTTCCCGTTGTTCCATCCGGATTTTCTGTCCAGGTTGCCCATAGAATAGGTGTGGTGTTGGCCATATTCAAAATATAGAGATTCTTGTTCTGTTCAGATGAAGGATCAGAAGCTGTCATTATCCTTTGTTCGGAAGTCACAATATCATTTCCGGATGTGCTTTGTACGCTGAAGGTCTGCATCTCATTACTGGACTCCGCTGCTGCGTCATTTCCGGATGCAGATGCTGATGTTACCAGTCCCGAACTCTCCGCTGTCGTCACCTCTTCCAGATTTTCTGACGCTTCGGAAGAATTTTCGGAAGATATGGCAGTGCTCTGGATAGTATATCCCTCAGGCAGATTGCTGCCATATACCACCTTACCAAGGTAAGTGTATACATTATCAGCAGTCTTGGTATACACTTCCCTACCGACATAATTATCTGCCACAAAACCAATGTTATTAATATCGTTCATACTGCCGCCATTGGAATTCTCATCGTCCGGAGTCAGTGCATATCTCGCAGGTGCCAGCGCTGTCAGTGCATCCGCCGCATCACCGATGGTCATTTCCAGGTTCTGTCCGCTAATACCGGACACTTTAGAAAATACAGGGGACACGCTTTGTTTATTCTCGTTAGAAGTCCCGGAAGCTTCGATTGCACCATATCTGTCAAAACGCGGTCTGGTATCCCCCTCCGTATACAGCGTATACACCGAATCCGTCTGCACATAGGTGTACTGACCGTTGTCATCCGTATTTTTCACAAAAGAGCCACGGATCTCCTCAGTGCGGCTTCCTCCCTCGCTATAATCGGAAAAACTTACCGGGCCATCGCTTCCTGCGAGATTCCCCAGACTGCTACTGGTAATGTGAGCCATGGCAGATAATCGCTCCGATGCTGCCGGAAGCTCCGAAAGCTTACGTCCTTCAGATACCGGTTCCTCGCCACCAATCAGGTATCCGATGGATGCGTCCGATTTAGAAGGTACGATCTCTAAAATGTGAAAGGTTCCGTCCGAAGATGCTACTGTATCCTGTACCAGCTTCTCAATGCCGGGCAGTGTCATCTCATGTGCACTTACTTCCATAGAGCCATAGCTCTGGCAGACTCCGGCTGCCAAAGCTATGGTGAGGATTCCTGCTATGTACTTTTTTGTGTTGTGCTTCAAGTTCTTCTTCATGTTATCTCCAAAAGATTGTTAATGCTCTTTCCGGTTTCTGATACGATACATGTCCACCTTCCTCACCGCTGTCTCCCTTGACACGACTATCGCTGAAGGTCACAAATAAAGTATCATTCTTTTCCTCTCTATCAATATAGAGATGAATCATATAAGTAAATACCGTTTCATTTTTATCATTTACTCTGGTATCGCAGTGAATATTCGGATCAATATATGTTCCGGATTTTAGTGTCTCCGTTCCTCCAGCTACAAGGCTGCCTATAACCTTCAGTCCTTTATCACCAGTCTTAAATGCTCCCTGACCTGTTTCAAATCCATATAGATCAACATACACCTTCTTATCGTATACACCATTCTGCCATCCATCGTGCTTATAATCGTTCTTATTCAGATTATAATAACGATTACCTTCCGAGAAATAAAAAGTACATCTGGGAATCAACAGATATGTGGATGCTATTTCATTATCGTTGTCGTCAAAAGCTGTAAGTGTGAGAACATGTTCCTCTTTCCAGTTAATATACCACTTTGCATACACTCCGACTGTTTCACCTGTAGCCGTGGGAAATACGCTTCGTGTAGCTGAATAATCTACTTCTGAATCTGCGAATCCGGTCACTGCTTTATCAATGACTAAGTCGCTTTCATAATCGCCCAGTCCATCACTTGTAATGTTTCTACTAAACCCTACTCTCCTACTCAGTCCAACTTCGCCACCGAAATTATCCTTCACAGGATTACTCTGTGCCAGACCTTCCTCAATATCATTGGTAATCTTCCAGGTAACTTTACTCATATCTCCGGAATAATTTTTCAACGTACAAGTCACCATACTGTTACGTGACAGGACAAACTGATTACCGTCGATGTATGGCTTGTCTGAGCTGTCAATGGTCAGCAGATTTGGAATGTCCACTGTTACTTCAGGATGCACTGTAATGGTAGCTGATAATTTTACAGTTGCACGTACTGTGATCGTCTTATTAATATTGTTGCTACACTTTAACAGCTGTTTATATCTGGAAGCAGGAGTCGTATCTTCAAAGCTATAGCCCTTCGGATTTGGGACTCCATCCTCCAATACTTCCCAGTTCACAATCTGAGGATACACATCATAATCCGCCCATGCAGTCAGACACTCCAAATCTACACTCCATCCCATTTTTTTAATGCCGTTCTCCGTGTAGGAATAAGGCTTCATTACATTTCGGATCAGTTCCGCCTGGAATTGTCCTGCTACCGCCGTCACTGTAACATACGCAGAATCCGACTTAGTTGCGTCCGCATTTGCCATACAGGTAACTTTCAATACCTTTACACCAATGCTTTCCGACTTACTGATATTCAATGTATTAATCAGGGCACTAACATCCGGCATGGTAGAAAATGTAGTTGTGCTGCCATCCGCATAAGTTACTTTCCATTTTACCCCCTGTGCCACAGCAGAATCTTTACCGGTCAGAGTACACTCAAAAGCCTGTGACTTGCCGCGGACTACTTCCACATCTTTAGGAGTTATAGAAATGGAGTCTATCAATCTCTCTTCTACTGTCACATATGCATATGACACCATACTCGTATCTGCTTTTGCAGTACATTTTACCACCAGCACATCCGTACCGATAGTTTCCTCTTCATCTACTTTTAAAATACCATCCTGATTGATCGTACTCTTACAATTAGCCCCGGAAGCATAAGACACACTCCAGGTAACACCCTCGGCAACTGCCTCTGCGTCACCGCTCAGATTATAGGTAAACTGCTGTATCTTGCCCTGGGGTAATGTTGCCCTAGGAGGATCAATAGTCAGAGCGCTGATCCATGCGTACGCAGTTCCGGTCTTCTCTAGATCATTTCTAAGCTTAATAGTCTCTGCGATGTCATAGCTTCTGTCCTGGTAAGTAAAGGTCATATTCAGTATAACTTTCCGCTTGTCCTTCACCTGGCTTAAGTCTACGCTGAATCTTGTGACATGTTCTGCCATAAGTGCCGGGGTTGCGGTGGTGAGATCTCCTACGACGAGATTGCCGTCCGCATCCGTTGTATTTTTCACTTCATAGAGGTATACCTGATTCGCAGTCGCATAGTCCCCTGACGCGGTTCCCTGCCAGCGGATCATATAGGTATTCTCGTTATTGACCAGGCGCAGTTCGCTGACATGGGCTGTGGTGATCTCATTGCCGGCTGCATCCTTGGCGGTGTTGCCGTCCAGATCCACTGCTGTGTCGGCATGATCCGGTGTGAAATTAATATCCTGCTCCACATCAATGATCAGGTCAATCATCTGATTCGCTGCAAGCTGTGCTTCTTCCTGCAGGGTCAGCTCCTTATTCCCCCGCAGGTAGGAATTGTTGCCTGCGATGATAAAGGCACCCACAGATCCTGCCACAATGGTCATGATTGCCAGGGACACTATCACTTCTACAAGAGTGAATCCTTTTTTCCCGATACGCATAGTCAACCTCCTTATTTCTTCAGGATTTTGCCGGTTCTGCCGACTGTTGTGATTGTTATCGTTCTTGTTCCATTGCTGATCACAATTTTCTTACAATAGTCCTTGTCCGCATCTGCTGCAGCGCAGGTCTTCTCTTCAAAAGCTCCCGATGCTCTGTTGAACACCAGATGCAGTCCGTCGGTTGCGGACGCATAAGGCAAGGTACCTTTTAATTGTGACAGATTATAGGGAGTGGAATCATCATCAAAATATACTTGTATTGTGATAGGATCCTTTCCAACGATTCTGTCTGATACCTTCGTACCTCCCTGATAGATCTGCGCATGATACTCACCACTCACATCTGTCAGTACAAACTCCACCTGGTTCTGTTCTTTTCCCAGGGTCAGCACTCTCGCCCTCTCAAGTGTCGAAACGATCTCATCCGCACATTTTGCAATTTTTCTTCCGGTGAGTGTTCCCACAGACAATCCAATGACGCCCACCACGATCGCCATGATGGCGACGACGATGATGAGCTCCACCAGAGAGAAGCCACCGTTTTTATTGTTTCTGCCAGTTCTCATATACGATCAGGTCTCCTAAATTAATGTTGCTGTTCAGGTAGGTCTTATTGTTATTCTGCAGGTAACCATCACCGCCGATCAGGAAATCCACCACATGATATTCCTTCTGACCGCCGCCGGAGCCCGTAACCTCCTTGGAATATGTCAGCGCGCGAAGCACTGCTTCCTTGTCCGGTGTCACTTTCACATTCTGTCCTAACAGGATATTACCGCCTGCCAGGATCACACCGTTGAATTCCTTACCATCCTGTATCTTCACATTTCCCGTAGCGATAATAATGCCACTCTTAAATTCATGTCCCGCTTCGGGATAGGTATAATCACCATATACGATGACTGCCTTGCAATCCGGATAAGCAGTACTTTCAAAATATTTCTCTGTATCAACGACCAGTCCCGCACCACGGACCACACCGGTAAAGCTTGTGATCTCGTCTTTATTGACCAGATTACTATATACATTGGCGGCATCCGCTTTTTCGGAAGGGGACAGCTGCTCATAGCCATCGATCAGCTTCTTGCAGAGTGCCTTGAATTTGGAATCATCCGCTGCCAGCTGCTGCTTATAGCCGATGTTGCTCTGATCACTGCCTAATGTGGCATTCAGCAGACTGCCGTTGTAGCTGCCTGTGGTCTGATCCTTGTCGAACATCACCACATTACCTGCCAGGTGCATGATGTAGGCACCGGCACTCTGATTCCGGATCTTGATGCCATCGGTGTAGATGCTGGCATAGGCATCCATGGTACTCTTATTTACCTTATAATAATCCTGAAGATACCGGTTGGCAGCTTCTCTGCCCGCCTGGGTGGAGTTATCAAAGGACACATAATAATACACAATGGTAATCTTGCTGTTTAATCTCTTATAAAAAGTACGGACACCCTGACTATCGCTGCTTCCGTTCGTAATAAACTTCGTAATACCATAGGAAGCAAGGCTGTTACCGCCCAGCATACTGCTGGCTGCATTAAAATCAACTGCCGTATTCCCCATAGTATCTGCCTGCTCCCTGGTCACGGGATTGGAACCCTGTTTTATCAGATCTCCCGGTACCAGATATGCCAGCTGGTCACTTTTGACTGCAATAGACTGCCCCATCAGGATATCCTTGCGGTCGGAGGCGCTGCGATTGGGATTCCCGTCCGCCCCGGTGAGATTATCCTTAGCAGTTTTCGTGGCAATATAGGTATTCCCTGCCAGAGTCAGATTGATCAGGCCGCTCAAATCAATATCCGTTCCGATACCGTTGACTACAATGGCACTGCTGTCACCGTTCTCCCCGGTGCCGAAGCCTATATACTGTCCGGAGTAATTCTCACCCACCAGACTTCCTGCGGTAAAATTATTATTTGCGTCGTCTATGCGCAGATCTCCCGCTACATAGACATCATTTCCCTTGAAATTCATATTCGCGCTGCCGGTAGACGTCGCTGCTCCGTGCATCGTAATCTTGCCTGCCCACAGTTCTCCATAGCTGTCGGATTCCAGTGTTGCGCCCTTGCCCAGATACAGTTCCGTAGCCGCTACCATACGCTTATCATCATTTTCCTTGCCTGTCGGCTCTTCCAGGGTCAGTGTCACGTTAGCGCTGGTGGTATCGTCCTCATTACCCACCAGTACCTTGTCCGCATAGAAGCTTCCGGCGATCTTCGCATCGCTAAATTTGCCGCTCTCCGCTACTACCTGAATATTCTTCTGCGCCACCAGTGACATGCTGGTCAGTGAAGGCAGGCTTACAGCCTGTGCAAAGCTCATATCCGGCATTTTCACGCGGATATCCGTCTGGATCACAGAGACATAACCATTAGCATCGGTATAAATCACCTTTAATTTCTGAAAAGACAATCCGTCCGTGAACAGGGTAAGCTGACCCTTCGGCAGATCACTCACCGCATCTCCGGAGCCGTTAGTGCCCGTCGTCTGCACGACACCGCCCACCATCTTGATTGTATAGGAATTGACTCCGTCACTGGTCTGTAATTCTGTATATTTCTGTACCTCCGGTGACAGACTGTTGAACAGTTTCTCCAGATCATAGTAATTTAAGCTGGCGGTATCGCTGCACTGATATGCCTTCTGCATACTGTTTAAGAACGCATAGCGGAGCTTACTCTCCTTCTCGGATATGGAAGTGTCATCATAGTTCACCAAAATCTGCGTGTAGGCATCTCCCAGGGATGTGGACACCTGCTCTTCCATATGGACACGGATCTCATCCAGCACTGTCTCTGCCGAATAGAAGTTGTCCTTCGCCTGCAGATTATTTGCCTTCATCTGATAGTTCAATAAGGACATATACATCAAAACACTGGCTAAAATGCCAATAAAGGCCATGGCTATGATCACAACGACCATTGCCGAGCCCTTATCGTCTGTCTGTTTATGTAATTTGAAGTCTCTGCCACGTATCTTCATGGTTCTTACGCTTCCTTCCGGATTCTCCTGTTATTCCGTTACCGTTCCTGTCATAGTAATGATCGGACTGCCATCTGCGATCTTGTCCTGTGCATAAACCTTCACTTCCATGTCGTAAATACGGTCCTGTGCTCTGGCCGGTGTCAGATTCGTCACGGACATGATGGTCTTCGCCAGTGAATAATTAGTTCCCGTTCCGGCTCCTGCACCGGTCATGCTGGAATTTACAAATACATATGCCGTAAGTCCGTCACTCTTATCCAACAGATTCGTGCGAAGTGTTCCCGCAGACGTCTGTGTCGTGCCGGGAGCCGGCATCCAGCCGGGCCATGCTTCCCGCAGTTCCAGCGATATCCCATACTTACTGCGCATGGTATTATAATCTGTTGCTAAGGTATCCGTCACCATATCTATTTTATCCTGTGTCGCAGTCTGCTCCACTACCAGCAGATTCGTCTCCACATTGTCCGGATTGTTGAACACAATACTGTCTATCATGGCAGGTCTTCCGAAGGCATCGTAATGAGCGCTCTCCACTCTAGGCTGCAAGCAGACAATGATATTCGCCAGCTGATTGCCAAGCTCGCTGACATCATTCACCTGTGCTGCACGGCTGCGCACACTGTCTTCGTTGGAAAAAATCACATAATCCGCTCCCGTCTGCGGATAGTTCGCAGATCTGCCCGTTGCCAGGACCCCGGGATCACAATGATACGTCGTAGATGCCGTTACCAGATATACATCTGTCTCCACCGTAGCTCCCGTTGCCAGCGTTACGTTGATCTTACTGCTGTCAATATTAATCTCTGTCTTCCGTGTAGTATTCTGAATGATATTAGCGTCATAGATTCCTCCGCCGAAATAAGAATAAGCTTCCTTGGCACCGTCCGCCGCTTCGCTGTAGACAGCATTCAGATTACCCGCCAGGTTACTGATATCTACCCGTGCCACACTGTTCACCGCACTGTAGGCTGTGGGATCCACCTTCACCACTACATCATAAGTACCGGAAGTGGTGGAATCGTCCCGGATCGTGTAGGTCCAGATGCCGGTCGTGTCGTCTTTTACTGCGGTATTGGTAAATCCCGCAGGTGAAGCGCCCGTGTAAATATCGGACATTTCCTCCAGAGAATGTGCCTCGAACATTTCCATGACGTCCTCAGCGATCGCCGTGGCATGCATCGTGGTACGGGACTTTGCATTGGTCCTTGCCGATGTCGCAAAGCTGTGCAGCAGTGGCACTACAATGATTGAGAGGATCACAATGGCGATCAGAAGCTCCACCAGGGAAAAGCCTTCATTATTCAGTTGTCTTTTCTTCCTATGCTTCTGCATTACGACAACTCCCGATTAGCAAATCTATTAGTTCACGTTTCCAAATATCGTCTGTACACCCATAGGCATATCGGGAATATAGGGTTCCCCATATACCTTATCCGTGCCCAGCAGATAATACGTATTCAGGTTCATATTGCCGGACAATTTTCCGTCATCACCGTTATAGCTGATGTTCACGCCCTGGATGCTCTGACGCTCCTGCTGATTGTAAATATATCGAACCAGCCCCTTGAAATCATCATAGGTACATTCGATACTGATGCCCAAAGGCACCTCATACATATGAGTCTCCGCATAGGTGGTTCCCCCTGTGGAGACAGGGGATGTGGTAACCGTGGTCGTATCTGTGCCCGATACTGCGGCATCTGCTTCCGCTGCTGCGGTATCCGCCGGTGCATCCGCAGTTGCAGCCGCCAGGGCAGAATTGTCTGCGGAAGCCTGTGCATCATACGCCACTTCTCCTATGGTTCCGAAAGAGATGTTTGCTACATAGGTTCTGGTAGCATCCTCCATGTTCTTCACCATCATAATGCTGTCTTCCGGTAAAATATCTGCAGGAAAACGATTCTCAAACCCGGTAATATATGTCTTCATCTCCTCGGTAGCAGCCAGATAATCTGCCTTACGCTGCTCCAACACCTCCAGTGTAGACACCTGGGATCTTAATGACATATTCTGACTTTCCATAGCATCCGACAACTCATTAAACTTCGCATATACCAGGAAATAAGTCACCACGACCAGAAGGACTCCCAGTACCGCGATCAAAAGCTGAATTTCACTCTTTTTTACTTTCATCTCTTATCCGCCTCCTACTGTGCTGTGGTACCGGCTGCATCTCCGGTGTTTTCTGCCTCTTCGCTATCCGCGTGGATATCTGCATACGTACCTGTAATAGAGAAAGTAACCGCTGATTCTCCCAGTTCATTCTGCGCATCTGTAATATTGCTGATCTGCACATCCTCGATGCTCTCCATATTGCGGATATTCAGAATCGTTCTCGCTGCTGCAGCCTTACCTTCCACAGTTACAGACATACTGATTCCTTCCATATCCGAACTGAAGCTATTGGTCCAGAAGCTACTGGGTAATATCTGCTCCAGCTCATTAATGAACTCTACCAGATTCTCATTGGGGTTCTCCGTATATTCGTACAAATACTGATATTTATCATACTGTGCCGCTGTTGCTAGGTAATCGTTGTACACTGCCTGCGCAGGCTGTAATTCCTCGACTCTCGCCTGCAGAGCCACATTCTCCGCCACGGTGCCGAAGTATCTGGTCAGGGAAGTCACTGCCATGGCAATGGACAGGATCACGCCCAGCACCAGGACTGCCACGCTGACGAAGGTATAGTTCGTGCCGCTGACTACGGTCATGCCCTTCGTCTTCTGCTGGCTCTTATCGATCAGTCCCACGGGGGCGAGTACTGCGCCCAGGCAAGAAATATAGGCTGCGGGTCTGGTGGAACGGATAGCCTTGCTCATGCCGATTTTATCTTCCATATCGGACAGGGTATGTACCTTGCGCTCTAGGCAGTTGGTGAACAGCTTGCTCATGCCGCTGAAGCTGCCGCCGAGACCGGTGACGTAAGTTCTCTCAATAGGTGTATCACCGTTTCTGGAATCATAGAAATCAATGACACGGCTGACGCCGACGATCAGGGGCTCCAGGGAAGCGGTGATCTTCTGTCTGGCTGCTGTGACTTCCACATTGCCGGCATCTTCGTCTTCCCAGCGTCCGGCATTTTCCTCCCAAAGCTTATCTCCCTGATGTAGTACTCTGTTCAGGCAGGTCTTCTTCTGGAAACGCTCTACCGCGCTCATGGGATCGTTCACGGCATAGGCACCGGAAGCGATCATGGTCTCGATGGCATCCTGTACGCCGTATGCCACGGTTCTCTGCAGCAGCACCTTGCCGGCGGAAAGTACTGTCACGATGGTGCTGTTCTCATCGATCTTGATCATCATGGTAACTTTTTCGGACTTCTCATCACGAAGGATCTGGTATAAGCTGTTGCTGCTGTAATCGAAGCACTCGACCTCCCAGCCGCACATCTGTGCCAGCTGGTAATAGCTGTC
>OGFG01001919.1_pt1 | contig 18717 bp, 15 predicted proteins | sample 1570761 | NCBI WGS metagenome assembly OGFG01 (sample SAMEA2581938, study PRJEB24529) | metagenome | biome: Human gut stool | place: China | collected 2011 | reverse complement strand
TTATGTGTATTTGGAATTTCTCATTTTGGCTTGTACTATTTATATTCTAGCACCACGTGGGTTGTGGCACTAGGGTAGATGTTATCTAGGGCACAAACTCAATTTGAGTGAGTGATTTAGATGTTGTCTAATCCGGCAACTCAACATTGGCACTATGGCAGGCAGTGGATTAGATGTTATGGAGGAGAATGTGTTATGAAACGAGTGAAACAATTATTATGCAGTCTATTGGTAGTTTGTATGGTTATTGCAGGTATCACAGTTATGCCACAAAACGTACATGCGGCAACAGCCAGTGGAGATGATGGAGAAATCCACTGGAAAATTAAGGGGGATACGTTGACGCTTAGTGCTGTAACGGGTACAAAAGGTAGGATGAAAGATTATGATTGGAATATTTTGCCGAAATGGTTATTATCTTCACAAATTAAAGCGGTAAAAAATATAATATTAGATGCTAATATAACTAAAATTGGTACATTTGCTTTTAATGGTACTAACAGCGAATCTAAATTAGGTGAGATAGATACTATGACGATTTTATGCAATGCAACAATAATTCCAGGGTATTTTTGCGCTCCTTGTGACATAAAGCAGATTGTTATAGGTGGAAATATTGAGACAATAGAACAGTATGCTTTTTCATGTACTTTCACGGAATCCATATTTATAGGAAAGAAGACAAAAAATATAGGGGAAGTAAACTTTGGTGCTTCTTTTGGAGTAGATGGATATGCAACAGAACTGAAATCAGCATATGGCTATAATAATAGTGGAATAAGTAAATATATTAAGTTTTGGAATAAAGGGCTTTCTTTAGGTTCTAAATGGTTTTACTTTGATGAAGATGGAGATGGAAATGATGATGAGGAAATATTCTTATGGAGACCAAATGAGAATGGAAAAAAGGGATTTTCTCTAATCAATTTCTATTCCATAGAAGATAACAAGTCGTTATCAAGCACCAAAGTATCTAGTGCTTATTCTGTAAATAAAGGACAAAGCAAAAACATTAAAGTTGTATTACCTGAAATTTTTAATAAGGTTACAAAATACACTGGAAATCCATGTGATGTAAAAGTAACCTACAAATCCAGTAACAAAGCGGTAGCAACTGTATCAACTACGGGAAAAGTAACTGGAAAGAAAAAAGGTACTGCTAAAATAATCGTAACCATGCAGATTAAAAATGGTGCAAAGAAAACGGTTACTACGAAAGTTACAGTAAAATAGCGTTTACCAAGAACTACCTACCCTACAAGTAGAAAAACAAATATTTCAAATCGAAAATGTAGCATGACATTACAGGAGATACTTTTTACAGAGGTATCTCCTGTTTTTATCGTAGAATGTTAGTGATCCGGCTGACTAATGTTTCAACATGGCTAATATTTCAATAAGTCCGCTGTGTCTTAGGGATTTTAGGCATTGCTTTTCACAATATTAAGCAGAGGCATTTGTCTTGTTGCTGAAATAAATATATAGTCAGATTTTATGATTTGTAGTGGGGTAGTCTATTCTTTTTCTGTTTTAGTCTGTTTTTCATACGCTTCTTCTAATCTATCGGAAGTAAATCTTGTTTTTTTAAACCAGTTTTTAAAACCCTGCAAATCATTTTTGCTTTTATACTCTGCATATTTTTTTCCACATTGTTTTGACCACTCATTATAGAGAGAACTCAAAAAACAAGAGGATATTGACTTTCTGTACTGAAATTATGTATTCGCCCACTTTGATACCCCCTAAAATCGTCTCTGCATTTGGCAAATTCATCATTATGTATTCTTTTCATTTTTTCTTTGCAGGCATTGTTGTTGAAGTAACAGTATTTTTCGGTACAACGGTATTTCGGATAAAACAGTTTGCCACAACTATAACACTCATTCGCTTTTCTTTTTCCATTTAGATATTTCATCAAGTCCAGTATCAAGTAATCAAAAACGTCCGTAGCCAGAGAACACACTGCACAATTATCTTCGGAAACAGCTCGGCAGTATCAAGAAAAATTTGAACAGGGAGCAATTAATGTTCTTAGCTGTTCGACAACATTTGAAATGGGGGTTGATGTAGGTGAACTTGAGGCTACATTCCAGAGAAATGTGCCACCAGAAACATCTAATTATATTCAGCGAGCGGGTCGCGCAGGGCGACGAACATCATCATTAGCATTTTCTGTAACTTTTGCGCGCAGGAATAGTCATGATATGACTTTTTATCAAGATCCAAGAGCAAGATAATTCAGTGCATCCGCACATCCTTTTGCGGAGAAAGCTGTCTCAGCACCCATTTTCTTGGCAAGCTCGGACAGCGTATCCATCGTATTGACCGATTGATCATCCACCGTAGACATGGCATCCTTCGTCACGCCCATCGTGGCCTGCACCTGCGACATGGACGATTCAAAGTTTGCCGCTGTGGTTACAGCAGCGGTTCCAAGTCCGGTAATAGCAGCAGTAGCAGCAGGAAGCATTTTTTCGCCAACAGAGGATATATTATTACCAACGGTTTTTAACATTTCACCGGTAGCAGATAGTTTCAGTAATGCGGTAGCAGACTGATTTGCTTGAGCTTCCAGTTTCTTTAGGTCGTTTTCTGTTTCGATTATTTCTCTCTGAAGCGCATCGTATTGTTCTTGCGAGATATTGCCATTGGCAAGTGCTGTGTTTGCCTGTTCAGCCGCCGTCTTTAGCGTGGTCAGCTTATCCTTAGTTTCGGACACCGCGTCAGAGAGGAGCTTCTGCTTCTGCGCAAGCAGCTCAGTATTGCCGGGATCCAGTTTCAGTAGCTTTTCGACATCCTTGAGCTGACTCTGCGTATTCTTGATTTCTGAATTGACACCCTTTAAAGCACTCTGAAGCTTGATAGTATCGCCACCGATCTCGACCGTGATACCCCTAATTCTACTTCCCGCCATAACGCACCTCCTCTCTGCAAAATGGGCATTAGGCGTTTGCGAAACGCCACAGACCGCATAAATACGGCATTTTTTGTTACCAAATTAAAATAACTCCTCACCGGATATGGTATAATAGAGTTGACTAAAAACTACAAACCATGTACCCAAGAAAGGAGTTATTCTGATACATATGATACCATATAAACAGCTTTCTTTGGCAGATATTTTTCAAGATTGCCAAAATAAATTTAATAATGACAAGCCTGCATTTCTTTCTCTATTAGAAACCCATATCGATATTGATGAATTTATTCCGATTTCTTTTAGAAATCATTTCTATGCATCAACGGGAAGATCCCGTAAATACCCTTTACGTGCTTTCCTGTGGGCTTTGATTATCCAGCGTATCTTCTCAATCCCTACAGACCAGCTTCTTTTAACTTTTCTGGTTTACTCGAAACCGCTTCGTGATTTCTGCGGTTTTACCAAAGTCCCTGATGCCTCTAAGATTACACGCTTCAAACAGGACTTTTTAGATGATCTGCAGCTTGTTTTTGATAAACTTGTTGATATCACCGAACCAATCTGTCAGGCTGTTGATTCCGCAAAAGCCGATATGACCATCTTTGATTCTTCAGGCATTGAAGCTTTTGTTACTGAGAATAATCCCAAGTATGCTAACCGCATTATCAGACAGCTTAAGGCTTATGCAAAAGCTAACAGCTTCGACAAGAATTATGATCCTTATAAAGCCGCTTATGGTTCTATGCCTTCGCACGCGTCTGCTAATCCTGAAATTAAACAGTTATACATCAATGGGCATTTCTGTTATGTCTTCAAATTTGGCATCATTACCAACGGTCTTGGAATCATCAGGCATATCGCTTTTTATAACAAAAACTTTATAGCTTCCCATCCTGACATTACCGTTGAAAAGAAATCTGATTCACCTGATGAAGACAAGTCTGTCCATGATTCCAGGCTTTTAATTCCAACCCTGAAAGATTTCTTTTTAAAGCATCCATTGATTAATCCCAAAACTTTTCTTGGCGATGCTGCTTTTGATACTGCGGCACTCTATCCCAAACTTCTTACCGGTAATACGTTCGGAGATCATAAACACTTTGACAAAGCTTATATCCCACTCAATTCCAGGGCTGGTCTTGAAAAACAGGACTACACGATTAATGAAAGTGGGATTCCCTGCTGTCCTCATGATGATTCACTTCCCATGAAATATGAAGGAATATCAAAACTCAGAAGCGGTGTTACCAGATATAAGTTTGTCTGTCCTAAAATCAAGTGGATCAAAAATACATCTACTGGCAGGTCCCAGCGTCACTGTACATGTGATGATCCATGTACAGCTTCTTCTTGTGGCAGAATGGTGTATATTTATCCTGAAAAGGATCTCCGTGCCTATCCTGGCGCTATCCGTGGTACAGAAGAATGGAATAACACTTACAAAATCAGAACCACCGTAGAAAGAGATATTAACCACATCAAGGATAATCTTTGTCTGGCCGGAAGAAGAACTCAGAATGAGAAAACACTTCACGCCGATCTGATCCTTGCAGGAATTACCCAACTGATAACAGTTGTACTTTCGGATAAAATCAATCATCACGAATTTATTCGCAGCTTAAAACCTCTTATTGCTTAGGACTTACCAACTCAATAAAGTCTACGGCTTATTTAAGTGCGCCTAAAACAGCTCAATATCCGTTTTCGTCATTAAAATCATGCTATGCTCAATTCTGTTTCTATTTTGATTCAAGTTTGCGAACGAGCATCGCGAGTTTCGCAATTACCTAAAATGGGCATAAAAATTGCCCGGCATTTCTTCCGAGCATAAAGAAAGCACCGATCAGATTTCTCCGACCGATGCTAATAAACTGCTATTCTATTGAGATTTACAAATTGGAAGCTGCCATGCAATTATTTGTCATTTTCCAAAGAGGTAATGATTGCAGCCCCCATTACAACAATTGAAAGAATTGGACCGAGCTGAGGCCAATTCATTATTTCGGCTCCAAATACTGTGCCAAGGTATCCAAAGATAATAGCAATAATGGAAGAAATAGCTGCTTTTTTCATTTATTCGTCCTCCTTTGTTAACTTCCGATTTTGGGATTATTTCTTAAACAGCTCAGAATGTGAACCAAGGCGATAAAGCATCAAAACTAGAACATCTCCATAAATCTCATAAATAAGCAGCCAGTCTGGTTCGATGTGACACTCACGCGTGCCTTTGTAGTTTCCTGTAAGGTCATGATCTCTGTATTTTGCTTCCAGCGTACCGCCATTCGCCAGAATATCGATTATCTCAAACAGCTTATCAAGATTTTTATTTTGCTTTTTGGCAAGCTTCAAATCCTTTTTAAACTGATTGGTAAACTGAATGTCGTATTTCATACGTCGAGAGCTGCCTTAAGCGCATCCATACTGGAATAACGCGGAGCAGAAGGATCCTTCATCATTTTTCGGCCTTCCTCAATGGCAGCGGCTGTAGTATCATTTGGTACTTCCAGTTTTAATTCAAAAGGAATACCATGTTCACGGATAGCGGTTCTCAGGAATATATTTATAGCGGTTGTCATATTCAGACCAAGCTCATTGAAGATTTCCTCCGCCTGGTCCTTGATTGCCTTGTCTGTACGAATATTTAAATTAGTTGTTGCCATACAGAACACCTCCATTCAAGTATAGTATACTCAAATGCACGTCTAATGTCAACACATTGTCATTATATAAGACACATAAATTCTGCCAAAATGCATCGAAATCGCTCTGCGTAGCGATCTGCGCATAGCCTTTGTACTCATCATTGCTGCTTTCTGCGTACATATCGTTCACCATTCCGATTGTGAGTAAGTCAAGATCCCGGATGGAGATGCCGAGTTGTACGCAGCGAAGCAGAAACAAGGGTGTGGTCATCGGCCGATCTGTTGCGTGAAGTTTTTTTTAGATTCTACATCCGTCTGGACATTTAAGCCCCAAAGTTCGATGATTTTCGGAAGTATCTGGTAGATGGAGAAGGTGCTGAAATCATCAAGCCATTCCTCCGGGCTGTCCGGGATGGTGGGATCTGCATGCCTTGCCATGATGTAGGCGATGTTCTCAAACATCTCAAGGGAGAACATATCGAGATGGGAAGAACCCTCATCCCCGTTTCCGACAGCCTTTCCCAGCGCATCGAGATCCTTATAGATATCTCGGTGGAACTTGATGCGATAAATACGCGGAATGGCGGCAGATACCTTGAAGGGCACCTGCTTTCCGTCAATCTCAATCTTCTGAATCATACTCATAATCCAATCACTCCTTTACTGCCTTCGCAGGCTTCGCTGCAGACTGCGACTGCGTTGCGACATCGCTCTCTGCCGCAGGCACATATACCGCCTTGTACCAATCAGCATAGGTGGTGGCATCCGTGGTATTTCCGGTCTTTGCTTTCACCATACCATTAGCAAGCGGTACCGCCTTCAGAGACAGCTTCTCCGTCTGCACCTCCTTGGAATCCTTATTCGTCTTTCCTTCGATGCCGGGACGGGAAGCGGAGCAGTTATACAGCACATGACGAATGTGCTTCTGGTCGCCATCAAACTCGAACAGGAGCGCAAATGCTGCAAGCTCCACCTCGGAGTTTTCAATCAGCACTCCCTTGGAATCTAGTGTTTCCTTCAGTACGTCCGTGCGGAAGGACTCCGGAATCAATGCAACCGTTTGCGGAAATAGCTGAGCAGCTAAACACAATAGCGAAAACGCATTTTGATGATTAAAGGAGGCACTTCATTTGGCAAAGAAAAAAGATGAGATAACCATCCGCTCAAGCGCAGCGGAATACCCGACCTATGTTGCCTCTGTAGGTGATCAGCAGGACAGCATGCGACAGCCATTGACTATGATAAAAATTCTGCAACGACGAGAAGATTTTATGCGACCGTTCAGAATAAAATGCATTATGCCGTTCATGGATATACGGCGGCTGAACTGATCGTGGAAAGAGCTGATTACACAAAAGAGCATATGGGATTAACCACCTGGGCAGATGCACCGGAAGGAAAGATTAAGAAAAGTGATGTTAATCCTGCGCATGTTAATATTAATAAGGTTCTAAGTGAACTGGATATGGATATATTCAAGTTAAAGAATCAGTTCTTTATAGATGCGGCAACTTATTATATAGAACATTTTGGACGGGAAGCACTGATAGAACCGAAGGAAAAGAAAGAACCTCAATTTATATCAACTGAGGAAAAGGCGATCAGGGATTAGGAAAGCCGAATAAAATATATGTGTATGATTTGTTGAAAGCAGATAACGATAATTGGCTGCCAAAGCAATTTAAGCACAGAAAGGGCGGACAAATAAGAAAGAAATATTATGATCATGCAAAAGAGAATGTAGCATTTGAGAGATGTGTGGATGTTGTGACATCGTTGACAGCGGTATTTCGATTGTATGAAAGCTATTGTAAAAAATGACGCAACATGACAATGGTAGAAATTGCAAAGTGGAACAATGTCAGTGAGAGGACGATTTATAGGTATAAAACAATATTTTCGTGGCAGGAACAGCGACCGTAAGGGAGCGAAAAGCCACGCCGTAAGGCGTGTTCGCCAGACCAGCAAAAGCGGGCTGGCCGGGGTTTGGGGTGGCCCCAACGAGCGTATCTGAATGCGCCTCAAAAAACAGTTTTTACATCTGTATTGTAATTCCAACAAGAAAGGATTCCTCACCGGGAACAAGATCGAGATCACCGCCATGGCCTTCAATGATTTTTCGGACAGAGGAAAGCCCGATTCCATGATCAGCAGATGTACCCTTTCGGGAGAGGAATGTTTTTCCCTCCTGCAAGGCCAGACCGTCGTAAGTGTTTTCAATCTTCAAAAAGTACATATTGCCTCTGGTTTCGCCTGCAATGAAAATGCGGTGCACCCCTTGCTTTTGGCGGCTGCAAGCCTCAACGGCATTGTCCAAAAGATTGCCCAGCACCGTACACAGTTCCACATCGGTAAGCGGCATCTGATCAGGAAGATCGAGCCGCACCTGAAATTCTGTCCCTTGTGTCTGCGCCATGCCGTAGTAGTATTCAATCAGCGCATTTACAACGGGATTTTTGCAGAACTGGGCAGGGGAGTGCCCCGATGTTGCCGCAACCTGTTCCTCTACCTGTAACAGGAAGGAGCAGATCTCCGTCTGCCCACGTTCAGAGGCCATGCGGTCTATGGTGCGCAGATGGTGTTTGATGTCGTGAATCAGCCTTCTGTTTTCTGCCGCTGCTTCAGAAACCTGACGGCTGTATTCGGTCTGCATAGAAAGCTGCCGGACGACCTGCTTGCGTTCTTCCTGAAAAATCAGGCTGTTTCCATACCCCTCTACCACATCGCGCCAGAGGGAATAACCGATGGCGGCTGCTATGAAAAAGCTGCCCCATTCCACAAACCAACCGCCGATAACCGGCTCATAAACCGGCAGAAGGCGATCCCATATAAAGGCGCAGGTTGCGGCTGCCGCAGCATAGAAGATCGGGCTGCTCCGTTTTTCTCCTCTGTGAATGGCAAGCACAGCGATGATAAGCAGATAGAGTGCAGATGCCACCTTATAACAAAAGACCGATGCAGAGAAGAAACGAATCGCTCCAAGGGAGAGATGGGAAGCCATCATGCCATACACAAACGCATATATCAGGAACGCAGCGCCCACCCCATTGCTGATGGCCGCAGGCAGGAAGCCCGGCCTGCATATCCGGTTTTGCAGAACTACGATCAGCCAGGTAACCAGATAGATACAGAACAGTTCCATCGTGTACCAGGGGAATATGGGAACAGCAGCCAGCATATGAAGCACAGGATAGGATGACAGGCCGCACATGGCAAGGCAGATCAGTCCGAACAGGAATGTATTTTTCTGTTTCATCCGGCGGCTGAAATAAAAGGACAGCAGCGCACAGACAAAGGTAACCGTACAGCCAAACAGGCAGAATGCAAACCGGATTCCTCTGGTTGTATTTACCGCCAGCATCGTTCCGAAAGCAGGCGGATAAACAATCCCTCCGTAAAAGTGGTCATAGTTGCTGACCGCTATGGTGAGTGTGAACGGTTTTCCGCCATGAAAAGTGACCATGCGGTTTTGAACCAATGGTGTCCCCTGTGCCGGTTCCCCCATTTGCAGGATCAGGTCATGATCCAGATAAAGGTTGTAAGCAGAAAACACTTCCGGGATTTCCAGTGCATACGCTTCCTTCCGTTCCGGCAGGAAGAATGTCATCTGGTAAGTCCCGCAGCCATAGGGAGAAGGGTTTGCAGGGCTGGAGAAATTGGTCTGCTCTCCAATGGAAAGGTAGCGCATATAATGGTTTTCATCCCGTATTTCTTCCGGGGTCAAAAGCGCGTCAGGATAAAACGCCCAGCCGGATACCAGAAAGCGCACCGGTGACTTTTGAAGTTCTTCCTCAGAAAGCGCCAGAATCCCATTTGCCGCCTGAATTGTGTTCTGGCTATATTTATTATTAAACTGATACAGGCCAAGAAAAAACAGGGATGAACACAGGCAGACCATACATAAAGCGGCATATTTTTTTACCACAGAAGATACCATCTTATTTTCGCCTCCTCCTTAGGAAAAATTCACCGGCAGACAGAAGAAGCAGACAAGCCGGAATCAAAAGGAGTATGGGCGACCGGCTATGCTCTGTGTCGGCGACCTGTGCCAGGGAAACGGCATCTTCCTTTACTGCAATGGTGTATGTCCCTGTATGGCTGATCTGAAAGGAGGCGGCTTTTGCCGCATCGTCATAGCCGGTCATGGGAATTTCCACGCCGCTTTCATCACCGAGGAACAATGTGCCGGCTGCCGGGTCATTTGGATAGGGCAGCATGACAGAAACATCCGGCAGGGAGTTGAGCACAGTTCCGTTGATGGAAAACGAAAAAGAAAAACCGCCGTCCGTATCCTTTTGGATGATGACTTCAATCTGATCTTCGTTTTGGATACCCTCCGGCAAGGCGTCTTTGGGTATGCTGATGGTGATTCCCTGTTTGGAAAAGACGGCTCTTTGCTCCCCTGTTTGCAGCATCATCAAAAAGCGTGTGCCGGAAATCCGGTCGGTGGTTTCATCGAAGAACTCTGAAAAAACAGGTTTTTTGGAATCCGCATTTTTCGGGGGAACGGTCATAATGCTTTGCACCGGCTCTTTCCTGTTTTCTGAAAGCTTCCGGGCAGGATCGGGAGCGGTAAGCTCTGGAGCGCCGGCAATCGTCTGCACTTTGGGGGGCTGCTGTAAAGCGGTATCTTTCTCTGGCTGACCTGATACAACTGGCGCTTCGATTTCCGGTATGGCCGGTTCATCGGAACCAGCGTCTGGTTCTAATGCTTCCTCTGCATCACCGTTTGCCTGTTGCGATGGGAATTCATCTTTATTTATGGAATCGTCTTTTCCATCCAAGGATGGCTCGGAAGGCTTGTGATCCGTAGGATCATTTTCTCCGCTGACCGAAGGTGCTTTTTCAGAATCGTTGGAATCTATCCCACCGCCATTTGTTGCAGGCGATCTTGAAGGCTGCGTAGGGGGATTGTCTGTGAAACCGTCATCCTGATCGTCGGTATGTTCGGGAGGCGGCTGAATGATGGTATCAGGTGGATTGCCGCCTGCATCACCTCCGTCCCGGTCGCCATCGTGATACCCTTCAAGGACAATTTCATCTGCGTAGGTAAAGGACAGGATGCCGGTCTGTCCGCCGTCATAATCGACCTGAAGGCGGTAACTGCTGCCCGGCGTCAGCAGACGGGTGGCAATAGAGAGCATTTCCTGACCCACATAAACGCCACTTTCCAGACGGTTCCATGAACCGTTGTTTTCGGACAGCCATACGCTGATCTCATCCAGTTTCCCCGGCGGTGTGACCCAGGGAAAATGAAGGTTTCCTCTGGCAGCCAGAAAGCAGTTAATGTCCGGTCTGCCTGAAGCCTGTACAGAAACAGGAATTGAGATTTCAGGGAAAGCAATTCCCTCTGCAAACGCAGTGTTTTCCGGTGCGGTCAGCTTTCCCATGGCATGGTACAGTCCCACAGTATTCAAATCAATACCGGAAAAATCCCATTCCACCACAGCGGTGCAGCTGGTTCCATTTTCCGTATAGCATTCCAGATAATACGGGGAAGCAGCGAACAATGCTTCCAGTGCTTCGGTTTCGCTGCCCTGTTGAACCGCAAACGCGTCCGTATAAGGATACCATTTCTCTATGGAAGTAATGACAGCAGGCGGCATTTCTTCCACCCGGACGGAAATCTGAAGCTCCTGCAATACAGTTTCACCAAAGGCATACCCCTCCGGCAGTTCAATCCGGCCTGCTGCGGTATATTCGCCCGGAGTGGTCTGGTCAATGGCCGAAAAATCCCATGCGACAGAAAATGTTTCCTGCCGGATTTTTTCACCTGCTGATACAGTGGCGCAGACGGTTTGATACTGAAGGGCCAGCTGATAAATTTCCTCCAGGTCATCATCAGACGGTGTGGTTCTAAGGGGCAGGGTGAAATCTGGCAGGGAGCGCAGTTCGCCTTCATTTTGTATTTCTGTGACAAAGACGAGGGATACTTCTTCCGGTGCTTCCGGTGTTTCCGGGGTTCCGCTATCCAGTGTCTCCGAAGCCTCGCTTTCTAAATCCGGCAGAATCTCCGTTCTTTCATCGGCATTGGCTGGGGTTGCAGTTTCAGCGGCAAATGCGGGGATACTGCCGGTGAAGCAGAGGAGGCAGGTCAGACAGCCCCCCAGAATACGCCTGTGTATTTGCTTCATTCTCATACGATACCCCCCATTCCAGAGAAAACATATTGACGGTAGGTTTCCCGCAGCTGTTTTCCATTGCGGAGAGCAATCGGAAGTTCCTCCCCGTTTATCAAACGGAAGGTCTGACTGTCAACATGGCTGATATAATCCATGTTGATTAAAACGCCCCGGTAGCAGGGCAAAAAACGCTTGTCTTTCTGCAATGCGGCAGTGACCTCCTGAAAACCTCCGCTTACCGGTATCACGTGTTCCGCCATATGAATCCGTGTCATACGGTTTTGATAATCTATGTATAGAATCTTCTCTGTGGGAAGTTCCAGCTTTTGACGGTCAGCCATAACCGAAAGTGTCATCACTTCATAGGGCGGTTTTAGCTGGCACAGCTCCATCGCTTCTTCAAAATCTGCCTGATGGAGCGAAAGCGGCTTCAGCAGATAATAGCTGGCGGACAGGCTGTACCCCATCCGGGCATAATCTTCTGTAATGGTCAGAAAAACGATCTTACAGAGCCTGTTTTTCTGGCGCAGTCTTCTGGCGGCCTCTATTCCATCCATGTTCTCCATATAGATGTCCATAAAGACAAGCTGAAAATTGACCTGGGCGGCAGCTTTCAGAAAATTCTCTCCGTCCTCAAATTCTGTCAGCGTATAGTCCAGCTGATGCTTTTTCATATAATTTTCCAAGCAGGCAGACAGTTCTTCTCTGTCCTCTGCTCTGTCATCCACAATCGCGATCTGCATCGTACCATCTCCTTTGCACAATAATCCAATATGAGTATAACATAAAACCGCAGGAAAAAACTTGCGTCTTAAACAGGAAACCTGCGTCTTAAACAAAGTCGGTTGTATTTCTCTTGACAAGATGCTACTCTAATTATACTACCAGACTTTCCGATGAGAAGGTCTGGTTTTTTAATTTTTCTTTTCAGGAAAGGAGGCCCGGTATGAAAATCGCACTTTGTACGGAGCTGAGAAATGTGGAATGGTTTGAAAGCAGGCTGCGCTCCCTTTTTGATGGGGATGGGCAGCTTGTCATCGACGAGCTATGGAATGAGAAGCAGCTATCTCAGGCACTGCGGCGGAGCCGATATCATGCGGTTGTCATCGCAATGACCGGGGCAAGGGGATTGGAGGCTGCCATTCAGGCAAAGCAGCTGGCACCGGAAGTACCGCTTGTCTGGTGGAGTGATGATGAAAACTTCGCCCTGATCGCGTATCAGCTTCATATCCCGGCATTCCTCTCCATAGATTGTAGTGATCAGGAGCTATATGAGGCGATGGCGCCCATCAGGAAACGGAGGTATGGAAATGCGAATTGCGCTATGCAGTTATAGCCAGAAAGAAAAAGAAACCGCTTTGCTGATGAAGCTTGGCAAAGTAGACCGCTTTGACAATGGCGTATTCTGCGTCTATGCCATGCAGCGGGATGGGCCTTATGACGCTGTGGTGGTCATGGAGGACGGAGCTAGGGGAATGAATTTCTGCATGAGCATACGAGGCTACAGCAGGGATGTCCCGCTTCTTTGGATCAGCGATCAGGCAGAATTTGAACCCCAAAGCCGCAGGATGCAGGCGGACACCTTTTTGGTAAAGCCTGTGACGGAATATCAGCTGCGGGAGGCAGTCTCCTGGCTGCTTCAGGGAAAAAGGGAAAGTAATGAATCAGGTGAGGAGGAAACGTATGAATAAAAAATATTACCGGAGAGAACAAAACCGTCACGCTATAAAGAAAATAATGACAACAGGGGGAAATGGATATGAGGTATAAAAAGAAGAAACGGCAGATCGTATCTGCAGCATTGGCGGCAATGATGGCGATGCAGTTATGCATACCGGCTGCAACGTTTGCTGCAGTCCCTACAAAACAGTTGAAAGTGATCACGGGATTTACGGAATTACCGGAGGAGGTCGCGCATATTCAGATCCCTGCGGATGCCGGAGAAAACTTTGAGGATTATCTGAATTTCCCGGAGACGATCGAGGCTTCGGTGGTGGAATATAAGAACGTGGATCATCAGAATAATAATGCGGATCGCGATAAGGGCGCGGAAGATGAGAAAGCGGCAGCAGACGACAGTGATAAGAAAGAAGACTCGGAAATTGCTACCGACAGCAATGCCGGGGATTTTCTCGAGGATGATAAGTTTGAAGATGAGGAAATCCCAGAAGATATCCCGGTGCTGACGGATATCAGCGTTACTTGGGAGCCGGATGAGAACCGGGAAGATGAAAGTGGTTTCTATTATTATCTTCCGGTTCTTCCGAAAGAGTATATTTTGGCAGAGGGCGTGGAGCTTCCGGAGATCGAGGTCAGCATGGACGGCGGAATCGCTTTGCTGGCATCAACAGATACTTATAATATTGCGAATGGCGGTATCAACATCAACAGCAACACATTGGAACAGTATAATGATGCGACTATCATGGGAAACAGTACGACCAATGTTATTCTGGTTAATGGTGTGGAGGCTACAATCACGATTTCAGATCTGGATATCCAGATTCCGATCGACAATAACGCTACGACAGCAAGTAACTGGATACCGGCGATCCGACTGGCAAATGGTGCAAAACTGAATCTGATTCTGAAGGGAAAAAATACACTCAAGGGCGGTGATATGTGTGCGGCTATTGATGTGCCGGAAGGCTGTACCCTGACGATCCGCGGAGAGGGAAGCTTAAAAGCAACCGGTGGAGTAGGCGCCGGAATTGGTGCGTCGAGCATGAGAAAGGGTTCCTTGGGGACGATTGAGATCAACGGAGGCAATATCGAAGCTTATGGCAGCGGGATGGCAGCAGGTATTGGCGGCGGTTTAGAGAGCGGCATCGGTACCATTGTCATCAACGGCGGAACTGTGTATGCCAAGGGCGGATATGGAAACTACCCCAAGGATATTAATCATGTATACGGTGGAGCAGGAATTGGCGGTGGAGCGTACGGCTGCGTGGATCGGATTGAGATCAACGGTGGCAATGTGACAGCCTGTGGAGGATATGTTACGAACGCAGGAAGACACCCCGGAGCCGCAATCGGCACTGGCGGCGGTGGAGCAAAACCGATAGGCGAAGGTAGATACAAGTATGGTGATATTGTGATCAATGGCGGAACGGTTTCAGCCATTGCATATAATAATGAAGTATATGCGATCGGTGTCGCAGAGAAGCCCCGTGTAGATGGTACCTTGGTGGGCTCCATTTCCATCAGTGATCAGGCAGTAGTCAACTTAAATGGTGGTGATTATTTCCCGAAAAGTGAAAATCCCGGACTGAAAAACTATGCCATTCAGGGCACGATTGCGGATGTACGATTCACCGAAAGCACTTATCCGGTGACAATCAGCGTGGGAGGGATTACCTGGAATGCAGGGACGATGAAGGTGAGCGATTATCAAGGTACACTTCAGGCATCCAATTATCTGAAGCCATTAACGCCAGGGACACCGGTAACGGTAACGGTGACGGTTGGAGACTATGTTTATCGGATGGAAGCTGACGTTGCTGACATTGATGATAAGAATGCAACGATCACCTTGAAGGCCGCAGCTCCTCTTTATGAGACAAGATTAAAATTTATTTCCACGGCGATCACGAGCGATCAGATATTACAGGCAACCGATATCACGGTCAAGCAGAATGGTGAACCGTTGATCAATCAAGAAGGTCAAAGTGCAGCTATGGTCATTCCTTCCATGCAGATTTCGTATGATGAAGTGAACACGGGACATCTGACGGTATATCTGCCGGAAAATAAGAATAAAACAGAGATTTCGGTGACGGTACCGGGCTTAAATGACGGCAATCCGATCACAAAATCAGGTGAGACGATTTCGACAACACCAAATGAAATTGTGATGTTTCAGCGTGATACCTCTTGTAGTCATGAGCACTATAATGCAGATGGATTTTGTGAAGCATGTGGTGCATATCAGGAGCCCAAAAATTGGAAGGGATATTATGAGATTTATAATGCCGGTCAGCTGTTCTGGTTTGCAAAGCAGTTTAATGATGGTAAAATCTCTAATAAGAGCAATCTGAAGCTGATGAAGGATATTAAGATCCCGGACGGACATGACTGGACAAGCATTGGAAACATAGATGATGATGATAAGTCTTTCAAGGGGACTATTGAGGGAAATTACCATGTAATTTCCGGACTGCGACCTGCTAATGACGGTACAAGTTTTAAGTACGGACTGGTGGCAATGATTAAATATGGGAATGTACAAAATATAGGGCTGGTGTTTGAAGGTAATTGGACTTGCGGGTTGTGTAAACTCACTGCGGGTGATAGCAAAATTCAGAATTGTTTTGTAGTAGGAACAAATTTTTCATATAGTTGTTCACAAGGAACGGTGACTAAAAATGGAACGGTGACTAATTGCTTGGCTGTATCAGGAAAACTGGAAGGAACTAAGTACTCGAATGATCATAGGGCTACTTTTACGAACTGTTATGAGACAAAAAAGAGTGATTATAGTTCTCCGGGTATTACTACTATAAGCGAAGAAAAACTGAAATCCGGAGAAATTGCCTATAAATTAAACGGTGATCGATCAGATGGTACGTGGGGACAGGTGATCGGAACGGAGGATTACCCGCATTTCCGCAAGTACAGTAAGACGGTATATTATGATCAAGCTACTCAGACATATTCTAATAATAAGGCGGCAAGTATCACTTCCGCAGCTGTCACGGATATTAAGACGATTTCTGAAAAAAAAGCGACTGCTACACTTAAGGCAACAGGAACTCCCGGAGCAGAGGTTAAGTTTTTCTTAACCTCCGGCGAGGATGAGCAGACATTAACATTAGATGCGATGTTCTCGAAAGGAACGTTACTTACGGAGAGTTCTTCCGGAAACTATGAGTATACTATTACGGATTTAGCTCCGGACACAGAATATCATGTCAGACTGATGATTAAAAAGGATGGTAAGTTATCTCTTGATGTAACCTATGTAAATTTCCGGACAGAAAAAGTGCGGCAGGAGGCACCTACTGCTGCTGATGTTTCTATCCATTACGAACAGGAGACTTTAGAGAATAAAGCTTCCTGCGATCTGGAGTATGCTGCTTCTAATGATGCACAGTCATGGACAACGATAAGACAGGGTGGTATGGTTCGTCTGACAGGGCTGCTGGATAACATTCGTGAAAATGGTGGGTCTGTACCAGTCTATATTCGCAAGAAAGCATCCTCGTCCATGTCAGCCAGTGAAGCGGTTTTGGTGGCGAATTTGCAAACACAGGCGATTCCGGGAGAATCGAACAAGCCGAATATTGATTATCGGAAGGAAGAAATCACAATTTCCTCATCTTTACAGTATGTGATTGTAAACGGAACCAATACCTCTCCAAACTGGACATCTGCAAAAATGAGCAGTGGATCAGGAATTTCGATTACAGACATCATTTCTTCCGATCATGAGAGTACGGTTTATTATCGGGTTGCTGCAAGCAGCAAGGATAAGAAATTTGCCGGAAAACCTAAAAGTATCACGATTCTTAAAAGAACGGCAGCACCGGCTGCAATAACTAAGGATGAGGTGGATATAACCGGTACGACGATTACCATAAACAGAACGAATCCGGAAAATGACATTGAGTATGGATACCGTGATGCAGATTCAGACGGAGCATTTACATGGATTGACGGTACGGAAATTCAGGGATTATATCCGGCACATGGATATCAGGTAACCAGCAGAATAAAGGCGAAAGAGAATGCATTTGCTTCTGAGAGAACGCAACCGCTTAATGTGTCTACCAAGGATACACTGAGAATTGTAGGAAACGGAACACAAAAGTGGGATGCGAAGGGGACTTATGGGGTTTCACTTGCTCAGATTCCGGTTTCCCTGGCTTCTGGTTATGGTGTGTATAATGGTGCAAATCAACTGGTAGCCGGAACCTGGAGCTGGGAACCGGAAAATAGTAGTTCAGCATCTGGTATTTATCCGAATGTAGAAGATGACAAGGCTTATACCGTGAAATTTACACCGACAGATGCAAGTGCTTCATACGATAGGACATTAACAGATTCCGTGGTACCGGAAATTTCTAAGTACCCACTGAATTTTTCAGTTGCGGTAAAAGATAAGACCTATGATGGCACGACAAACGCGGACATTACCAGCGTGACCTTCGACAACGTGACCTTGAACCGAGGAACAGACTACACCGTGACCGCCAGCTTTGACGATGCCAGTGTGGGCAACGGCAAGAACATCACTGCCACAGTGACCCTGATGGGGCAGGCTGAGAAGAATTACGCCCTGAAGCAGAGCAGCTTCACCACGACTGGAAACATCACCAAGGCCGCTGTCCCCGACTTTACTAAGGAAACCGCGCTGACCATTGTAAACGGCCACGAAAAGACCTACACTGTGGCGCTCCCCACTCTGCCTGTGCCGGAGGCTCCCAAGGAGTACGGCACAGTGACCTACGGCGCACCAACGGTCAACTTGCCCAGCACCTATTACGCCGACGGCGCGAAGGTGGAAGATGGCAAGCTGATCCTGCCGATTCAGAAAAATGACGTGAAAACCACCGGCTCTGTGGGCACAGTGACCGTAGTAATCAAGAGTACAAACTATGCGGACATCACTCTGACCGTCAATGTCAATGCGACCGACAAGCTTGTCCCCATTGTTACGGCACCTACGGCAAACGCCCTGACCTACAATGGTACAGAACAGGCGCTGGTTACAGCAGGCAAGACCACTGGCGGCACGATGCTCTACCGGCTTGACGATTCCAAATGGAGCGAGCAGATCCCCACAGCGAAAAACGTGGGGAAATACACCGTTTGGTATAAGGTTCAGGGAAACGCAGAGTACGCAGATGTGGCAGAACAAAGCTTGACTGTGACCGTTTCCAACCAGCCTTCCGGCGGCGGCGGAGCATCCGGTGGTGGCGGCGGCGGTGGAGCATCCGGTGGTGGCGGCGGTGGCGCAGCCCCGGCTCCGACACCGGATGATGCGGATGTCATCACAGTCAAAGAAGACACAAAGGACAATACGACCTCCAAG
>OGFG01001905.1_pt1 | contig 18847 bp, 15 predicted proteins | sample 1570761 | NCBI WGS metagenome assembly OGFG01 (sample SAMEA2581938, study PRJEB24529) | metagenome | biome: Human gut stool | place: China | collected 2011 | reverse complement strand
ATCACGATGCTTCGGAACGTGAGCCCGCTACGAGAGACGGAGATAATAGCCGCTCGGAAGAATCTGCAAAGCTGGAAGGATATAACCAAAGCAGATTCTTAGTTATTGCAAAGGAAGCTCTAGGATTAACGTTTAATCAAACGTTGGATAGTAGCTATGGATTAATAGAGATATTACTTCAGGAGTACTCATTTGTGATGAGACAGCGTAATAAGATGACTGACGAAGACGGAAATGTTGAAGGACGAGATTATGAGTGGGTAGAACTTCCGTCTTTTGATGACCCTAGTAAGACAGTCAGGATAAAGAAATATAACGATATTGCTGGAAAGGTCAAACGATAAGGTAATTTGCCATTGTGTTTATATATTAGGTTAACTGTTTTTTTATTAAATTGGTTTAGAGTATGTTTTCTAGTCCCTTGTATCTGTGAAGATATGGGGGATTATTTTTTAATCTCCTGAAGCTTCTGATTGAGAGATGAATTATCCCGCTGTAGATTCTCAATCAATCTTTTCTGATAAGCGAGCATCCCTTCAATTCTTCCTTTATCCTTGCCCTTCTTGTAAGCAGCATTGATTTCTTCTTCTGTGTAGTTCCTTTTATTCGCTACAGATACGTTCTCATTTTCCTTGGTCATGGCGCTAATGAATAGTAATTTATATATTATAGAAAAAGGCTATCTCTCCCCTATTCTTTCCGACCAAGGAACATAATCTATTGCAACGCATTAGGATTATGTAGCAAAGGGAATTGATAGCCTATATTGTGATATAGTAGGCGAATCAACTCCCTAATACGTTGAAATAAAAATCGTTCCTTGGTCTTAGAACACTGCAAAGATGCTTATTCTTCTCGAAATAGCCAAATTTTACCTCCTCTTTATATTTTAAGAATAAATGCTATATGGGTATTCAGAATAAAGATGGTGCGTTATATTTCGCTACAGGTATAGATAATTCAGGGCTATATTCCGGGCGTCAAGAAGCGATGGGAATCATAAAGGCAATGGCCGGTGAAATTACCGCTTTTGATGTATTCGGAGGGATTGGCATTAGTGCGGGGATCGCTTTTACTCAAGCAGCCAAAGAAGCATATAACTTCGAAAAGCAGTTCCAGCAAAGCATGAAAGAAGTTGCAACACTTTCAAGCGGAATAAAAGGCAGTCTTACCGATTTCATGAATAGTGTTATCGATATGACTAGAGAGGTTCCAGTTGGAGCCGTAGAATCAGCTAAAGCACTATATCAGATTGTATCTGCAGGACATGATGGAGCGGATGCTATGAATATTCTAAAAGTATCTGCTAAGGCTGCTATCGGTGGCGTTACAGAAACGGCTACTTCGGCAGATGCTATCACTACAATTCTTAATGCGTATAAAAAAGGAGCTTCCGAAGCAGAATCTGTTTCTGATATGTTATTTACCACAGCCAAGCTTGGTAAGACTACAATGGGAGAACTTGGAAAGAGTATTGCTCAAGCTGCTCCTATTGCCTCGTCCTTTGGCATTGATATCGAAGACGTGCTAGCAGCTGTCGTATCAATAACTAAACAAGGAGTTCCGACAGCCGAAGCTATGACTAAAATACGTGCGGCAATTATGGGAACGGCTAACCATTTAGGTGATGCAGCCTTTTCCGGACGTTCTTTCCAAGAAGCATTACAGCTCATCTATAACGAAGCAAATGGAAGTACCACAAAAATGAAAGAGTTATTAGGTACTGACGAAGCTTTACAAGCCGCCCTAATGATAACCGGACAGAATGCAGTAGGTGCTGCGTCCGATCTGGATCAAATGAAAAATGCAACAGGTGCAGCAGAAGCTGCTTTCAAAGAAATGTCTTCATCAACCGAGAATCAAATGAAGCTTCTTAGTAATAATATAACAGCAGCCCTTCGCCCGTTAGGACAGGAAATTTTGAAAGAGATATCCAGTGCGGCGCAATCTATGAATGAAGCCTTTGCTGACGGAAGCGCTCAAGAAGCATTGAAAGAAATAGGAGCATTAATAGTTGTTGTTACGACTGCCCTTGCAGGATACAAAGGCAGTATTCTTGCTGTAAGTACTGCTAAGCAAGTATATGCAACGGTAACAGCAATTGTAAATCGACAGCGTGCTATTGAGGCCGCAGATTTAGTCCTAAAGAAAGGCTTGTATGCTATTGAGGCAACAATGATTGCAAAGAATACATCTTCTCGAATCTTATTGACAAAAGCTCTCAAAGCTCAAACTATTGCACAACTAAAAAATGCTGCTGCAATGTTAACTAATCCTTATGTATTAGCTGCAGCTGCTTTTGCTGGACTTGGCTATGCAATTTATAAATGTGCTACAGCAGAATCAGACTCCGAAAGAGCTATGAGAAAGCATAATGCTGCTATGGAGACTCAAAAAAAACATTTTGATGAATTGAGAAATAAGGCAGAAAGCCTTGTTAATATTATAAGAGACGAAACATCCAGTCAATTTGATAAATTAAGTGCATACAAACAACTTCAATCTATAATGCCAAATGTTTTAAAAAATCTTGATTTGGAGAAGATTAAAACAATGGAACTCCATGATATTTTAAAACTACTCAACAAAGATAAAAATGAGCAATATGTTATGGGGATTAAGGTTAGAGCTGTTATGAAGCAAGAAGAACTTGATGCAGCTACCGCTGAATGGCAAAAGGCTATCGATGAAGCTGAAAAAAACAGAAAAGATGGTATTGAGGATCCCGGATTAAGTATAAGAATTGGACGATTAGCCAAAAAGAAGAATGAAGCTGCAGAGTCTGCCCGTCTTGCAAAAGAAGAAGTAGAGAAAATAAATGAAATTCAGAAGAAAGCAAAGGAAGAACAAAAGAAAGAAGAAGAAAAAGCAGCCATTCAAAATAAAGCCTTTTGGACAAAACAAAAAGATGATGCTACGAAAGCATTGGAATCAATCGCTTCAGCACAAAAGAAGCAAATGGATGCTGGAAAGTTCAAAGGGATAGATTCTGCCGTTATTACTTCCTACAAAGAAAATATCAAGAAGCTGAAGGAAGCTGAAAAAGAATTAAAAGTCTATGATTCATCTTCCAAGCAGGACGACCAAGCTCACAAGCTCCGTGAAGAACAGGAGAAGTATAAACTCCTGCTAGATAAGCAGAATAGAGAGCAGCAGCGTATGAAAGAGGACTCTGCAAATGAACTCGAACAACTTGAAATCAACAAGCTCAAAGAGAGTAGCGAAAAGGTCCTTAGACAAAGGAAACTCAATCATAATCTAGAGTTACAGGCTATCGAGCGTGAAGCAGAGGATAAGAAATTACAAGAAATTGAAAAAGCTCGTTCAGCTTTCGAAGCTAATCCACAAAATAAAAAGAAAACCTTCAATGCATCAGCATATGTCAAATCAGAGCCAGTAAAGAAACAGTTTGATGCATTTGATAAAGTTGCTAATGAAAAAAAGGAAGTTACAAATACTAAATATAATCGTGGAGATGACTTATCCGAACTGTTGAATCAGTATCAGGATTATACAGATCAACGTCTTGCAATTGAGAGAAAGTTCAATGAAGATATTGCTACCCTGCAGGAACAACGAAAACAAGCAGTAAAGAATGGAGATACAGATCAAGTAGAACAGATTGATCGTTCCATAGCCCAGGCGACAAAAAACAAGGGAATGGAATTGATGGGCCTGGATTACGATAAGTTGAAAGAGTCTCCGGAGTATGTTCGTGCATTTGAAAATCTGAAAGAAACGTCTTCTGAAACTCTTAATTCTCTGCTGACTCAATTAGAGAATGCAAAGAGTACGGCTGCCAAAGTTCTTTCTCCGGACCAGCTTCGCGAATATACTAGTACTATTCAATCAATTATGGATGAATTGGATTCACGTAACCCGTTTCAATCATTATCTGACAAGAAGAAAGAACTAGCAGAAGCAGAGGAAGAGTTAGCTAATGCGCAAATTGAATTAGAAAATGCTAAACAGACTCAAGAAGCTGTAAAAGGTGGTGCTAAGATTGAAAATGGTGTCAAGTCCTCTAAATTCAACGAAAAGACTGGTAAAATTGATTCCACAAAAGCTTATCTGACCGAGGCACAGGCTTTGGATAAAGTAAAAGAAAAGACTTCGAGATACAATGAGGCGAAAGATAAGGTGGTACAGAAGGATGCTAAGGTAAAGAAAGCAGAGAAAGATGTAAAAGCACAGTTAGATGAATTATCAGACGCATTAACTGATGTTGGAAAATCAATTGGTGGACCGGCTGGTGAAATTATCTCATTGATTGGTGAAATAGGGACCTTTGCATTAACTGCTATGAGTGGTGTTGAAATGGCAGCAGATACATCGGCTAACGCTATCAGTACAGTTGAGAAGGCATCTGTTATTCTTGCTGTTATTAGTGCAGTAATACAGGTAGCGACGAAGATTTTCAGTATGTTCACTAAGGATGATACGACCGAGAAATATGAAAAGGCAAAAGAAACATATGAATCCTACATCAACATTCTTGATCGGGTAATTGAGAAGCAGTTAGAACTAGCAGAAACTCTTACTGGAGATACTGCAAACGCTGTTTACGAAGCTGCTATTGCTAATATTAAATTGCAAAGTGAGAATGCAAAAGTATTAGGTCGGCAGTATCTAAATTCTGGTGCTTCTGGAAAGTCACATTCAAAGGGTTATGATGAAGTAGATGATATGTCCGGCGAAGGGTGGAAACAGGCTGCAAAAGCATTAGGGATGTCTGTTGACGAGTTCAAAAAGAAGATGGGTGGTCGTATGACTGGTTTGTTCGATTTAACGGATGAACAACTTGTTAAGTTACAATCGGACGCCGGCATATTTTGGTCTCAACTAGATTCAGACACGCAGAAATTTGCCGATAAAATCGCAAATGGTGTCGGACAGGTTGCAGAGGTATTGGAACAACAAATAGCTGATACCACGCTTCTTGATTACAGTTCTCTTCGTTCAGACTTTCAGGACTTACTTAATGATATGGACGCCGATTCTGCAGACTTTGCTGATAACTTCGAAGAATACATGAAGAATGCTATCGTAAATTCTATGCTTAAAGAAGAATTCATGGACAGCTTAATGGCTTGGAGAGAAAAACTTAACGATGCTATGGATGACGGTATGACTGAAGATGAGTATAATGCACTGAAGGCAGAAGGGCAACAGCTCTCTAATGAAATGAAAGCAAAACGAGATGCAATGGCAGAAATGTTCGGCTGGAATGATAACGACGATGAGCGTGAGGCATCAAAGAAAGGATTTGCTTCAATGTCGCAAGATTCAGCCAACAAACTAGATGGAAGCTTTGCTGTAGTGACTTCGCATACCTATTCTATAAATGAGGAAGTTAAGAGTATTAATTCAGGAACAGAGAAAATAGCAGAGAAACTGTCATATCTCATAAATATGGATAAGAATATGGCTGAAATGCTTCGGTGTAATGATACTATTGTTTCCCATTTATCGGATATCTCCAATTACACATCTAACCTTGTGGAAATAAGAGAGTTCATGTACGCTGTAAAGCTGGGAATAGACACGTTAAACACTAAAGGTATAACACTTAAGCGATGAAAGGGCAATTACTAATAGACAGAATAGATGCTTATATCAGTTTGGGTATATGTATTACAAAGGGAAGTTATAATAACCTGGTAGTATTTCCAACCATGAAGGAACCGGACAAGAATGATTGGCCGGAAGAAGACGGACAGGAATTTGATCTTTCTAGTCCTACATTGGATACGGCTGAAGTAAGCATTGAGTTTGCATATATAGGCAGTTTGGGTATTGGTGGACTGATTGATATACTTTCTGACTTGAGTTATCATGAATTTTACTTTCCCTTAATCGACAGGAGTTATAAGTTACGTCTGTCTTCCCAAAGCAGCTATGTTATTAATCCGGGCCTTGAAGTTGCTAAATTTATTTTTAGTAACGACTTCCCCCGAGAAGTCGATTACGAATACCAGGAGCCCGTAAATGAGCTTCCAATGCCTAAAGGTTACGAGATTGATAACAAAGACTTATCCGATTATGGCGTAGTCGTATTGCAAGGTAGCAATGCTGAAATACTAAAGGCTCCGACGGTAAAAAAGAACCTATTACAGAATTTCAAGCGTCAAGACGGAGCAATCTACGATGGTGAAGTTGTGAAATTCCAAACCAAAGAAGTATCTCTCAAATGCCTGATGCGGACCAGGACAATTGATGCATTCTGGCGTAATCGCGATGCCCTACTCTATGATTTAACACGGCTATCCGCTAAGACAGATGATGAAGGATATGAGTATTCCGATGCGGAACGTATATTTTATTGTGATGAATGGAGTGAAAGCTATCCCTGCTATTATAAGAGTTGTCAGACGAATGATTTCATGCTAAATAACGGTGTATGGTGGGAGTTCACTTTGAAACTCGTATTTACCAGCTTCCGGATCGGAGAAACGGAGTTCTTGCTTTCATCCGAAGCGGGCGAATTTATCATAACAGAGGACGGAGAGTTTTATATAGATTTAAATTGATTTGCTATGCCATTAAAAAAGAAAAAAATATCAGAACTGAACGAAGCCAGCGACATGAAAGGCTTCTTCACTATCGGCTACCGAGTAATCAACGGAGTTAAGACTAGCCTTAAATTTGGTTTAGAGAAGATTCAGACTGCCTTGGATAATATGCTCAAGGCTACGAGTGATGCAAAAACAGCTACTACCGATATGCGGCAATTAGAAGCAACTGTTGAAAGCAATGAATCAGCCCGTGAAACAGCCGAATCCCGTCGTAATGCTTCCGAACAATCCAGGCAGACAGCCGAAACGAATCGTTCCCGTGAAGAGCAAGCCCGGGAAGCTGCTGAATCAGTGCGTATCACTAATGAGAATGCACGTAAGACCGCTGAAACAGGACGATCTACTGCGGAAACTGCACGGGATAATGCAGAAAAGAAACGTGCTACCGCTGAAGGTACACGAGAAGCTAACGAGCAGGTTAGAAAAGATTCCGAAACAGGAAGAGGAACAGCAGAAGCCGAACGTGTGACTAATGAGAATGCACGCAAATCTGCCGAAACTTCCCGTGTGTCCGAAGAAGATAAAAGAAAGACTTCCGAAACAGAACGCGTTACGGCTGAAACCGGACGTTCCTCTGCCGAGAATATAAGAAAGCAAAATGAAGATGCGCGTAAGTCGGAAGAAGCGGCCCGCGTAACTGCTGAAGGTAAACGGGTAATTGCTGAATCCGGACGTGTTGATACAGAAAATAAACGTGTCTCGGATGAACAAACACGTAAAAGCAATGAAGATGCACGTAAGACCGCTGAAACAGGCCGTACTTCTGCTGAATCGGAACGTGTGAAGGAAGAAGATAAACGGAAAACCGCTGAAACAGGTCGTTCTACCGCTGAATCTACCCGTGTTTCTGCCGAGGATAAGCGGAAAACAGATGAAGCGACAAGAGAAACAAATGAAACCTCGCGTGTGGCTGCCGAATCTAACCGTGTTACCGTCGAATCCGAACGTGTATCTGCCGAAGCAGCCCGCAAGTCAGCGGAGACAGGCCGGGTATCAGAAGAAAACAAGAGAAAGGCTGCTGAAACTTCCCGCGCTACGGCTGAAACTTCCCGTTCGTCAGAAGAAGACAAGAGAAAGCAGAATGAAGATGAGCGTAAAACTGCGGAAGGTACTCGCGGATCAAATGAGTCTAAGCGTATAAACGCTGAAACGGAGCGTGTCGAAGCAGAGTCTCAACGCAAGTCAGAGTATGCCGGTATTGTGCAGGAAATGACGCAAGCAACAGAAGAAGCCACCGGACAGATTGCTCTTGTCAAGCAATTAACAGATGATGCGAATGCAGCTAAAAATGCATCTGTTGAGCAGACGGCTCTTGCAAAGAAAGCTACAGATGCGGCTAATACTGCGGCTGGTAGTGTTAATGCAGCTAAAGATGCTGCAACTACTGCGGCTGCAGGGGCCAATGCTGCCAAAGCTGAATCAGAAGCTCAAACCGCCTTAGCGAAGAAAGCGACAGATGAAGCAAATGCGGCTAAAAATGCATCTGTAACACAGACAGGATTAGCAAAAAAAGCGACTGACGATGCGAACGCTGCTGCATTGGCGGCTAACAATGCGGTTTCAGGAGTTGACGCAAAAGTGAAAGCTGCAGTCGATGCGCTTGTTGCCGGTGCTCCGGATGCTCTCGATACACTTATTGAGTTAGCGAACGCACTTAACAATGATCCTAACTTTGCTACGACGATGGCAACAGAGCTGGGAAAGAAACTTAATATTTCTGATATTGTTAATAATCTGACAAGTGGAGGGACTAATAAAGTCCTTTCTGCCGAACAGGGAAAGGCATTGAAAGCAGCTCTGGATACACACAACCATGATAGCAGATATGAACTGATAATCACTAAACTTACAGCCTTTAATAAGAATTTTGGGACTAGTGCTGGGACCGTGTGCGAGGGTAACGACGCCCGGTTAAGCAATGCAAGAACTCCGTTAGCTCACACGCATAAGAAAGCGGATATTAGCGACTTCCCAACCTCGATGCCGGCAAGCGATGTACCTGCATGGGCGAAAGCAGCTTCTAAGCCAGCCTATACAGCAAGCGAAGTAGGTGCATCTCCATCTAATCACAATCATGCAGGTACATACGAACCTGCATTCACTAAAAACTCTGCCTTTAATAAGAATTTTGGTAGTGCAGAAGGAACCGTATGCGAGGGAAATGATGCCCGGTTAAGTGACACACGTGTACCGAAAGCGCATACTCACAAGAAGTCTGAAATAAGTGATTTTCCAACTTCGATGCCAGCAAGCGATGTACCTGCATGGGCGAAGGCTGCAAGTAAACCATCCTATACAGCTTCCGAAGTTGGTGCGTCTCCGTCGAATCATACTCATACAGGGGTCTATCAGCCAGCAGGAAGTTATGCAGCGAGTTCGCATAAACACGGAGCAACGGATATAACTCCTGATGGTACTCACCGCTTTGTTACTGACACGGAAAAAGAGACCTGGAACAGTAAAGCTGCGGGAAACCATAATCACGATTCAGTATATCAACCTAAAGGTAGCTATGCACCGTCTTCTCATAAACATGCAGCAACTGACATTACGGACGATTCTACACATCGTTTTGTCACAGATTCGGAAAAGTCAACTTGGAATAGTAAAGCGGCAGGAAATCACAACCACGATTCAGTATACCAACCCAAGGGTAGTTATGCTGCAAGTTCTCATAAACATACAGCGACAGACGTTGAAGAAGATTCGACTCATCGTTTTATGACGGATGCAGAACGTACAAAACTTAATGGAATAGCCTCCGAAGCTAATAATTACTCTCATCCGGCTTCTCATCCAGCATCAATGATCGAAGAAAGTACTACAAGAAAATTTATGACTGATGCAGAGAAAACTTTACTAAGTTCTCTCGGGACTACGTATGCTTTAGCTGATCTATCGAACGCAATGAGCGTAAACCTATCCTTGAACGGTTATGCAAAATTCAATAATGGATTACTTGTACAATGGGGCAGAGTTGGAGGTTCATCTACAGCTTCGTATAGTGTGACTATGCCTACATCTTTTTATAATACTGAATATAAAATATTTGCAACTGTATATAAACCTAGTAGTGACTCCGCCGTATATTCATCATCTCCTTTGGCAATAAATAAAACAGTTAGTAGATTTTATTTGAATAGAAATTATGCAAGTGGGGGTACTACTGGATTATCACAAGAATCATGGGACTGGTTTGCGATCGGGCGTTGGAAATAATTAAAAAACAAATATTATGAAGTATTGGAAAAATGGATTCTACGATGAACCGGTAGATGGTTCAGTAGAAATAACGGATGAGCATTACAATCAGCTATTAGATGGGCAGTCTAACGGTTTACTGATAGTTGAAAGTAAGAATGGATACCCGGTTTTGGTAGAATATGAGTACGACATCGAAGAAGTGCGAAAAATGAAAATATCTGAAATACAGATATTTGACAAATCGGCCGATGTCAATTCTTTTAAAATTGAAGGGGAAAGTATGTGGTTAGACAAATCCACACGTGTTGGATTATTTAACTCAATTTCGATTGAGAAAAATGCAGGGAAAACGCATACAATCCTGTGGTATGATGCAGTGAAGTATGTTATCCCTATACCTGACGCTTTACCAATGCTGAATGAGATTGAAATGTATGCATTAAACTGCTACAATGTGACACAATCGCACATCGCAGCAGTCAGATCATTGCAGACTATTGAGGAAATCGAAAACTACGATTATACGATAGGTTATCCGGCAAAGTTGAGCTTTCCGGGATAACTAGTTTTGAAGTTGTATGCTTCAATTTCTTCCTTTGTTTCTAATTGATTGATAGCGTTGATATGCCTTTGTGTTGTGTCATAGCACGCAAGGGCATATAATTCTAGTTGTTGCAGCATATTAACGGCCTTCTCGATAGAGAGAATAAACTGCGTATCACCTAGCCAAATACTTGTTTCAGATCGTCCAATTTCTCTTTCAATACTAATTGAGTTCATAAGCCCTACACGAGTATTCTTATTCAGCCATCCAAATACTCCGTTTATACTGAATTGATTCACTGCTTCAGATGAATCGAACAATCGTAATTCATCAAGTTTTTGCGCTCTGGTTTCTTCGATAGTAGCCTCGTGCACAACTAAAATAGGATATCCTTTTTTGCTTTCAGTTATTATCAAGCCGGTAGATTGACCAGCCAGTAACTCTTGATAATATTCATCCGTAATTTCTACCGAACCGTCTACCGGTTCGTCATAGAATCCATTTTTCCAATATTTCATGATATTTGTTTTTAAATTATTTCCATTTACCTATTGCAAACCAAGTAAACTGCCAACCTGTCCAAGCTATTTCTCCTCCGCTTGCTATATACCTTGTACCTACTTTAAATGAAGAAACTGTTTTAGTATATATTGTTGGAGCATACACTATAATCTCTGTTGTATTAGCTGATACTCCCGTTAGTTGTACGATATAATTCGTATCATAGAAACTTGTAGGTAGATATAATGAGGAGAATCCTACAGCTCCAGCCTTTACTCCCCACTGGATTAATAGACCATTATTGAACTTAATATATGAATTTTGTCCGAAACTTTGACCAGATGATTGAATTGCATTAGTTCCGAGAGAACTTTGCCAAATTACAAGCAATAAAAGTAATACCAATTTTCTACTAAATCTCTCCATAATCAAATTGATGTTATAATATTTCTATTTTCAACGACCTATAGCTATCCAGTCAAATGAACGAGTACTACTTCCTACGGTTATACTATTATCTGCAAGTAGAAACTTTCGCATGACATTTACATAAGATGCTGATTTATTATACGGTAAAGCAGTATATAATGTATGTTCATTAGATACTGTCTCCATCGTAGTCACAAATTGATAGGAGGCATCATGAAAAGAAATAGGGAACCATATAGTTGCACTTCCCGCTGATGAATTAGTTAAATGCCCCCATTGAATTAGTAGGCCATCTTCATATTTTCGATAACCGTTTTGTCCCAAATTTTGCTCTTTAATTTGCGCAGATTTTGTCCCGAGAGAACTTAGGTGAATTAAACTACATCTTGAGTGATTTCTTTTAAATATTTTTCATTTTGATTTATTTCGTGACAATGCCGTTGATGTTGCGTGTAATATATTATTTTATCAATGATTCGTCTATCATTTCCTTACTTTTATGCCTATTATTCAATACATTTCTATTTGATGTTTATATTTTAGGATATAATTCTAAGGACATGATAAGTTTATATAATAGTGATAAGGAAATAAAAATCGAAGTAAAGGATGAAAGCTACTCTTATGAAGCTATTATGGGCGAGGACTCCCTGACCCTTTATTTCTCCCATCCTGGGTATTTGGAAGTACCGGTCGGATCTTGGTGCGACTTTTATGGAAAACGTTATTTCTTGAAGAAGGATAGCAATTTCAAGAAGAACGGTGAACGTAATTTCGAATATACACTTATCCTTGAAACGTCTAAAGCTGATGCAATGATGTGGAAAGTTCGTCATACCGCAGAGAATAGCATCAAATTCGCGTATACGGCAAAAGCGCATGAACATTTGCAATTACTCGTTGAAAACTTGAATCGTCGGGGAATCGGCTGGAAAGTCGGTAATTACATCGAAGGAACAGAGAAAGTAATTAATTACAATCACACCTATATTCTTGATGCCCTCAACCAGCTTGCAGAACTATATGAGACAGAATGGCAGATCACCGAAGAAACGGTTGAAGGAAAACAAATTAAGACTATCCATCTGCGTAAAGTTGAGTATAACAAGGAGAATCCTTTGAAACTGTCGTATGGTAAAGGCCACGGCTTCAAGGTCGGTGTTGGTAGGACTTCTGGGGATATACCACCCGAAATAATTTTGGTAGAAACTACAGATCGCAATATTGATTATTCTACATACGGATCTAAATACCTGTTACTTCCAAAGAATAAGACTCTTGTTTACGAAGGGAGAACGTATAAGACAGATGCGGATGGAACTTGTGTCATGCGTGCTGATAAAGAACTTACAACAGCAAAGGAAGATAGTCTGGACTGTACAGCTATTTATCCTTCCCGTGTTGGTACTGTTAGTTCTGTTATTGAAGTGAACAAGGAGAATAACTTCTTTGACTTTGTAGATAAAGACATTCCTGAAGAATTGAATTTCGAAGATTGTCTCATAGCAGGAGAAACAATGACGGTTATTTTCCAGACTGGTATGCTTACAGGCAAGGAGTTCGAAGTAAAGTATATCCATGAAGCGAAAGACAAGAAAGAGGCACGTCGATTTGAAATTGTTCCGCAGGAAATTGATGGTATTACTATGCCGGAGCCGGAAGTCTGGCGACCGAAGGTTGGTGATACATACGCAGTGTTCGGAATTCAATTGCCGAAAGCTTATATCTGTAACGATAGCACACAAACGGGTGCGAGCTGGGAAGCTTTCAAGGAAGCTGCTAAATACCTCTATGAACATGAAGATAAAGCATTCATATTTACCGGGACATTGGACGGTATTTGGGCAAAGAAACGCTGGTTGGAGATCGGCGGTAAAATAGTACTCGGAGGGTATGTTGATTTCTATGATACGCAATTTCATCCGGAAGGTTCTCTTATCCGGATGATAGGAATCAAACGTTTTGTGAATAATCCGTATTCACCCGAAATTGAATTGTCTAACGAACCGATAGGCACGTCTGTTTCAAGTGATCTGAACAAGATCGAAACTAACGAGGTGACAGTTATTGAGAAGCATAAGGATGCACTACAATTCACAAAGAGGCGGTTTCGCGACGCACAGGAAACGATGTCCATGCTTGAAGATGCACTGTTGAACTTCTCCGGCTCTGTCAATCCGATAACCGTTTCAACCATGCAACTGCTTGTAGGTGATGAAAGTTTGCAATTCCGTTTTGTAAATTCAAAAACGAATCCGGTACAGGAATCTCACAATATCACTTTCAATACAAGTACAAAGATACTGAATGCTCCGGCAGGAATCATTCAGCATTTGACACTAGGTATTAGCTCTCTTTCTTCCTCTCACAAAGCAGATGAATACAAGTACTGGGATATGGCTGAATACAATTCTCCGGCACTCATTGACCCGAAAAAGAAGTATTATCTATATGCTAAAGTTGGCAAGGAGAATCAAGCCGGAACATTCCTCTTGAGTGAAACAGCTATTAAAATGGAACAGATAGCTGGATATTATCATTTACTCACCGGAGTGCTTAACAGCGAGTATGAAGGTAGTAGAAGTTTTGTTCAGCTATACGGATTTACTGAAATTCTGCCGGGCCGCGTAACAACAGAAAGAATCCTTTCTCCGGATGGTGATACATATTTCGATCTAGTAAAAAGTGAGATCGGCGGTAACATTCAAATAAAAGCAGGTTCTTCCGGATTGGAAAATCTGTCTGAATGGGAAGCTGCTCATCAGGAAATAAAGGATGCAGCTAAAGCGGCCAAGGATACTGCTGATTCAGTGGAAGGACTTCATAATTATGTAGATGGAGCCTTCGCTGACGGAATTATAGATGAAGCAGAAGCAAAAGCTATTGAAAAGTATATCAATACTGTCAACAATACCAAACAAGCTATCGAAGCAACTTACAATAAACTCTACACAAATGTTTATTTATCCGGTCCTGCAAAGATTGGTTTGCTCAATGCTAAAGTTAGCTTAATGGGGAGTATTGAAAGCCTGATTAATACTATCAATGCCGCAATTTTCGACGGATTTACAACATCTGAAGAAAAGAAAGACGTGGATAATAAATTCACTCTTTTCAATTCTGCCTATGCTGATTTTAATACTGCTGTTGAAGCCGCTAATAAGGCTATACAGGACAAGCTAAAGGATTATTCGGATGAAGCACTGAAACAGGCAATGCAGGCTTTAGAGGATGCTGCGGATGCTGCTAAGGCTGCGCAGGATGCTGCAACATCAGTTGAAGGCTTGCATGACTATGTAGATGGCGCATTTGCGGATGGCATTATAGACGAGGCGGAAGCTAAAGCGATTGAGAAATACTTAAATACAGTCGGAAATACGAAATCTGCTGTTGAAGCTACATATAGCAAACTATATGTGAACGCTTATCTGGAAGGCTCTGCTAAAACAGATTTACTTAATGCCAAGGTTTCTTTGTCAGGTGCAATTGACAATCTTATTGCTGCAATAAATACAGCTATTGCAGATGGACAAACGACTATTGAGGAAAAAAAGAATGTAGATGATAAGTTTACTCTATTCAACTCTGCTTTAGCTAGTTTCAATACAGCCGTTGAAGGAGCAAACAAAGCCATACAAGACAAACTGAAAAGCTATTCAGATGAATGTACCGCTGATCTGAAAGTGCTCAATACTCAAATCTCCGCACAAGTAACTCGAGTTGACAGCCTGACGCAGCGGATAGATACTGCCGGGTGGATAACGACTTCCGACGGTAATAAGATATATGCTTCTAAAGAACTGGAAAACGGTAATACGCTTATATCTTATATCAACCAGGCGGCCGGAGAGACTACGATTCACTCATCTAAAATTAATTTGGAAGGTGCTGTTACAATCACCGCACTGCATAGTGATCTGCAGACAATGATTAACTCCAAGATTGATCGAGACGGATTGGGTAAATTGGCATTTGAAGATGCAGTTGAATATGCGAAGTTAGGCACTACCATTGTTGTAGGTGGTTACCTGAATACTGAATTGATAAAAGTTCGTAGAATTGATGCAGATTCCGGTTTTATAGGTGGTTTTACCATTGAGAGCGGTCGCCTTGTTTGGACGCGTTCAGGGTACTTCGGTGGAACATCTCGTAGTTTGAAATTAGGCTCTGGAACGGCAAAGGAAGGTGTTGTTAATGTAACTTTCAATGCAGAAACAGATGGGCGTTTTGGGGTCGCTGCAATCGGTTCAAACTTCGGTGGAGCATGTATTTATGCTTCCAGGAATCTAAATGCATCAGACAGAAACTATCCACAGGCAAATACAACGTATGCCGGCTTCTTTGATGGAGGTGTTTACGTGAAAGGAACATTGTCAAGTGAATTGTGCTTAGCTGATAATTTTGGCTGTATTACATCTAGGGATGGAAATGGTGGGATTAACTATTACCAAGGTATTGATTTCGATTTTGGTAGTAATATGAAATTTAGAAAAGGATTATTGGTATCAATCGCTTAATATATAAACAATTATGAAGGTAAATTTAAACAGGCCTTTACTTGATTTTAAAGGCAATGAGGCTATTAAAGCAGTCAACGGTAAAGAGGTAAAACAGTTTCTACGTGATGTGGTTGCAGAAGCACTTTATGCAGCAGGTTCTAATCCTCAACAGGGTTTGGATATGTCGAAAAAGTTACGTGCATACAAGATGTTACAACAGATTATTAACAATCGTGGTGTACTTGATATAGAGACAGAAGATGCAACCTTATTGAAGGAAATTTGTGCAGACTTCTTTGTATCTGGCGCATACGGACAAATTTATGATTTAATAGAAGGAGGAAACAAGGAATGAACATCACAGCAACTAACAGTACCGCTACAACTAAGGTTACGGAAGCTATCAGGGTTAAATACAGAATGTCAACCCGTGGCACCGAGGCAGTCAAAGACATTACTGCCGAAATCGTCAAAGATGAAGCCACAGTAGGTTTCTTCAATACTTCGCGAAATGGAGTAACCGGCTTTTCTCTACATGAGGATCACGGGTTGACTCCCGAGGAAGTGAAACAGGTATTCCATACTGCTATTGATGATTGTAGCGAGGTATTGAAATGAAGTATTAATATTTTAGATAAATGATTATGGATTATTTCAAAAACTTACTTATTGGATTGGTTACCGGCATAGCTGCTTATCTCAATCCTATCTCTGGGGAAATCAAAAGCCTTATTGCTGTATTTGCCCTCAATTTCATTTGTGGACTGCTTACTGCACTCCTTATCAATCATGAGAGTTTTTCTTTTAAAAAGGCTTGGAGGTGTATCGTAGAAGCAACTATTTTCTTTGCCTTGGTTAGCTGCATCTACTTTATTGGTGAACACAAAGGAAATCCGGAAGGTGCACTACAATGTGTTTCATTTATTACGTATAGCGTTTTCTATTTCTATGGGGTAAATATTCTAAGGAATATCAAAGAAATTCTACCCAACTCTAGCAATGGCTATAAGGTAGTAGCTTTCTTGCACTATGTATTAAGTGTTGAGTTTATAAAGAACATCCCCTATTTAACAAACTACTTACAAAAAGGAGACGCAAAATGAAAACTATTGATGCAATTATCATCCATTGCTCTGCAACACGTGCCGGGCAGGATTTACGTGCAAAGGATATTGACCGGATGCATCGGGCACGCGGATTTAACCAGATCGGATATAATTATGTTATCCGAATTGATGGGGCGGTAGAAAAAGGGAGATCTTTAGTGGTTGACGGAGCGCATTGTAATACGAAGGGTTTTAGCGAATCTTCGTATAATAAACATAGTGTTGGTATTTGCTACATAGGCGGCTTGGATGCAAACGGAAAACCCACAGACACAAGAACGATCGCTCAAAAAGCGGCTTTGCGCGAGTTGGTTGCTAAACTCTGCAAAGAATATGAGATAATCGAGGTTCTCGGGCATCGGGATACTTCGCCCGACTTGAATGGTAGCGGAGAGGTAGAACCTGCAGAATACATTAAAGCGTGCCCCTGTTTTGATGTGCGTTCCGAGTTCTCCAACTTCTTGCGTAATACAGTAGTTCGACCATGAAGGCTCTAATCTATATAACCATGTTCCTGATGTCGGGAATATGGTTTGCTTCATGCCGAACTCAATATGTACCGATAGAGACTGTAAGAACCGAATACAAGACGCGCGACAGTATCCGGATTGATAGCATATACCAGCAAGATAGTGTCTATGTACTTGTAAAAGGCGATACCATTTATCAGTATAAATATAAGTACCTATACAAGTATCAATATCTCAATAGAACGGATACTGTGATTAAGGTTGATTCGGTGCAGGTTCCTTATCCGGTAGAGAAGCAGTTAAGCCGATGGCAAAGTTTAAAGATGGAATTAGGTGGGTGGGCGTTTGGGCTGGTTATTGCTTTTGTTTTGATAATAATAGGACGAATAGTGTACAGGTATAAGAATAAGTAGTACCTTTGCATCGGAATTCCCATAAATTCCAAATCCGCGACGGCGGAAATTATGCCCTGACTGAATAGCCGGGGCTTTTTTATTTGAATAACTTTCTATACTTTTGTCGAAAAAATAAATGCTATGTCTGAAGAAAATAAATACGATCACGATTCCGTTCAGGAACTACTTACTTGGGCGAAAGAAACGCTTAGTAATAAATCATATCCTGATGGCAAATTTCAAATCAATAAAGCAACTACAGTACTAGACTGTGCTTCTTTTCTGTCATCAATGATACAAATGATTTCAAGGAACTGGGAGAATCCTACATTTTATCCTACTATCGACCAGCTGCGGGAATTTAGGACGAAAATAACAGAGATGCATTAATTAATGCAATATATTTATAATACAACAAGATATGGGAGAAAGACAAACCTTATTAAAATCAATTACAGAGGATATATACAGTGGTTCATTGATAAAATCTCCAAAGTTATCAATCTTTGAGATTGAATATTCTGGGCTAATAAATGAGGTGGAAAGAGTTTATTCAGCATTAGGAGGAACTTCTGAACAAATACCCATAAACTATGGTTCCTGGGATATTTCATTGAAAGACTTTTGTATTGAGCTTGACGAAGAAAGACATTTCAATCGATACCGACTTGAGACATTGGCTTCTTCTATCTACAATGATTTTCCCTTTTTTTCAGTTTCTAATTATAGAGAATATTGTTTAACAAAAGAAGAACAATGTTTAAGAGCTGCAAGTTGGGGAAATAATTGGAAAACAAACTCTTCTGATAAACATTTTGTTGTTAGTGGAGATTATGGTGATTTATCAGAAAATGGCAGTTCCAGATGGAGGCAAAGGGCTTTTTATGATTTCATAAAAGATTTGAATTCAGTTATAAGAAAAGTTCCTGTATTACGTATTTCTATATATGATACTTATAATGGTAGTACAGTAAATGAGATGCTAATTAAAAAGGATGTTCGTAATTTGAAAGCGTTCTTGAAGGATTTAAGAAAAAATATTTAGATATAGGTGAGGTAGCTTATTCGGGGGACTATCCATCTGATTGTGTAAATAGAAAACTACGGGATTTTTCTCGTAGTTT
>OGFG01001898.1_pt1 | contig 18925 bp, 19 predicted proteins | sample 1570761 | NCBI WGS metagenome assembly OGFG01 (sample SAMEA2581938, study PRJEB24529) | metagenome | biome: Human gut stool | place: China | collected 2011 | reverse complement strand
GCACATTGCGCGCGGGCGCGAAAAGAACCTCACGGCCTGCTTTTTTGCCGTTCACATACACATTGCTGCCTTTTCTCGTAAGGACTACGACAGAGCCTGTCTTGTACTTCCCGATGGTCTTTCCCCCGGCTTTTGCATTAAAGTCGGAAGCGCCGGCAAGGCGAAGTTCAGATCCGGAAATGAGCCCTACTTCAATCAAAGGACTCGTGCTTATAGGCTTCTCGTCCTTTCTCTCTTCCTTTTCAGTCTTTGATCCGGCTTTTGAAATGGTCTTTTCATTTTGATAAGCCGTTTTCTTTACTGAAGGAGAAGCCGGCACGGCCGGCACTGACATATGCGTAATCGTTACAGGACGTCTCTGGATGGGAATCGCCTCGGCTTTTGCGCTGATGCCGGCACTTGCTGCCATAAGCGCTGCCAGGGCAATCGTAATGATTTTTCGTCTCATAGCGTTCACCTTCTGAAAAACAGGTTCAACAGAACCGTACCAACAATGCTGACTACAAGGCAGGATACCCATGGGAAGTAAACATCCGTATTGCCCTTGGAAAAATGAATATCGCCGGGAAGGTGCCCCAGAAAAGAAAGCTTTCCGCCTGCCATGAAAAACAGCCCGGCTGCAATACAAATAATTCCAAGGATAACAAGTGTCTTACCGATCCCCATCTGCTTCCTCCCTGAGAACCTCTTCCGGTTTCTTATCCCAGACGGCTCCGATATGGTCGTAAGCCGCTTTCATGGCAATCCTGCCGCGGGGCGTACGGGAGATGAAACCGATCTGCATAAGGTATGGTTCGCACACATCTTCAATCGTATTGCGTTCCTCGCTGACTGCGGCTGAAATCGTATCCACCCCGACCGGACCGCCGTTGAACTTGTAAATGATGCACTTCAGGATCTCATTGTCCAGATCATCAAGACCGATATCGTCCACATGGAGCGCTTCCAGAATGCGCGTGGAATGGGTGATGATGAGAAGCGAGCCGTGCGTCCGCTCGCGGAACAGGCGCACGCCCTCGCTGACGGTGCGGACCGCGTCGACGTCGAGGCCGGAGTCGGTCTCATCGAGAATCGCGAGCTTGGGTTCGAGCATGAGCATCTGCAAAATTTCGGCCTTTTTCTTCTCGCCGCCGGAGAAGCCCACGTTCAGATCACGTTCGGCATAGCTCTCGTCCATGTTCAAAAGGCCCATGGTCTCTTTGAGCTTTTTCTTGAAGTCCCACAGGCGCAGGCGGTCGCCGGTCTTCTGCTCGAGCGCGCTGCGGATGAACGCGCTCAGCGTTACGCCGGGGACCTCCAGCGGGTTCTGGAAGGACAGGAAAATGCCCTTTTTCGCGCGCTCGTTGACGGGGAGCTCCGTGATGTCCTCGCCGTTAAAAATGATCGAACCGCCGGTTACGCTGTAGGTCGGATTGCCGGTGATGGCATAGCCCAGCGTCGACTTTCCGGTGCCGTTGGGGCCCATCAGCACATGGGTCTCATCCTGTCCCACGGCCAGATCCACACCGTGGAGAATTTCCTTTTCCTCGACCCGCACGTGCAGGTTCTGAATCTCTAAAAGTGCCTTACTCATATTGAACCACCTTATCTTCTTTCCGTGCCGTTCAGGACAGCCGGTGTTTTTTCATTGACTCGCATGAATTGCGCCAGCGTATGATTGTCGACATAGCTGTTGATCTGGTCTTCCAGCCCCTGCCAGAAAAGCCGCGCGTCGCAGTCGCAGGAAGCGCCGCAGCCGGAGCCGTCCTCAGACTGGCACGCGATCGGCGACAGATTTCCCTCCACCGCCCGCAGAATTTCACCTACGGGGTAATCCTCGGGGGAGCGAGTCAGGCGGTAGCCGCCCGATTTGCCCACGGCGCTCTCGACCAAGTTCGCACGGCTCAGCGCGGCCATGATGGTCTCCAAGTACTTTTTAGAGAGCTGCTGGCGCTGCGCGACATCGCTCAGGCGATGCCATTCGCTGCCTCCGTGCTCGGCCATATCCAGCATGACCCGCAAAGCGTAGCGCCCTTTTGTTGAGATCATCATGCGGCATGCCTCCTTGCTCATAATTGCCTACCTTGCAGATAGGAATTTTAACGCTTAATTCCTACTGTGTCAATAGGCGTTTACAAAAAATTTGATTTATGATGATAAAAAGCACTGTGCAGCTGTGACAAATGTCTGCCGCGCAGCGCTTGGACGGGAGGAAAGAATGAGGATAAGTTCATATTGTCGTTACAGTTTGTAAAATGATTTAGTATGATAACGGTATAAAATGGTTGAGTATCGTCAACCGTGTGCTCTGCGCGCTCAAACTGCAAAAGTACGTCGATGCGCGCACGCTGTCCAGAATTTCCGGCGTCTGCCTTGATTTTCTCGTCGTGGCGGCAGTCTCGTCCATCCGTCTGGATGTCATCGTGGATCACGCGATGTCCATGCTGCTCATTTCCATCGCTGCGCTGGCCAGCATGCTGTTTTACTTCTACTGGCTCGCCCCGCGCGTTTTCAGCGAGGACTGGTTTGAGCAGGCCATCGTCCACTTCGGTGTGAACACCGGCGTGACCGCGGTGGGCTTTATGCTGCTGCGCGTTGTCGACCCGGACCTTGAGACGCTTGGCTCCAAAGCCTACGCCATTCAGGCGCCCTTCACCAGCCCGCTCTTCGGCGGTGACATTGTCACCGCGCTGATCCCCATGGCGATCGCGACCTACGGCAACGTAAAGGTCGGCCTTGTCTCGCTCGCCATCTTCGCTGCCTGCATTCTCATCGCCATGCTGCTGGGCTGCTGGCACAAGCCCGACAGAGCCTACAAAAATCAGAAGTGATCCGCGACCAACGATTGAAAAGGAAAATTTCTACAATGAAAGTTGAAATGATTTATCTATCCCAGGAGGACGTGATCCGCTGCGGCGGCATGTCGATGGACAAGGCCGTCGACGATCTGGAAGAGGTCTTCCGCCTTTATGACAAGGGTGACTATATTCTGCCCGGCAAGATCGTGATGAAGCGCCCTGAGCCCAACGCTGAAGAGACGACGAGACGCATCAACGCCATGCCCGGCTACATCGGCGGACGGTTCAACATGCCCGGCATCAAGTGGGATCGGCAGCGGTTCGCAGAATCCGTTCAAGTACGGCCTGCCGCGCGGCTCGGCCGTGATCGTGCTGAACGATCCCGAGACCAAGGTGCCCATTGCCATCATGGACGGCACACTCATCAGTGCGATCCGCACCGGCGCAGTAACGGGCGTTTGCGCCAAGTATATGGCGCCCTCGCGCTCGAAGACCGTCGGCCTTTTCGGCGCGGGCCCGCAGTGCAAGACGCAGCTGATGGCGCTCAAGGCGTCGCTGCCGCAGCTGGAAAAGGCGTATGTCTATGACCTTTCCCGAGAGAGAGCGGAAAAATTTGCGGCGGAGATGTCGCAAAAGCTGAACATGGACGTGCAGGCGGCGAGCGACCGCCTCGCCACGATCGAAAGCGGCGACATCCTTGTGACCGCGACGACCGCGACCGAGCCGATCATCCGCGGCGCGGAGATCAAAAAGGGCGTTTACGTTGCTCACCTTGGCAACAACGAGGTCGACGAGGAGCTGATCCTGCGCGCGGACAAGGTCGTCATCGACGATTGGGAGACCGACAAGCACCGCATGGGCGACACGATGGCCTGCATGTTCCGCGACGGCAAGATCGACGATTCCCGCATCGACGCGAGCGTCTCCGACCTGGTGGCGGGGCGGAAGTCCGGCCGCGACAACGGCGACCAGCTCACCTACACCTGCAACGTCGGCCTCGGCCTTTACGACGTGGCGATCGCCGCGCGCGTCTACCAGTATGCCAAGGAAAACGGCATCGGCCAGAAGCTCAAGCTCTGGGACGAGCCCATCATGGTGTGATCGATCCAAACTTGATAGGTACGACCTCTCTTTACCAACCTTTTGGACAGGTCCGCTTTTTAGCGGGCCTGTCCACATTTTTTCGCGGCAGAGCAGCAGGGGAGATGCACCTGCAAGGGGATTTTGCCTTTACAGAGGACGATTCCGTGAATATAATGGATGCAGATAAAATTTGGCGGCGCTGCGAAAAAGCGGCGCTGCGGTGAAATCGACAGGAAACGGAGATGTCATTATGCCCTGCACCACTGTACTGGCCGGTAAGCTGGCGACGAATGACCGCTCGACGATGATCGCCCGTACGGACGACGGTCATTTTGATGAGAAAAAGCTGATCGTGGTCGAGCCCGACCAGCAGCCGAAGATTTATAAAAGCGTAGAGTCCCACGTGGAGATCACACTGCCGGAGAACCCCATGCGCTACACGTCCTGCCCGAGCGTGGACCCGAAGCACGGCATTTGGGCCGCGACCGGCATCAACGCCGCGAACGTCGGCATGACGGCGACGGAAACCACGACCTCGAACCCGCGCGTGCTCGCGGCCGACCCGATGGTCGAGCTGCGCGAGGCGAAGGATGGGGAAGAGGAGCGCTGCGGCGGCATCGGCGAGGAGGACATCGTTGTCCTCGTCCTGCCCTACATCCGCTCCGCGCGCGAGGGCGTGCTGCGCCTCGGTGCGCTTCTGGAGCAATATGGCACCTATGAGTCGAACGGCATCGCCTTCAACGACGAAAACGAGGTCTGGTGGCTCGAGACCATCGGCGGGCACCACTGGATCGCGAAGAAAATTCCCGAGGATCGCGTCATCATCAACCCGAACCAGTTCGGTATGGACTCGTTCGACCTTGAGGACGCCTTCGGTGCCCGGGAATCGCATCTCTGCTCGGCAGACCTCAGAGAATTCATCTCGGAAAACCATCTGGATCTGAATCAGGATGGCGAGTTCAACCCGCGGGATATCTTCGGCTCGCACCGCGACATGGACCACATCTACAACACGCCGCGCGCGTGGTTCATGGGCCGCTGCCTTGCACCGCACACCTACCGCTGGGACGGCGAAAACGCGGACTTCACGCCCGAAAGCGATGACATTCCGTGGTCCTACGTTCCCGAGCGCAAGGTTGCCGCGGAGGATATCCAATACCTGCTCTCGTCCCACTATCAGGGTACACCCTACGATCCCTATGCGGGCCATGCGGAAAAAGGCGGCATTTACCGTCCTATCGGCATCAACCGCACGGGCGTGACGACGATCTGTCAAATTAGAAGCGACGTCCCCGATGCCATTAAGGGTATCGAGTGGGTGTGCTTCGGCTCCACGACATTTTCCGCGTGGCTGCCGGTGTACACAAATGTCCCGCAGATGCCGGACTATTTGAGCAATGTGACGCTCGACGCCGAGACCGACAATCTCTACTGGGTCAGCCGCTTTGTCGGCGCGCTGGCCGACAAGTGCTACGGCTCGTGCATCCAGAATGTCTGGGGCTATCAGGACACGGTGAATATCCGCGGCAGACAGATCGTCCTTAAATACGACAGGCTGATGCGCGAGAGCGGCGACTTCACGCTCGCCGCGCAGGCGAACGACGAGCTCTGCGCGATGGCGAAAGAGGAGAGCACGCAGATCCTCAACAAGGTCCTGCGCACTGCCAGTGAGCAAATGAAAAACGGCTTCAGCTTTGCTGATACCTGCGTCAACAAGTGAATAAAAAGCGGCTCTCTCCCAAGCGGGAGAGAGCCGCTTTTTTGTTATCCTTTTTCAATTTGACCCAGCCAAAACGAGAAAGGACGACAATCATGGAAGAAAAAAGAATCGTAAAGCCCTGGCAGGCAGGGCTGATGCTGCTCGTCGGCATCGCCGTTATCATCGTGGGGCTTCTTGTGATGAAGCTCAACAACCGCATCGTGCTGGCGCTCGACGGCGTCATCATGTGCCTGATGGCGTGGTGCTTCGGCATCCCGTATGCAGAGCTGCAGCAGGGCATCAAGGAGACGGTCTCGTCAATGATCGTGGCCATTTTGATCCTGCTGGCGGTTGGCGTGCTCGTCGGCACGTGGATGGCGAGCGGCACGGTGCCAGTCATGATCTACTACGGCATGAAGGTGTTGACGCCGGGGCTGTTTCTGCCGGTCGTCTGCATCCTTTGCACGCTGATGTCCACCATGGCGGGCACGTCGTGGGGCACGCTCGCGACGGTCGGCGTCGCCTGCATGGGCGTTGCACAGGGTCTCGGTGTGCCGCTGCCCGCGGCCGCGGGCGCGGTCTGCACCGGCGCGTTCTTCGGTGACAAGGTCTCGCCGCTGCCTGACTCGCCCGTCATCACCGCCACGGTGTGCGAGGTGCCGCTGATGGACGGCATTCGCCACGCGCTCATTTCCACGGGGCCTGCGTATCTCATTTCGCTCGTTTTCTACTTTGTTTACGGCCTGCGCTATTCCGGCGGCAGCGTCGGCGGGGAAGTGTATGAGGATATCCTTTCCACCGTTTCCGCCGAGTTCTGGCTCAGCCCCGTGCTGCTTCTGCCCGTGCTGGTCGTGGTCGTGCTGATTTTGATGAAAAAGCCGACGATTCCGACTTTTATCGCCGGCATCGCCGCGGGCGCGGTGATGGCGATGCTCTGCCAGGGTGTCAGCCTGCACGACATTCTGACGGTCATGTACTCCGGCTTTTCTGCCGATACCGGCTCGGACGTCGTGAATTCGATGCTCAACCGCGGCGGCTTTACCTCGATGCTCTCGACCATCGGCCTTCTGATCGCGGCGGGCATTTTCGGTGCACCGCTCCGCACAGCGGGCGTTGCGGACGTGCTGCTCACCTTTGTGGAGCGTATCGCGAAGACTTCTCGTTCGATGTTGCTCGGTGTGCTGATCCTGCACGCGGTGTTTTTCACGATTACGGGCTCTTATTATGTGTCCTATCCTGTCGTCGGCGGTATGATGAAGGACCTGTATCCGGAATATCATCTCGACCGCAAGAATCTGATGCGCACGATGCTCGACACCGGCACAGGCCTTGCCCCCATGGTGTCGTGGTCGACCACGGGTTCTTACACCGCCACGACGCTTGGCGTTTCCAATCTGGCATTCGCGCCGTTTGCGCCGATGCTGTGGCTGTCGATCGTGTTTTCTGTCATTTACGCCGTGACCGGCATCGGCACGGCCAAGGCGAAGGAGGACTAAGGTATGGAACGGATTTTACAGCGCTGGTACGATATGATCTCCATCCGTTCGGTCAACGGACACGAGGCACAGAAAGCACGGCACGTGGTGCGTGCGCTATATGGAGGGCGGCAATCCCGGCACGCTCGTTGTGCCGGAGAAGTGCCACCTCTTCGTTGACCGCTACGTCGTTCCGGGCGAGACGGACGAGATCTGCATTGCGCAGATCATGGAGGCGGCGGAGCAGCTCGGCCTTTCCGGCAAGGTCGACGTGCGCCTCAAGCCGAGAAAATCGTCCTACATGCAGTCGTTCGCGGTGGAGGAGGATCATCCGCTCGTCAAAATTTTGCAGGAGGAGTTTTACTCCGTCACGGGCAAGGACCTTCCGTGCGCATACGACGCCTCGGTCTGCGATTCGAATATTTTAGCCGTTTCGCTCGGCATTCCGGTCGTGACGTTCGGCCCCTCGGGCGGCAACATGCACGGTGACAACGAGTACGGCTATGCATGGCAGGTGAAAAACTGCGGCGAGGTCTACCGCCGCACCGTCGCGCGCCTTTTAAGCGGCGAAGTATAAAGAGAAAAAAGAGGCAGCCTCAGCTGTCTCTTTTCCTTTTGCATTTCACGCAGATTTTACATTTTTTTGCTGGTTTTTGACAAATCCCTCTGCTATACTGTATTCGATGAAATTTGGAGAGAAGAGAGGAGAAGGGATACGAATGGATACTTACAATATGATCGATTTTAACGAAAAGAAGGGCTTCATCTGCGATATGGACGGCGTCATCTACCATGGCAACCGCGTGCTGCCGGGCGTGGCCGAGTTCATCCAGTGGCTGCACGATGAAAACAAGGAATACTTGTTTCTGACAAACAACAGCGGCTACACGCCGCGCGAGCTGAGCCAGAAGCTTGCGCGCATGGGCCTCGACGTGACGGAGGAGCACTTTTATACGAGCGCGCTCGCGACGGCGGCGTTCCTGCGCGATCAGGCACCCGGCTGCTCGGTCTTTGCCATCGGCGAGGCAGGCCTTTTGAACGCGCTCTACGACGCAGGCATCACGATGAACGATGTGAACCCCGACTATGTCGTCGTGGGCGAGGGACGCTCCTATTCGCTCGATACGCTGACGAAGGCGACGAACCTCGTCTGGAAGGGCGCAAAGCTCATCGGCGCGAACTCCGACGTTTCCGGCCCCATCGAAAACGGCATTGTGCCCGCCTGCCGCGCGCTCGTCGCGCCCATCGAGATGGCGACCGGCACGCAGGCGTACTTCTGCGGCAAGCCGAACCCGCTGATGATGCGCACGGGCCTCAGAATGCTGCACTGCCACTCAGCCGAGGCCGTCATGGTCGGCGACCGTATGGACACCGATGTGATCTCCGGCATGGAGAGCGGTATGTCGACGGTGCTGGTGCTCTCGGGCGTCTCGACGCGCGAGACCATCAAGACCTACGCGTATCGTCCGAGCATGGTGTTGAACGGCGTGGGCGACATCGTGAGCCTCGCCCGCGGGGAAAAGACGGAAGATTGAAAATTGAAAAGGGAAGCGCCGCTGCGTGAGCAGCGGCGCTTTGTTGTATTATGGGGACGCTTAGTTTTCCTCCCGTGCACGCAGGCCTGCGACGGACGAGATCGGCAGCGAGAAGCAGATCGCGCCCGCTTTGGTGCCGGGACCGGCTTGCTCGTTGATCGAGCGCATGATGGCGGCCTTTTCGTCCTTGTGGGCGATGATGTAGATCATATCCTTTTCGTCGGCAAGGCTGACGCTGAAGAATTTTTCTCCGCGCGTGCCGCCCGTGCCCTTGGCGTGCAGCACCGTGCCGCCGCCCGCGCCCGCGGCGCGCGCCGCGTCCATGACAAAGTCGGAATAGCCTTCGTTTAAGATGACGGTGATGAGTTCGTGTTCAAAGTTCATGTTTGGCGCTCCTCCTGCTTTGAGATCGTCGGTGAGATAGGACAGTGTCTTGCCGCCGGCCACGCTCTTGAGAGGCACGGTCAGCATGACGCCGTTGCCCGGAATGTCGATAAAGAGCTTGCGCTTGGCGGAACGGATAAGCGAATCCGCCTCCTGCGCGCTGCCGACGGCGGCGATAACGCACTTTCCCGTCGCGTCCAGCCCATAGATGGCGAGGTGCTCGCTCGTGGCTGTGCCGCGCGCGGGCATGCTCAAAATGAGGTGCAGCCCCGCCGCGTGGTAGAGCGAGCCCATCGCTTCGCCGCGGTCGTGATCCGTGATGGCAATGATGTAATAGAGTTCCATTTCAGCAGGCCTCCCACAGTTCGATGATCTCGTTGTCGCCAAAGTCGGGGAGCTGGGGCTCCTGCGAAGCATGACGGGATTTGACGACATAGATGGCTCCCATCACCTGCACGGTGATGAGCGGCATCATCGCGACGAGCGCGACAAGGCCGAACGCGTCCGTCATCACATTGCCGCCGAGCGCTTCGCACGCGCCTGTGGCGAACGGCAGCATGAATGTCGCCGTCAAAGGACCTGACGCGACGCCGCCGGAGTCGAACGCGATGGCCGTGAACGTGCGCGGCACGAAAAAGCTCAAAGCCAGCGCGATAAGATAGCCGGGCACAAGGAAATACATGATCGAAATGCCTGTGATGACACGCAGCATCGCAAGCCCGCCTGCGGCGGAGACCGCGATGGATAAGCTCATGCCCATCGCCTTGGCAGAGATCGCGCCCGCGCTCAACTCTTCGACCTGTTTGTTGAGCGTATGGACGGCGGGCTCGGCGTTGATGATGAACCAGCCCATCAGCATCGCAAGGGGGGCAAGGAGATAGACCTTCCACCCCTCGGCCAGCGCGGCACCGAGCGCGTAGCCCAGCGGCGAAAAGCCGACGTTCACGCCCGTGAGGAACAGCACGAGACCTAAGTATGTATAGAGGATACCAATCACGATGCGCATGAAAGGCAGCTTGCGGAGCTTGAGCGAAATGACCTGAAAAATCAGGAAGAAGACAACGATCGGCAGCAGCGCCATTGTCACTTCCCATAAATACTCCGGCAGGGCATGCAGATAGTCCTTGCCGAGCTCTACCGTGGTGGCGACGCCGGAGACGGCGCTGCTCTCGCCCTGCGCGGGCTGCGTTTTGTAGATCGCACCGAGCAGCAGCACCGATAAGATCGGCCCGATCGAGCACAGACCGACGAGGCCGAAGCTGTCCGCCTTGGCATTTTCGTCGCTTCGAATGGACGCAACGCCGACGCCGAGTGCCATGATGAACGGCACGGTCATCGGCCCCGTTGTCACGCCGCCGGAGTCGAACGCGACGGAGAGGATGCTCTCATCCGACAAAAACGCCGCGGCAAAGACGATGGCGTAAAATACGATCAGCATCGTGCGCAGCGAGATCGAAAAGAGAATGCGCACCATGCACAGCATCAGAAAGAAGCCGACGCCGACCGAAACGGTCAAGATCAATACCGTTGTGTCGATCTCCGGCACGTTGCCCGCGAGCACCTGCAAATCCGGCTCCGCCACCGTGATGGCGACGCCGAGGGCGAAGCTCACGGTCAGGATGAGCGGCAGCTTGCGCGATTTCGTCAGCTTGGAGCCCATGTAGTTGCCGATGCGGCTCATCGACATGTCCGCGCCCAGCGTGAAGAGCCCCATGCCGAGAATCAGCATGGCCGTGGCGATCACGAACGAGAGCATCAGTCCCGCGTCCACCGGCACGAGCACAAAGCTGATCGCCATAACGATCAGGCTGATGGGCAGGACGGAGGCGGTGGCTTCTTTCAGCTTTTCCATTAAGATCTGTTTCTGATACAAAACCTCACTCCTTTATCAATTCAATACTTCCAAAAATATCATAGCAGAGATTCGCCGCGATGAACAGGAAAAAAGGGTAAAAGATGTGTTAAGCTTGTTCACCCGACGTGGACGAAAACAGCGGAATGGTCAAACCATCCCGCCGCTTTCCCATTTTTAATGCATATTATTTACTGTGCCGCGTGCGCACATCCGCGCTCGAGAGAGCGGCGGATGTTGCCGTCGAGCATTCCACCAAGATCATCGATGAACGAATCCGGCTCGCCCTTCATGCCGCTGCCGATCCATTCAAGCGTCAGCCCTGCGAGCGCTGCCGTGTAGAAGCGCGCGAGCGCCATGATCTGGCTTTCGCTGACGTTCAGGCCCTCGGCCTCCTTGCGGATGTAAGAAAGCATTGTCGTCAGGATCGTTTTATGATAATATCTTGCCAGAATATCGCTGTGGGCGGAGTTGTGCAGGTGCAGGATCATGCGCTTGTTCTCCGCGGCGAAGGATGTGGCGGTCAAAAATGCCTTCTGCCACGATTCATAGCCCTCCACGCGCTCGGAGAGCTTTTCAATCTCCGACTCGAACACGTCCTCGGCCAGCGCGTAGATATCGGTGTAGTAATAATAAAAAGTGTTCCGCGTGACCTCGCTTCTCTCCGCGATGTCGCGGACGGAGATCTTGTCGAAGGGACGCTCTGCCAGAAGCTCGATGAAGCTGCGGCGGATGGCGTTTTTGGTGCGCAGAGCCATGGGTGGGTTCCTCCCTTTCTCGATTCGCTTTCATTCATTATATCCGATATGGGAAAAACTTGCAAGTGACAAAATCGTGAACATTTAACGAAATCTTTACACTATACTCGCCGCTTCCTGTCGGAAACTTGGTCAGCCTCGCGGGAGTGTGAAAACTTTGTGCGCCTTGCGGACTTTGCCACTTTTCCCGCTTTCATATTCCCGCTATCATCAGACTGTCAAAAACTGAGACAGCGCTCTTTCCCCATGCGAACGAGCAGAAAGGAAGCGAAAGCGATGAAAACCTATTTCACCTCTGAGTCCGTCACGTGCGGACATCCCGATAAAGTCTGCGACCAGATCGCCGACGCGGTGCTCGATGACATCCTTGCCAACGATCCCGACGCACACGTCGCCTGCGAGGTGACGGCCTGCACCGGCGAAGTTCACCTGATGGGCGAGATCACCTCATCCTATGTGCCGGACTATGAAGCCATTGCGCGCAAGGTCATCGCCGAGATCGGCTATACCGTGCCCGTCGTCGGCTTTGACGCCGAAAACGTGCGCGTCCGCGTCAGCATCCACACCCAGTCGCCGGACATCGCGCGCGGGGTTGACCGCGGCGCGCCGGAAGAAGCCGGCGCGGGCGATCAGGGTATGATGTTCGGCTACGCCTGCTGCGAGACCGGCGCGCTGATGCCGCTGCCGATCACGCTTGCGAACCGCCTGACGAGAAAGCTCGAGCAGGTGCGGCGCGAAAAGCTGCTGCCCTATCTTCTGCCGGACGGCAAGGCGCAGGTCAGCGTCGAATATGAGGACGGCACGCCCAAACGCATTTCCGCCGTCGTCGTCTCCGTGCAGCACAGCGCAGAGGTCGGCATCGACGCGCTGCGCGATGCGATCTTGGAACAGGTCATTTTCCCTGTGCTGCCGCCGGAACTGCTCGACGAGCACACAGAGTATTTCATCAACCCGACGGGACGATTTGTCGTTGGCGGGCCCGCGGGCGACAGCGGCCTTACCGGCCGCAAGATCATCGCCGACACCTATGGCGGCATGGCGCGCCACGGCGGCGGGGCGTTCTCGGGCAAGGACCCGAGCAAGGTCGACCGCACGGGCGCTTACATGGCGCGCTATCTCGCCAAGAACATTGTGGCCGCGGAGCTGGCCGACCGCTGCGAGATCGAGCTTGCCTATGCCATCGGCCTCGCCGACCCTGTGAGCGTGATGGTCGACACGTTTGGCACGGGGCGCGTGAGCGACGAAAAGATCGTGAGCTGGCTTATGGAGCATATCGACATGCGCCCAGGCAGCATCACGTCGCGCTTTGAACTGCGCCGCCCGATTTACCGCCGCGTCTCCTGCGGCGGACACTTTGGCGAAAATGCCGTGGGTCTTCCGTGGGAGTGGACCGACATCGCCGAGGTGCTGCAAAAGGAAATTTTATCATAACATTATCTGCGAAGGCGGGGAGGAACAGCATTGAAAAGCAAACGGAGCAGAACCTATCTCGTCAGCGGTCTCACGCTGGCGCTGATCTTTGTTGCCATCATCCTTGTTTTCCGCGACGTGCTGCCCGATATCGTCAAGGACCTGAGTACTGTGCCGTTCTGGGGTGTGCTGCTCCTGCTCGCACTCGGCTTTGCCTACGAGGCGATGGAATCCGTGCTGTGCCTCGTCATCGTCCACCACAAAAAGCCGGACTGCACGTTTATTGACGCGCTGCGCGTGACATTCCTCGGCGTGTTCGGCAATATCACGACGCTGGGTGCAGGCACGCTGCCGATGCAAAGCTTTTACCTTTACAGGCGAGGCCTGGACGCAGGCAGCGGGCTCGGCATCATGGCGAGCGAGTACGTGCTGCACAAGATATCCGTGCTGATCTACGCGACGGTCGCGCTGCTGCTCGGCGGCGACTGGCTGGAGCAGAGCGCCAGCGGCCTTGCACGCTATCTTCTGATCGGCTATGTCATCGGCGCGCTCATCGTGATCGCGCTCACGCTGCTCTACACCTGGGATAAGGTGCTGAAGTTAGTGCTGATGCTGCTCGGCAAGCTCCCGCACACGCCGAAGTGGGACGAACGCCGCGAAAAGTGGGCGAATAGTCTCACCGAGCTCAACCGCGAGGCGAAAAAGGTGCTGCTCGTTCCGTCAATCCGCGTCAAAGGTATCGCCGTGAGCCTTGTGAAGCTCTTCGTGATCTATTCCATCCCCTATGCCGCGCTGCGGCTCGTGGGCTGCACGGCGCTTAACTTTGCGCAGGCACAGCTGCTCGCCTCGCTGATGCTGCTCATCACAAGCGCGCTGCCGAACGTCGCGGGCGTGGGTCCGATGGAGTTTGCGTTTTTGCTGCTCTTCGCCCCGTGGGCGGACACGGCAATCGCCTCGTCGGCGCTGGTACTTTATCGCGTGGCGACGTATTTCTTCCCGTTCCTTCTGAGCGTGATCGTGTTTCTCCGCGAGGAGAAGAAATCTTTGAAAGGCTTTGATGCGCAAAGCGCTTGAAAATTATGACGGCCTGAGGCCGTCGGGGGATTCCCGCACCGTGCGGGAGTGCGCTAAAGGGGGATACTCTCTTTCTCGAAAGAGAGTATCCCCCTTAAACCCCCGAGAGAAAGGACGAGGGGCCTTCCCCCTCGACCCCACACATTGGCAGTTTCAATCTTGAAGAACTGCACGCGCTGCGCAATGTAGGTGCGGTGTACATGGCTTCGCCATGAATCCCTGCAATTCGTGACCGATTTGCAACCGCGCCTTACTATCGTGAGGCGCGAGTGACGTTAGATTGGCGGCAGACTGCCTGCGGAATGCGGCATTGCTTCGTTCGCCGCATTGATGAGTGCTCCGGTAGACGGAAATTAGGCTGTACCAGCGCGAGATGGGCAGAGCGGCAGCGGATGATAGGAGTACGCCAAGTCGTATAGCAGGGGTAAATGCGGCTTTGCCGCACGCAAGAGGTGCAATCGGCAAGCATTGCAGCTCTTCGAGCTGCTTGCTTGCAATGAAAAATTTTCTCTGGGAGGGTGTAAGGGAGGGGTGTCTCTTTTCAAAAAAGAGACACCCCTCCCTTATCCGCGTTCCCACACGGTGTGGGGAACAAGGCGGCAGCACTTTGTGCTGCATTATCCCCGCGCCTTAGCGGCGCGCTTTAATTTATAGAGCTCTTCGGCAGCCAGCCGCGTCTTGGCGACCACATCCCCGCCGCCTTGCGGAAAGCAGTAATACAACGCTTTGTGGTCGCCGATGCACAGCATATCGCCGATCTCGTACCAGAAATAGTCGGCGTACAGGCTGTACGAGGCCTCAGGCTTTTGGAAATAGTCCAGTTTCCCACCGCAGCCGGTCAGGTGGAAGCCGTTTTCATCGTGGTGCAGCCGGCCTTCGCCCACGCGGCAGATCTCGCGCATGTTGACCATCATGCAGATCTGCACGGGAATATCAAGCTGATAGGCACCGCTTTCCAGCTCCTCGCGCACGCACTGCCGCTCCCAGGTGTACCAGTCCGGCACGTGGGTGAACGCGACCTCGCCGTTCAAACATTCCAGCGCACCAATCTCTGTCAAGCGGTATTCCTTGTTACAGCTTCGGCAAATGAGTGATGTGCCTTTGCCCTCCATTTTCCCCTCGGCGAGGCAGTGCGGGCACTTGTAGAGCACGCGGTTGAGTCCGTCGGCGCGGAACGGCTCGCTGACGGAGACGCCGTTTTCCTCCTGCCAGCGGAAATTGTCGAAGCGGAAGGCGGAAAAGATGCGCTCATTGATCTCGGCGACATTCCTCTCTGCAACGTCGCTGGACGAGAGCAGGCACTGCATCTGCGCTGAGACCTTCGCGCGCCGCTTTTGCAGCCCGTTGTAGAGCGGGTCACGCGCGAACGCGCCGTAGGTGCGGATCATCACGACCGGCACATTCAGTGCCTTGACGCACTTGCCGATGCTCTCCGGCAGCGGTGTGGCCGTGCCGTCGAAGCTGTAGCTCGCCTCGGGGTAGAGCAGCACAGACGTTTTGAGCGTCCGCACGCAGTAGAGCATATCGCGCACGAGCGTCGTGTCCGAGCAGAACTTGCGCGTGGGGATGCAGCCGACGCTGCGCATCAGCCACTCCTTGCCGACAAAGCCGTCCGACGTGCAGACGATGTTGAACGGGCGCGGGTACAGCACCGCCTCCGCGATTTTGAGGTCGAGAAAGCACGAGTGGTTCATCAGGACAAGGCAGGGCTCATCGCTTTTGATCTGCGCCATGCCGATCTTCTCGCAGTGGAAATGCGTCGCCAGAAGGTCGGGCGCGGAGGCTGCGCGCAGGACCGTCCGGAACAGGAGCGACGGCTTTTTCGGCTTTTTGTGCACCTGCGGCGGCTGGGCAAGCGCCTGTTCATATGTCATATCGACGACTTTAATTTTCATTCTGTTTCTCCGGCACGACGTGGACGTTCAGATGATCGTAGGTCATCTCCACATTGTGTTTCATAAAGGTGTCGCGCAGGCGCTCGTACATCTTAAAATAAGTGTCCCAGTAGGCGTCTGCCGCCGTCCAGCAGCGGATGGTGTATTCGATGGAGCTGGCACCGTAATTCGAGAGATACACCGTCGGCGTGGGTTCTTTCAGCACGGCGGGGAAGGCGAGAACGGCGTCCATGCAGGCCTGCTTCACCTCGTCCGTCGGCGCGTCGTAGGATGCTGTGACCTTGTAGACGATGCGGCGGCGGCCCAGGACGGTGAAGTTGATGATCTTCGAGCTGGACATTTCGCGGTTGGGCTGGAGCACGATCTGTCCGTCCGGCGTTTCAATCTTCGTGTGCGTCAGTGAAATTTCACGCACCGTGCCGGTCGTGCCGCCGACTTCAATCTCGTCGCCGAGCGAGAACGGATGCGAGAAGAGAATGACGAGTCCGCCGGCGACGTTGCCGAGAATGTCCTCGGCGGCCAGCGTGACGCCCAACGTCAGCACCGACATGATGGCGGTGAGCGACGAGGTGTTGATGCCGAGCGCCTCGGCTGTGATGATGATGGTAAGCAGATACAGAAGCGTTTTGAGGCTCGTGAGGATGACCTTTTGCAGCCGCTCGTTCAGGCGGTTCGCGCGCGAGAGCAGCCGCGAACAGAGCTTGAGCACGAGCCGCACGACGATCAGGCAGATGAGGAACGTCAGCAGCGCGGAAAGGATGCTGCCGATGCTGTAGCCACCGATCGAGCGGGAGATGATCTGGGAAATATTGTCCATGGCGTTTCGCCCCTTTCGATGCCCAGTATATCAGTGTTGCCGCGCCTTTGTAAAGAGCACGCTAAGAATCCTCAGAATTCCTTAAACTTTGCCGGCTGAGAAACGGGCGGGAAGAGCGTATAATGCAGCGTGATCTTTTTTGAAAAGGAAGTGCCCGCATGCGCCCTTACGCACTCATCGACCTCCACTGCGACACATTGACCGACTGCATGTACGCAGGATCGAACATCATCGACACACTCGACGATCCCGCGCGCACGCTGTCGCTCACAAGTATTCCGAAGGACATCCACTGGGCGCAGTTTTTCGCCGTGTTCATGCCCGATGAGCTGCGCGGGGAGAAGGCCATCCGCTTTTTTGATGACGCCTGCGCGAATTTCGACCGCCAGATGCGAAAATTCGCAGATCGTGTGTCGCCCTGCCGCAATGTTGCCGATATGGAGCGCGCGTGGGCGGCGGGGAAGACCGCGGCCTTTCTGAGCGTGGAAAACGGCAGCGCGTTTGCTGGCGACCTGTCGCGCATCGGGAAGACGAAGCGTCAGGGCGTCTGCGCCGTGACGCTGACGTGGAATGGGGAAAACGAGCTCGGCTCGGGCAATGTGACGGACCGCGGCCTGACGGACTTTGGCCGCGCCGCCGTGCGCGAAATGGAGCGCTGCGGCATTTTGATCGACGTCTCGCACCTGAACGACGCGGGGCTCGCGGACGTGTTCGAGACGGCGGAAAGGCCGTTTCTCGCCACGCACTCCAACGCCCGCGCAATTGCGCGCACAAGCGCAACCTGACGGACGTGCAGATCAAGGAGATGGTGCGCCGCGGCTGCCTGATCGGCCTCAACTACTACGGGCCGTTCCTGCGCGACGGGGGAGCGGTCAGGAGCTTAGACGACGTCTATCGCCATGTGGCGCACTTTTTCGACCTCGGCGCGCGCAAAAACCTCGCCCTCGGCTCGGACTTCGACGGCGCGGTGCTGCCGCCGTGCCTTGATTCGCCGGAGAAGGCGGCGGATTTTTACGAGTATCTGCTTTCGCGCGGCGTATCGCAGCAGGACGCGGACGGCATTTTCTTTGAAAATGCTCGCACATTCCTGCGGAAAAACCTTGGGTGAGCGCAAAACGCTTGGCCGCGGGCAACGCACTGTGATACAATCAATAAAAACAGGGGAGGGGAGCACATGGCAAAAAAATCGAGCCGCAACACCAAGGCGCGCATCGTCTCGGCGGCGTGGAAGCTCTTTTACGAGCAGGGCTATGAGGAGACGACGGTGGAGGAGATCATCTTCGAGTCGGAGACGTCGAAGGGCTCGTTCTACCACTATTTTGACGGCAAGGACGCGCTGCTCTCGTCCCTCTCGGTGCTGTTTGACGAGCGGTATGAGGAGCTGATGCAGCAGCCCCACGACGAGATGGACTGCATCGAGCTCTTATGCTGGCTCAATCAGGAGCTGTTCACGACGATCGAAAACACGGTCTCCATCGAGCTTCTGGCGCGGCTTTTTTCCTCCCAGCTCGTGACCAAGGGAGAAAAGCACCTGCTCGACCGCAAACGCACGTACTATCGTCTTTTGCGCCAAATCGTCTCTCAGGGGCAGGAGCGCGAGGAGCTGACCGACACGCGTACCGTGAGCGAGATCGTCAAGGCCTACGCGATGTTCGAGCGCGGGCTGATGTATGACTGGTGCCTTTCGGGCGGGGAATATTCGCTTGTGCAGTATGCGCGCGAGATGATGCCGCTCTTTTTAGACGGCTTTCGCAAAAAATAAAATTCGTTTCAAAAACAGTCTACTAAATCGTCTTGCAGAAAATGCAGTAAAATCAATCAAAAATTCAGAATTTTGCAGTGCCGTACAGGATTTATTCTGTACGGTGTTCTGTATTTACGTCTGCTTTCTTTTGTGCTATATTGTGCAGGTCTTAACGAAAGCTGAAGGAGAAAATCACATGACAAGCGCACAGATCATTATTGTAGTGACCATCGTTCTCTATCTCGTCGCGATGGTGTTCGTCGGCGTGTATTTTGGCAAAAAGGGCAGCAGCAGCTCGGACGATTTCTATCTCGGCGGCCGCAAGATGGGCCCCGTCGTCACGGCCATGAGCGCCGAGGCGAGCGATATGAGCAGCTACCTTTTGATGGGTCTGCCTGGCCTTGCCTACCTCTGCGGACTGC
>OGFG01001886.1_pt1 | contig 18968 bp, 22 predicted proteins | sample 1570761 | NCBI WGS metagenome assembly OGFG01 (sample SAMEA2581938, study PRJEB24529) | metagenome | biome: Human gut stool | place: China | collected 2011 | reverse complement strand
TGCCATAGCCAGTACCACAAAACTTATTTTCCTTCCCTCCATAGGATATACTCCTTTAACTGATAATTCACATCCCATTCATATCTGTGCCTGCGCAATGTATCCGACCAGCCGACAACATTTCCAAAAATTCCCTGATGAGCAGCGTCTGCCTTACTTCGCTGATTACTTACTTCGTGAAAAATCGGTCTGCCAGCTTTATCATAGTCCCATGCACTACAGATATTATTAGAGAACAGACGCTGAGTCTCCTGCCCCAAAGCATTATATTCCATCCTGGACACCCACGGCTTTTCTTTATCCAAATATGCCGCCACTTGTGTCGTCTGTCCCATTTCATTCCGACTGGTAAGTATATTTGCTCCAAAACTGCTTACTGTCTGAATACAGTTTCCCAATTCATCATACTGATTAGATATCCAGCGCCTGCCCTGCCACTCTTTCGTAATCCTGCCCAACGAATCTCGTTCAAACTTTACCTTGCCATATTGGTTTTCCGCCTCTAGTATAGCGCCATTCCTATTATAAGTAAAGTTCTCATAAGTTTTGTCATAATAATCAGTTCTTATCACACGTCCCAGTTTATCATAACAATACCTTGTATATCTGCCTCCCGGACGATTAATTTTTGTAACAAGACCAGAATAATCTCGTTCATATGTGCGGGTTAAAATCAAAAAAATTTACACGCTTTATTTTACCCTTTTGGGTTTCCTAAAAACACTCCGTCCAATACTTATATTTTTCACTTCTACAATTTATCTTCTGTAAATACTCCTTTTTTCTCTTTTCAAAAGTTCCTGTAGCAAAGCTCTTTTCCATTTCACTTGAAAAAAGGTTCATTAACTCCTTTCCTAAACTATTATATAAAATTGGTGTTATATCCTTAAATACCTCCTCAATCTCTTGTCTTGTCACATGCCTTTCATAATATTGAACAATTTCCTGATTCCAAAAAAAAGCGTCAGAAAACTGTGCATCAAAATCCCATATTTCACTCGTCCAAAATGACCTTTCTTCATTTATTGCAAGCAAATTATCGCTTTCCTTAAAAAGCAAAACTGAAATATACTTAAAGAATGAATATTTTATCGCTAAAGATCCTCCATAAATTTTATCAAATAACTTTACAATATTATTTCTATCAAATGCAATTGTTGTGTTAAACAAAGAAATGTCACCGAGTATTGTTTTATTTCCCATTTCCATCCGTTTCACTGTATGTTCAACATAATATTCCATTACATATGGATATTTTTCTCCTACAGAATTTTTAAAATTTTGTTGATTAAAAAAAATCATAGAATTAAACTGACTATAAATATCTTCTGCCATTTTATTCTGATGCATGATTGCCTCTTCAATTATTCTTAAATAAAATGGCAATAAATATTCCATTAATTCCGGCTGAATATCTGATGAAAATCTACAATCATCCGCAAAATTTTGTAGGATTAAGTATTTTTCCGTAAATACCCCATCTATTTTTTCATTTGTAATAAAGCTTTTCAACACATCTTTATCTGTTTCATAAAGATTCATTTTTACCTCTGGCTTCTTAACTTTTATTGACATATTTTCGGCACCTTTGCATCTGTCGATTTTGGAGGTTGCAGTTCTGATACTTTATTAATATTGGGATACTTATTATTAACAACATCTGACATTCCCCTACTTCTTACCTCATTTAACGCTTTTTATTTATAACCATTCCCCTGCGTGAACACCGGTGGATCATAGTCCATCGGTTTGGCAGAAAGTTTCAACTTGAAATCACAATAATCACCATCATCAAAGCATGTATGCTCTCTGTACAGTGGGGCACCCAGAATACCGAACATGACATAATCCAGATTACAGAGGTAAGGCATGTATTCTTCATATCCGTATTTTTTTGCAAAATCCGCTAGCGGACAAACGAGGTTGTGATAACTGAAATCATACCCCTTTTCTGGTGGAATCTGTGTCTGTGTCTCGAAACTTCCGGGATTCTGCGCAGCGTTTAATGCATTCTTCCTATCCTTTTTTAGGAACATTTTTGTAAGAAATCGTGGATTAGTAAGGATTTTACCCATCATGCTCCGTAAAAAAGACGGAATCTTTGTAAACTGACGCTCATAAATCAGAATCATCAGGTGATCGCTCTGCGCTGTCGTAACACCATATTTTTTTAATACTTCACCCATGCTCACAAACATGTAAGCTCCGATAAGGTTCTTTGTTCCGCTGGCAGCATCTCCGCCAATGTAAGGGAATCTTTCTAACATCTCCACCTGATAGTTTGTCCAAATTTCTTGAATGAGGGCATCATAAGACTGCCCAGTAAGCGTCTCTAGTTCATAGCTGATATAATTCATGTAAGAATTTAAAGTTTTATGCCATTTTTTTAGATTTTTTTGGTAATATCCGTGCATACATTTTCTTCTCCTATATTATCGCAATTGGCCTGTTTTCTTTATAAAAATTCACCTTTAACTTGAATATTCATTCTACAGAGACTAAAGTCATATAGCGTAAAGACCCATTCGTTAAGATAAAAATGAAAACAGAATCCTCACATGGAATATATTAAACAACAGTACACTAAAAAGCAATAGACAGAAAGAAATTTTATGGCAGGTCGGATGAAATTCCTGCATCTGACAAAAAGGAAAATTCTCAAATTGAGTGATATAAAACCAAACTTTTCAGAACTCGCACGGTTTTATGATCTGGATCGCAGGACTGTCAAAAAGTATTATGACGGATATGAAGGCAAAGCTGCTCACAGAGATAAACCAAGCAAACTGGATAAACATTATGATCTCATCAAACAAAAGCTTTCTATCAGAGGTTCAAATGTCCGCACTGTGTATGAGTTCATTCTTTCTGAGAGGGTGTCTGATATTCGGCTCTCTCACTTTCCGGGGTGAGGTTGCTTACCGCATATAAAAAGTTCATTCCTGCATTCTCAGCTACCTTCCCATCAGAACCATACTCATTTCCTACCATAAGACATTTCTCCGGTGTAATGTCAGCCTCAGGATACTTTGCAAACAGATAAGCTGCAAATTCCGCATCCGGTTTCTTAAAGCCTGCATCCGATGATATAGCTATTCCGTCAAAATACCTTACAAGACCAAGCTGCTCAAGCTCCGGCATAGTGAATATTGCCTGTGCGTTGGACAGAAGCCATACCTTCACTCCCTGCCTGTTAAGCTCCCCAAGCATATCATACACGCCATCATACACCTTAAAGTACGCTCTCGACTCTGCCCTGAAAATATAGCCGAACGCATCTGAGAATTCTCTGGTAACCCTGCTGTTTCTTAATGTACACAGCTCATAAAACACATCGGAAATATTAATTTCAATCTTATTGTCCTGGTATCTGTTCTGAAGAAGGCTGCTATATTTTCTGCATAGACGAATGTACTCTCTCTTCAATTCCTTGTGCTCATAATGAACTCCATGTCGTCTCAGAAACTTGGCAAGCTTCTTCCAGAAGTTCTTCTCCTCCTCGTCCGTATGTATATCTACCAAGGTTCCGTACAAATCAAACACAGCATGCTTAGCGCCGGTTCGCTCCACTTCATTTATGACGGAATCCCTGATATCCGCAATGTTGCATATTGTCATGTTGACCTCCATATTCTTATGATTTATCTATTTTTCTGTCTATGTGCGTTTTTCTTTTATAATAAGATTCGGGTGTCAAAACATGCTGTATATACTTAGACGTGTATAACGTATTATGTTTATGCATATCACGACTTTGGGAGAAGCTTAGATGTTCTTAGAACATCTTGCTTCGTACAATGGAGCTGATATGCATAAACATAATACGTTATACACTCGTAAATTAAATTGGCATGTTTTGACACCCGAATCTTAACAAGTATAAAAGCAAGCCCTTAAGCCTGCTTTTATATAGGGTACAATATTCAAACTATGAAAGCTTCCAGATGTCCTTATTATACTCTGCAATTGTTCTGTCAGATGAGAAGAAGCCTGCATTTGCTATATTGTGGATCATCTTCTTAGCCCAGCTCATTCTGTCCTCATAATCAGCGAATGCCTTATCCTTAACCTTGATGTACTCCTCAAGGTCTAAGAGTGTCATGAACCAGTCCTTGTTGAGAAGCTCATTGTAAAGGCGTTCAAGATTCTCCTCATTGCCGATTGCAAGAAGCTCATCACTCACGATGAAATCAACCGCATCCTTTATAACATCACTCTTCTCGTAGTAATCCATCGATACATAGTCTGCCTTTGCATAGTGCTCTATAACCACATCCGCTGTCTTTCCGAAGATGTACTCATTCTCCCTGCCTGCGAACTGGCTTATCTCAACATTTGCACCATCTAAGGTTCCAAGTGTAACCGCACCATTTAACATGAACTTCATGTTACCTGTACCTGAAGCCTCCTTAGAAGCAAGTGAAATCTGCTCGGAAATATCACATGCAGGTATAAGCTTCTCTGCCTTGGTTACATTGTAATTCTTTACCATGACAACCTTAAGATAAGGACTTACCTCAGGGTCATTATTGATAAGCTCCTGCATGCAGAGGATAAGATGAATTATATCCTTTGCGATAACATAAGCAGGTGCAGCCTTGGCTCCGAAGATAACCGTGATTGGTCTTGCCGGCTTCTTGCCGTCCTTGATTTCAAGGTACTTGTGAATCACATAGAGTACGTTCATCTGCTGTCTCTTGTACTCATGAAGTCTCTTAATCTGAATATCGAAGATTGAGTTCTCGTCAAGCTCAATTCCCTGTGTCTCGGACAGATAATTGGAGAGTTCAATCTTGGCATCCTTCTTAATCTCTAAGAGCTCATTTAATACCTTCTCATCATCAACGAACTTCTCAAGCTTTTTAAGCTCAGTTGCATCCGTCTTGTAGCTGTCACCGATAAGGCTTGTGATAAAATCGGCAAGTGGAGCATTGCAGTGTAAAAGCCATCTTCTGAAGGTGATACCATTGGTCTTATTGTTGAACTTCTCAGGATAAATCTTGTAGAAGTTATTAAGCTCAGAATCCTTCAAAATCTCGGTGTGGAGATATGCAACACCATTTACGCTGTAGCCATAGTGAATATCCATATGAGCCATATGCACTCTGTCATCCTTGTCTATGATGTATACGCTCTCATCATCGAACTTAGCGCGCACTCTCCTGTCTAACTCCTTTATGATAGGCATGAGCTGCGGAACAGCCTTTTTAAGATAAGCGATAGGCCACTTCTCAAGAGCTTCAGCTAAGATTGTGTGGTTAGTGTATGCACAGGTGTTAGTAACCTCCTTGATTGCCGCATCCATGGACATTCCCTCCGCTGTGAGAAGTCTTATAAGCTCAGGAATAACCATTGAAGGATGTGTATCGTTAATCTGGATTGCAACATACTCGTGAAGGTCGGTAAGCTTGCAGCCTCTTTCCTTTGCTTCCTTTAAAATAAGCTGTGCGGCGTTGCTTACCATGAAGTACTGCTGATATACGCGAAGAAGTCTTCCTGCCTCATCAGAGTCATCCGGGTAGAGGAAAAGTGTAAGATTCTTCTTAATCTCGTGCTTATCAAAATCAATTCCCTCTTTGACAATGCTCTCATCGATTGTCTCGATGTCAAAAAGATGAAGCTTGTTGGTGCGGTTATTGTAGCCTGTTACAAGAATGTCATACATTCTCGATGTAACTTCCATGCCGCCGAACTTAACCTTATAAGAAACATCTGTCTTGTTGAGCCAGCTCTTCTTGTCAATCCAAGGATTCTTTGTCTCATACTGTAAATTATCCTTGAATTCCTGCTTAAAAAGTCCAAAATGATAGTTAAGACCAACTCCGTCTCCGTTAAGTCCAAGGCTTGCGATGGAATCAAGGAAACATGCCGCAAGTCTTCCGAGTCCGCCGTTTCCAAGTGATGGCTCCGGCTCAATCTCTTCTATCTCAGCAAGGCTTCTTCCCGCATCATTTAACTCTGCCTTAACCTCGTCATATAATCCGAGATTAATAAGATTGTTCGATAAAAGCTTACCGATAAGGAACTCTGCCGAGATGTAGTAGAGCTTTCTCTTACCCTCGTTGCACTCCTTCTGCGCCGCAAGCTCGTTAACACTTGTGAGGAGTGCGTCATAAATCTCTCTGTCCGTGCACTCTGCGATTGACTTTCCATACTGCTTTAATACTGCTTCCTTAACCATAATTACCTGACCTTTCCGGGCTGCTGCCCCAAAAATTGTGCTACTGATAAACCACCCACCTATTGTTGGTGAAAATGTCATCAATAATCAGCGTTACTATATTGTCATGTCTAAAAATGTTCTGTCGTTTCCTGTCCTTTGGCTGATACCCTGATACCTAAGCTTTATCATGTAACCCATACCGTATCTCAATCAGCTTATGCTTGCATTATAATCTTATTTACGCATATAAATCTTGCATTATTATGGCATAAAGTGGTACAATTCTATCATCCGATACAATATTCCGGCATTTAACATGCCATTCCACCCAGACATTGGCTTGCACTAAGCAATACAGGCGGCAAAATATGTCTGATATAAAATTGCATGATGTTGAGGTCAAAGATATTTTAACCTCTCATAGAATAGGAGGCTCCAACATGCATGGCGGAAAATACGAAAATTACCATGAAAACAAATCCCACACAAGCGCTGGCTTCCCGTACAACACCTATCTCTGCACAATTCCGCAGGATTTTGAGAGTGTCGCCCTGCACTGGCACGACGACGCAGAAATTATATATATAAAAAAAGGACGTGGGATAGTGAGCGTCGACCTGGAGGACATCAGAGTCGAAGCCGGCGACATCGTGTTCATCCTCCCCGGCAGGCTCCACTCAATAAGGAGCTACCCGAATGTGCGAATGGAATATGAGAACATTATCTTTGACATGGAATTTTTATCTTCTAAGCTCCCTGAGCGAATGTACAGCGAATATTTTACACCTATGCTCGACGGAGAGCTTGAATTTCCGGTGCTGATCTCACCTGAGACGTGCAGAAAATATGCGGATGCCACCCACTTTATCGATATGGCGGACGACTGCTGCCGTGACAGGGCGCAGGCTTACGAGATTGCAGTCAAAGGCTATCTTTTCTGTTTTTTTTCGGCACTCTTTTCCGACTGCAAGCCCGTATCCGCATCAAAGACCAACGACAACGTGGAAAAATTAAAAAGCGTGCTGCGCCACGTCGAAAAGAGCTACGCAGACATCATAACAATAGATGAAATGGCAGCCTTATGCTGTTTTTCGTCATCACATTTTATGCGTTTCTTCAAACAGACCATGGGGATGCCATTCACAACATACCTTAATGATTACCGCTTAACTCTTGCCGCCAAGTCACTTCTCGAGACACACAAGGCAGTGCTTGAAATCGCATCGGAGTGCGGCTTTGAGAACCTGTCCTATTTTAACAGGATATTCAAGAAAAAATATGGCATTACACCGAGGGAATACAGGCAGGGGCAGCCTTAATCTTATTTTACAACCGCTCCGAACGGCATGAGCGCGAGCTTCGCGAACTTAAAGAACTGCTTTCCGAATGGTATTCCGATTATCGTGATACAGAGAACGCAGCCCCACACGGCATTTGCAAGCGCCATCGGAATTCCCGTGAAAATGAGCCAGAAGATATTCGCAATCATGCTCACCGCACCGCCTCCGTACTCGATTTCCCTTCCGAACGGGAAAAACGCAAGCCCCGCGAACTTAAAGCATTGCCTGCCGATGGGAATACCCACAATCGTGATGCACCACAGGCACCCCGCAAGCAGCCACGAAAGTCCCGACACAAAGCCTCCAAATATGAACCATAATACATTTCCAAGACAACTCATTTTTATACCCCTGCATACTGCAAGCATTGCTTGCAGTACTGCCACCAATAAGTAGTTTGAAAGTTTTTCTTTCAAACTTTATCCTCCCTCTCGATTATGTGAACATCATACTCCGAACTGAAGCTTTGTGCAATCCCCTGTGTCACATAGACATCGCCGTCCTCAATCATCATGATGAGGTCGAAGGGTGCGATTTCCTCTCCGCCAAAGGTTCCCCCGTTTCCATAATTCTGCCATAATGCCATGCTGTCATCAAGTCCAAGAACATAACATGCGGTAGACAAGCCATCCGCAAGTGTCCCATCTGCGCTCACAACCGTCACGGAAATAAGACCGCTCTCGGCAGGATATCCTGTCGCCGGGTCGATAATATGGTGGTACCTTTTTCCGTCCTGCTCAAAATAACGCTCGTAGCCGCCGGAGGTCACAACTGCCTTATCGTGAACGCGGACTGCGCCAAGATAATCGAAAGCACCACCTGATACTCCCTTCGCGCTTTCTCCGGCACCTTCTCCACCTACATCATCCCCATGGCAGTAGTCGAAATTTTTCAGAGGATTCTCAATCGCTATATTCCACTCGCTTCCGTCCGTTTTCCTGTGATAGCAGTACACGTTTCCGCCAAGTGAAAAATACGCCGACTTCACATCATAGCTGTCAAATATCTGCACAAGTCTGTCTGATGCATAGCCCTTTGCCAGTCCGCCAAAATCTATTCCCTGACCGTCTAAAAGCTCAAGCTGACATTTTTTGTTCTCATTTTCTTCTGAGCCTGTATTATATGATACTTTGTTATATGTAATCAAATCACTGCCGCACAGTGCAAGCGCCTTGACAAGCTCGTCCTCACCCGGCACCGCATATTCGCCCGTGGTAAAGCCCCACAGCTCCATGATGGGCAGAATTGTCATGTCGTAAGCTCCGTCAGTCAGCCTGTTAAGCATAAGCGCATAATCCGCGAGTGCCGCCACATCCTCACTCAGCAGACCTGCGCTGTTCTGATTTATACGACTTACCTCACTGCTCTCGTTTCCGATTGAAAGAAGCTCATCAAGTCTCACTATCTCAGCCTGCGCCGCCTCGACCGCCGCATCCGCATCCTTTCCGTAGCAGGTTATCTGCATCACTGTATCCATGGCGTAAAAATTCACGGATGCCTGTCTGCTGCCCGAACACCCCTGGCACAGCAGCATTACAGGCATTAACAGAAGCAGCCGCATTATCTGCAGGATTAGTGCATTGGGGCTTAATACGGCTGCCATAAATTTACATTGCTTCTTTCCGCAATTATTGTATTGTATATTCATATACTTTTTATTTTTCAAATCCAATTCTTATCTTCCCCGCAGCATTATCGCAATCTGTTCTTTTTTTAGCTCTGCGATAAGCCCGCTTACACTCCATTTCATATTGTGAACCGTGACGATGGCTTTTAAATGTGTCGGCTCAATTCCCCGCTTTTTGTATTCCGCAAGGAACACATCCATCGCCTGGCTTGAGACATCCGAAAAAATAATACAATCCGGCAGCTTCGCATTGTCACCATCAGCGCTGTATTCTGATTTTGTGCCCTTAACCCCTTTTATCCCCGCCAGCTCACCGACGGTTCTGCCGGCGTCAGACTCATTGAACTGCTTAATCTGATGATTGAGACTGTGGCACAGGCTTACTATCTGCTGTCTTTTTGTCTTGTCATTTATATGAAGTAGTATCATATTCCGCACCCTTTCACCGCTGACTTTAACTTAACATGAAAAGGGTACTTGAAATGCCAAGTACCCTAGTGTGTAACTCGTTTTATCCGAGCACCAGTGCCGCCGCACCATATATTCCACCGTCGTTTCCGAGCTCAGCCATGATGAACTTCACATTGCCGCAAGGTCTGAACACAACCTTCTTAAACTTCTCCTCTATGAAATCAAGAAGGAACGCTCCCGCCTTGCTCACACCGCCGCCGATTACGACAGCTTCCATGTTGACCGTGCATGCTACGTTGGCGATTGCTCTCGCAAGTGCGTCACCCATGATGTCCATAACGGAAAGCGCAAGCGCATCGCCCGTCTTTGCAAGGTCAATGACATCCTTCGCGGTGATATCGACCATATCGCGAAGAGGTGTAGGTGTATCCGTGTTCTTCATAGCCTTCTTTGCCTCGCGGACAATTCCTGTGGCGCTCGCCACAAGCTCAAGACAGTCATTCTTACCGCAGTTGCAGACCTCAATATTTCCCGGTGCCACCGGCATGTGACCAATCTCACCGGCGCCGCCGGTCGCACCTGCAACAATCTTTCCGTCAAGGATAACACCGCCGCCTACGCCTGTGCCAAGTGTGACCATAAGCATATCTGAATAGCCTCTTCCGCCACCCTTGAAATATTCGCCGAGTGCAGCGACGTTAGCATCATTTCCTGCCTTACACGGAATACCATGGAAGCTGTCGGCAAAAGCTCTCTCGATATTAAACACACCCCATCCGAGATTTACGCAGCCGTTCACGGTGCCATCCTTCATGACAGGTCCCGGAACTCCGACACCGACACCCTTGACATCCTCCACCTTATATCCTGCAGCGTCAAGGTGCTTGTCCATCGAAGTGCAGATGTCGAACACAATATTGGCTCCCGCATTTTCCTTTCTCGTAGGAATCTCCCATTTCTCAAGCAGCTCTCCTGCCTCACTGAACATACCGAGCTTAACTGTCGTACCTCCAATATCAACTCCAAAACAAATCATACCTGAATATCCTCCTATATTTTTAATATTATTATATCTTTGTTTAATTTGAACGCAGAATAAGCAATCTCCCGCTTCAAGTGTGTAGAGCACTAAGCGGTAGGTAAGGGGGGATGCTTATGTCCGCTTTACTTTTCTTGCCCTTCGGACAGGAAGCATCCCTCTTAAGAACTCTGTCAATTCAGATTGAAATTTCACATGTTTTAAGAAATTTAATTTGACATTTATAAAATCATATCTTATTATAGTACAAAAGAAATGGGTTTTGTGCCAAGTAAAGCCTTATGGCTCCAACGGGGTGCTCGTTTCTTTTTTTATATCAATAACATCGTATAAATACATTTTTCCATCGTTTGCATGCCTTATTATCAGCGAAGTATGAAATACGTTATATCTTTCTATAACTTCGTTATTACCATATACCGGCAGTGCAAAATAAGAATTATATCTATACCAGCCATTTCTTGCATTCCAGGCATGTTTATCTTCATTGTTCTCTCTAAAATATCTTCCTGTTGATATTTCTATCATTTCAGGAAGCCCCTGCGCTGCATTTGCTTTCGCCTTGGCTGCTGCTCCGTTCAACTTTTTTGTATATGCAGATCCGGAATATTCACTTGGCAGGTCAGACCCAATATATATAACATCTCCTGTAGAAACTACTTTATAGAAATCACCGACATATTCTTTCAAGTAAGCCCGTACATCCTTCCAATTAATGGTTCTTTTTCCTTTAAATCGGATATCGTTGATTACCACAATATTATTTCCATCAATATCCTGAATAACTGAAACATTACGCTGCTGTGAATGATTGCTGTCATTGATTTGTTTACAGACTTCAAAAACTTCAAGATAGCTGATTATTCTTCGCCTGCTCTCTGTATCTGACTGTCGAAACAATTCAATAATATGTTTTTCATCTGTTACATAATCCATGGATACTGTCGGTTCCGTATCCGCTTCATCATAAAGCAGCTCCACAAGTGACATATCCAGTGCCTTGCATATAGAACATAGTTTATCCGCTTGTGGATTAATCTGTTTCTTTCGCCAATCACTGATTGTGCTAGTTGCAATCCCAGTCCTTCTTGACAATTCCGTCTGACTTATATTCAGCTCATCAAGTCGTGCAAAAATTTTTTCATATATCTTCATGATGCAGCGCCCTTTCCTTCGTCAGATGTTTCCGATTTTTCGGATATTATATCATAATCAATTACAAATATCAATATATATATCTGCATTCCATCATATAAAGCTGCATTCATTCTTTTGGTCTTTCTTCATTCACATTTTTTTCTTAGTGAGACAATATAAGTTATCTGCCTGTTATTTTTTACAATAATTAATGAACACATCTTTAATGTAAGACTGATATGCTGCATCTTCTTTTCCGATTCTATAAAAGTATGAATATATGAGTACCATGTAATATTTTACATAATCCCAGTTACAGTTTCCAACAGACAGATAACCATCCCGAAAAAGCAAGATTTCCTTATCTGTATTCATAAACTTCTGACCAGGTCGAAGAATCAATGCCCAAGCAATATCAAATTCTTTATTTCCCCAACCAGATAATTCAAAATCCAATATGGCAGATATATGTTTTTCCTGCCAAAGAATATTAGCATAGTGAAAATCTCCATGACAGAAACATTTATTTATTATCTGCGGTTGATTTGAAATTAAATATTCATAAACAAATTCAATATTTAGTTCTGAAAAGTACTGTTTTTCCGGTATATGAAAAAATCTGCGGTCTTTTACTTCAGTAAATGTTCCTCCTGTTTCGTGCAACTTAGCAAGTGTCTGTCCATATTCGTATAAATAATCTAAAGAAACATAATTGAAATTATCTCCCACAATAGTAGACAGTCTATCTCCTTGCTTTGCAAGGGAAACACAAAAATGTTTCTTTTCCTCATCGTAATCAATAATAGATGGAGCAAGTTTGCAATTAATAGCACTTATGGTGTTAATTTCGTTTTCTATGTCTGCTCCTAACTGCCTTGCTACTTTTATATATGCTTCAACCTCTTGTTGATTATATATACCCTTTACTTGAAAAACATCATTGCCAGCGTGAGGATATCCAATTACCTCTAATAAAGAAAAGTTCTTATATGGCAAAGAATAAGGGTCTTCTGTATCTCTCCATTTTTCAGGATGCTTCATATTCATTACCTCGTCAAATTCTGAGTTACTGATACCTTTCTTTTCTACATCTTCCTGCACGAATTATTCTACGATATTCTTAATATAATTGTAATCAATTTTTCCCTTTATCACAGAATAGAAAAAAGGGTCTTTTCTGATTGAATAATCTGAATTGATAATAAAATTATTCCAATCGCCTGCTTCGCTGCCATCAGCCAGATAAATAGTAACTTTGAAGCTATACCCGGAATATCCAGCGGATAGCTTCGACCTCTTCACTTTAATATCGTTCAGATTGTCGATAATATGCTGAATCTGTTCATCGTCTTTAATATGCGTTGTATTTCCACTATTCCCATTAAAAACAACGATTTCCATGACCTCATTGTGGTCTAAATCCATCAGCTTGATTGGAGCATTATACCAGACTATGATACCAACAAGGAGAATTATTACCATAGATACTAGTATGAAAACTAGGCCTGACTGCTTATTTTTCACACATAATATTTTCTTTTTCATAGCGGTTAACCCTCCTTGTCAAATTACGATTGGTTAAAATCTTTCTATTCTCCATCTTATTGCCCTTCGGACAATAAATCATCTCTCACTCAAAGAGCCTGACAATCATGATTTTACAACTCTGCACAGCTATACGTTGTCATATCCACCATTCAGGTGTAAGCTCACCAAGTGTTACTATTCTTTCATTTTCATAGTCAAGCATTATCTCTATGTTATGATATCTTCCGGGCATCATTTGCGTCATAAATTCACGGCAGGCACCACAAGGAGCTCCTGTTTTGCCATCCGGCATAATAGCCAGCACTCTTTTGATATCCTGCTCTCCATTTGTTATCATGTTAAATATTGCATTCCGCTCAGCACATATACCCAGCGTGCAGGAGGTATCCACACATACCCCGACATATATTCTGCCGGAGGCAGATTCAACAGCCGCTGCCACTCCACCGGCATAGATTCTTTCGGAAATCTCTCTTCCATTTTGAACGGCTTTAGCTGCCTCATACATTTTTTTCCATTTTGTGTCCATTTATTTTCCCTCACCGGTTCGGATTGTTGTGCGTCTTTCGCCTCTCTTATTGTTTTGGCAGTCTATTCTTGTTATTACGATTATAAATTCGATTTCGTTCAAATTGCTCGTAAGCCAACAGGTGTTATTACGAGCAATTATTTGCTTTCTACATTAATACTCGTAAGCTTGTCGAATTTATTGCGAGTGAACTACTCCGACTTTCTACACTTTTCCATAATAAGCTGATTCAGCGTATAAATCAAGCTCCAATATTTCCATGTATTTTTTAACTTCTGAAATAATGTATCTATGTGAAACCACTCTTGTACACTCCCATTTATCTTTACATATTATATCATGATTCGCACCTTCGGTGCTTACCGTTGCTTCGCAACTATCATGATCCACTTCACCGTGTCCAGATTTCCCGTTGTTCCCGGTGCGGTATGCGTTCCCTTTGGATTCATGGGACCATCATCAAAAATATTGATTGTCAGCAGTTTATCGCCGGCAGTCATTTCCATATCCACATTCTGATTTTCTAGCTTATAATATTGAACACAGATTTCATCGGGATCAGCTTCTTCTTCAAGTGAATGACTTAGTATTCCCGGATAATCACTCCCCATCGTTATAGGAAAATCCTCAGGAAAAGCCTTGTTTCGCTCAGAATAAGTATATTTCTTTGTTATCTGATCAACCGGTACAAGAATATCACCGGTATAATGATTTACTACAACTGGATTGCTGATACATTTTGCAAGACCAACCGGAGATAATGCGGCCCATCGGTCAGCATCCTGAATGTCCGGAAAATTATCCAGATTAGGTCTGAAGGATTTTGAGATAAGCATCTGGATCGGCATGGTAATTGAGCCAAAATGTGAAGCTTTATTCAGTTCGTCACAAGCACGGAAATATACATATAAATTGTAATACATATTCGCAATAGGCGAATTCGCAATTGATGCACAAGTTCCCATCTGAAGCATATTTAACATTAAGGACATATATCCACCTGCCGATCCGCCTACGACCGCTATTCGTTCTTTATCAATGCCGTCCATATGTCTTATTTGATACAGAGCAGCATTGTTAAATACCAGATCATCTCCTGTCACTTCGCCGTTATATTTATTTGAAAATACCGGTGATGCCACAGCCCAGCCATGGTTCATATATTGATTAAAATCCGCTGTATTTTCATCAATCTCATAATGCGGAATATATATTAGCGGAAGATTTCCAGCTGCTCCGGCAGGTTTTAACACTATAATCCGGCGTTCATCAATAGTTCCTTCATTCGTGATATACGAAATGGAATGATTTTCTCGAAGTATCTCTCCTTCATATTTTACAGCTTCTGTTCCCTTGTTTTGCAGCGTAAAACTGTTTGCAGCAATTCCTGTGAGTGAAGATAATTTTACTACCGTGGAAATGCCGAATACTATAAGGAAAACAACTGCACAGAAAAATCCCCTTATCAATTTCCCGAAAATTTTGCCTAAAGTCTTCATTCATTTCTCCTACAGAAAGACTGCCTTCATAAGTGCCGGTGATAGTAACTGCCCCAACACCCATGCAACGGCAGCAATAACCAGTAATCGAATCAGATATTTTATTTTACTATTTTTATGTAACCATTGAGATATTTGTTTTACTTTCATGCTTTTCACCCTTTAACCGGCATATACTTCTCCAGATATTCTTCTATCGACTCCATCCATTGCCTGCTGATCTTATTATCATTCTGAAGTCCATGTCCTGAATGAGGAAGTACATAGTATTTATAATCTACATGATTTTCTTTTAAAGCTGTCTCAAGTTTTATGGAAGCTGCAAATGGCTGTACTTTGTCATATTTACCATAAGCGACTACCGTTGGTACAGGATTGTTGGAAATCCATTCTGAAGCGGCTATAGATTTAACCTTTTTAAGATACTCGCCACTTCTTATTTCTTCCGGACTGATTTTATTGCCTGACATCACAGAAAACATTACTGCACAGGCTTCATCATCCTGATCAAGTCCGAAGATACCCCAGTCTTCCTGATAAAAACTCGAAGGGCCAACACCTCCATATGTAAACACTACCGGAACCGGTGCTTCCTTTCCATCACGATATGCGTAAATCATAGCAAGCGTATGACCTGCACTGCCACCGGCAACTGTCATCTTATCAATGATATAGCCTGCCTGCTTTGCGGCTTCTATTACAAAGGGAACGGCTTCTTTTATTTCCATAGACTGTGTATACACATTAGTGTCAGGATGTTCCTCACTGAACAAAGTATAATTTATACCTGCTGCAACATACCCTTTACTGCATAACCACTCAAGCGTTCCGGCATCATCCGTTTTATCCCCACTTGTAAAACCTCCTGCATGTAAATATACAACAAGTCCATAATTTTCTCTTGTATTATTTTGAGGCAAATACAGATCAAACGTGTTTTTCTCACCTGCTCCATACGAAATATCAGAAATTATCGTGCCAATACTGTCATCCCACTTAACACTGTAATTCTTAGACCATGCAGGCTTGATAAATAGTCTGGATGCATTGCCCAGCAGAAATGAAATAACAAAAATCAGAATTCCAAACCATATCGGCATAATCCTGTCTCCCTTATTTTTTTTCATAAAACATTACCTCCAAACAGAGTTCCACCTAAAAGCATATTCAACATTCCACGCACTGCCAGTCTTCCAAAAATAAATCCCGCAGCTGCGATTATTCCTGCCACAATAAATCTCTTGTCTTTCACTGCCATATAAATCCTCCATAAATTTTATTTATAGCATTGACTTTTTGTCGAGACAAGTGTATCATCCTGCTAATAGATAAGTCAAGCATCCCACCCAAAATGAAACAAAGAGCAGGAGAATGTATCATCATGAATAATCAGGAAAAAAACTCTTATGTACGCAGCCGGATTCTTAAAGCATTACTTGAAATGATGCGGGTTGACAATTTTGATTCTATTACAATCAGCCGTCTGACAGCAAAAGCAGAAGTCGGACGTGCCTCCTTTTATCGTAATTATCAAACAAAAGAAGACGTCCTGCGTCAGGAGGCAGAACGTCTTAATAACGAACTTAACGATATCCGAAGAAATGATGATCCCAATGATTACGGGCTGAAGCTTCTTAGAACTCTTGATTTTTACAAAGCTAACAGTGATTTTTATATGACAGTCTATAATGCCGGTCATACTCAGATTATCCAGGATTCCATTATAGATAAAAAATCATTATCTGATGAAATGCCGGCGCCAATAGCTTATGTTATGTCTGCTTTTTCTTACCTGATATATGGTTGGATCATTGAATGGCTCCGACGTGGTATGAAGGAAACCAGTGCTGAACTTATTGCCATGTTTGAAAACAGCCAAAAATAAGGGAATGGAACCTCCACAATGTTAAAACAGCGTACACACAGTCAAAACTATTGTCATCATCAATCGCTGTCCACGGATAGAAATTATCCCCACCCCATTTTAAAAAACATTTTTATCCCCCTGCATACTGCAAGCATTGCTTGCAGTATTGCCACCAATAAGTAGTTTGAAAATTTGTTTCAAACTTATCCCCTGCATACTGCACAACCACGCACCGCAGCATTTCACATTTTTGACTATAAGAGCCTATTCATGAATCTCTAATGGAAGATTGTCAGGATCATGAAAGAAAGTCATTTTTTTGCCCGTGTAAACGTCCAATCGAACCGGCTCGGTTACGATGCCCTTTTCATTTAAATATTGCACTGTTTCATCAACCGAATCTACTGCAAAAGCCAGATGCCGAAGACCATAAGCCTCCGGATAACTTGGGCGTTTTGGACAATTTTTTATAATGAAAAGTTCCAATTCCATTCCATCAAGCTTAAGGTCAATTTTATAATCATCACGTTCTTGTCTGTAATTCTCCCGGATGACAGAAAAGCCCAATAGATCTACATAAAAATGTTTTGATTTTTCATAGTCGCTTCCAATAATGGCAATGTGGTGAACTTTTTGTAAATTCATAGTGTGTTTCCTCCTGCTTTGCTTTAATATACGGAATATTGTAACTAAAGAATGTACCCGATTTCTACAAATCGGAATTTCTCACTTTTTCATCTTAGGAGCAATAAGCAGCACCACTGCCACAAGAAAATATATACCATACAGTAACCAAGTAATTGTATTGTTCCAAGGGAAACTCTTTTCTGGATGGTTCAATGCAAACACTATAAATACAATAGCTACAATCAACATTATCACACCGATAATCCTTGATATACTCTTTTTCATGTAAAGCACCTCCTCGTCAAACCTGAAGTTATCGCTTTCTGCCAATATAGCGACAAACTTTCTTCTTATATTGCAGATACTCATTTCCAAATGTGGCAAATAAAAAATCTTCTTCGACATTGACAATCTGCAAATGGTACATGATGACCGCAAATACCGTTAGGAAACACAAAATCCAGTTAAAAAACATCAATAGTGTGCCAATATATAAAAGGTCAAATCCCAGGAAGGCGGGATTGCGGCTGATTTGATAAATGCCGTTTGTCACAAGCTCCGTTTTATCGGTTTTGGACACTCCTGCTCGCCAACTGTCACGCATCGTCCATACCGCAACGATAAATATAGACGTTCCCGCAACACTCAGTATCGCTCCAAAAATCCGAACGGAAACAGGGTTATGCTCCGTTTCAAAAAAAATACTGGAAAGCCCCGCTATAAAAACAAGAATAGCCGCAATCTTCATGGTAATTTCCACGAATTTCACAAAACCAACTTTGTTCTTTCCGATTTGGTCTGTCTGTATTCCCCGCTTTTTTTGATGAAACATTTTCACAAAATAGCAACCATAAAAAGCGATTATGCTTGCTATGGAAATCAACTTAAATTCCATTGCCCTTATCCTCTCAAACTTGAGTTTTCAAATTAGTCTTTGCAAATAACCTTTGAATCTTCACCATCAATTACAATTCCCTGACGGTTGTTAATTGGGCATAGATTCAAATCCGAAAACTCAGTCATTATTTTCTCGGTAACTTTCTTAAATGGTGCTGTAAGATAATGCGGAAGAACATAGAAATCAATCAAATCAAGCCCTGCATCATCTTCTTGTGAGTAGTCCTCCGGCTTTTCATCCATTTGCTCGATATATTGGATGCTTGGAGCGCATATAATTGCGC
>OGFG01001884.1_pt1 | contig 18976 bp, 18 predicted proteins | sample 1570761 | NCBI WGS metagenome assembly OGFG01 (sample SAMEA2581938, study PRJEB24529) | metagenome | biome: Human gut stool | place: China | collected 2011 | reverse complement strand
ATAAACCTATTTTTGAAAAATCAGACAACGCTGTGAGCAAAAATTGACGAGTTCGTTCAAAAACAGAGTAACTCGTCGGACTTAAACTAAAAACGGCTTACAGGCGATTTGTGAAAGCCTGTGAGCGAAAACGGAGGTTAATATGAACTACAAATTTACAACGAAAGGTAAATCAAATTAAAGGAGGCAGATATAAAATCATAGTAAGCGTGTTGCCTTATGGCAGCAAAAAACGAAGTAATAAACAGCACGAACAAAACGCATAATACTGTTGGAGGTGCGTCAATGGAAGATAATTCTAAAATGATGCAAACAACATCATACGACATCAACAACAGTCATTACGAAGTGGTTCGCATATTTGATAAGAGCAGAGATATTAAATCTTTGATAGAGGAAAATATTTCTGCAAAGAATAAGGAGGTTTTTAATTGATATTCAAACCCTCCTGTGATATACTCCGTGTTGGGTATGTAATCCTTTTTTCAAGGAGGTTTCACCAATGAAAACAAACTTGAAATTAGCCGATGCATACTACAGACTATCCGTTGAGGAGGCCAACGGCGGTGAATCATCGAGTATCACAAACCAACGAAGTATCGTCAGGCAATACTGTGAGGACAACGGTATTACCATTGTAAAAGAATTTGTTGACGACGGTTTCTCAGGCTCAAATTTTGACAGACCGGGTTTTAGCCAAATGATTGCACACCTTAAAGACGGGTTTGCAAACATGGTTATCACCAAAGACTTGTCAAGACTCGGCAGAGATATGACCGAGTCGAGCTACTATGCAGAAACCTATTTTCCCGAAAATCAAATTCATTATATTGCAATCAGTGACAACTTCGACTCGAACGAAGTCAACATTATGGCTCCGTTCCAATTTGCGATGAACGATGTTTATCTGCGAGACACCTCACGGAAAATCAAGCAAGTCATAAATCAAAAAAGAACAAAAGGCGAATACTGTGCCTGCCCTCCGTTCGGCTATATGAAAAACAAGGACGGCACGGCGCTTGAGCCTGACCCGAAAACTGCTCCGATAGTGCAAAAGATATTTGCCATGGCACATGACGGAAAATCTGCCAGAGCCATAGCAACTGCGCTCACCGAAAACGGCGACATAACACCGTTGAAATATCGTGTGCTGTATCGTGACAACTTCGGCGAAAGGGGTGCTGCGAGAGCTGTTGATGAATGGAATTACACAACGGTAAAGCGAATACTGAAAAACCCGGTTTACCTTGGGCACACAATTCTCGGCAAAACAAAAAAGGCAAGCCTCAAATCAAAAAAGAAACTTGCCGTGCCGGAAGAAAATTGGTTTATCACAGAAAACACGCACACACCGCTTGTTACCAAAGAGCAGTTTGACCAAGCCGCCTACTTTATGGGAATGAACACAAAGAATTGGCAGGGCTACGAAAAATGCCGTTCAAGCATTTTCAACGGCTTAACTTTCTGTGCGCATTGCGGCGGTGCAATGTGTTCGTCGGGAACAGTGTATAAAGGCGAGCGAATGAAATATTGGTATCTTTCGTGCAACAATATTCCAAAGCGTTCCAAAAATCACTGCGAACACGGAGCGAGGATAAAATATACAGACTTGCTTGAAATAATAAAAGCCGACCTTAACCAGCTGATTTCTCTGTCCGACAAGGACAAAAAAGAGATTATCAAACAGGCAATTCAAAGGTCGGAACAAGTTAATATTTACGAAAATTCAGAGGACAATAAATCTGCTATCGAGGGAAGAATCGAAACAATCGACAGAATCATTATGAAACTCTACAACGACTATGCAGCAGGAACAATATCGGAAGATGTGCTGAATGCAACAGCGTCGAAAATGTCCGACGAAGTTGCAAAGCTGAAAAAACAGCTATCCGAAATTGAACGCAAGCAGTCAAACGGTAATGAGATAACAAACAATTATGAAAAATTCTTTGCACTCGTAAAACAGTATGAGCATATTGATGAGCTGACGGAAGAAATCGTTCGCACCTTCATAGAAAGAATTGAAATCGAAGAAAAGGTACTGCCCGACAACAAAAAAATCGCAGGCAAAAATGTACCTTACAAGCAAAAAATCACAATCTACTACCGATTTATCGGCAATTTTCAAGAAAATATAGTTAATAGACAAGATATAGCGAGTTAGTCGAATATCTTGCCAAAATCAGTGCATTTTAATATGTAAACATACGCACTGAGAGGTTGGTGTTAACCTTAAGCAGGGTTACAACGGTGACCTTACTTCTAAGCAAGCAGGTTCAGTCGGCGGCCAGATGGTTAATGTAATGTGTCCTGTACGAACTGTGCAATTTCAGCGTACAAATTGGGCTAAAAACAATCAACTTCAGCCGATTACATACGAATTTTGCATAGCGGTATAAAAGCCCTCATAACCATAAAAATGAGCCAAGAGGTACACCCTCTCGGCTCGTTTTCATTCACTTAATTTTTACTGTGATAATGGTATTACATATTATATACTGACCAAAAAGATTTGGTGATTTCAATCAAAGAGTTATTGCATTTTTAACACGAAACATTTCTACAACTAAAATATTTTAAATCATAAAAATAAATTTAAAGTTAAGCTAATCAAGTCAACATTTAGAATTATCATAAATGATTTCTATACCATGCAATAACAGCATCCCTATCAGATTCAAAGAATTGTGTTGTAACATATATAGCGTTATTGTTAAAATAAAGTGCTTTTGCTCTGTATCTTTTGTAAACGGAGTTGCCCTTATTATCATCTATATTGTTTGCAATTGCAGGATAGTCGGTCGATTTAAATAGGGATTTTGTGTATTCTTTTGTTTTCAATTTTTCAATTTCTGTTGCATCAATTTTTGAATTTCTAATTAAATCATCAATTAGATTATAAAATAATTTTGCAACTGGGAGCATACCTTCCATCCAAGTATTTTCATCGTTAATATCGAATGGTGCTTCTGATAATGAAAAGCTAAATTCATCTGAATCCAAATCCATTTTAGAGAGCAAATCTCTTATAAATGAAAGTATATTATTTGACGAAAGATTTGACTCAAAAAATATACCTGTTTTGTTAATTTGTCTTCCTTTTCGTAACATTCTTTCGTCATTACTTATATATACTCTGTCGGCATTTGGAATCGAATAATTTTTTGTTGCCAGTTCATTTAACAAATCTCCGTCCAAATCATAAACAATATCAATAAATTTAGTCAACAAATCAACCCAACTTGATACAGCAGTATATTCTCCAATAAATGAAAATCCTCCAGGTTTAGTATTTGAAAGATCAATATCACTGTTAACTCCAAAACTTAACTCATTAATTTCACTAACATCCGAGTGCATTTCAACATAACTAAATACATTTATTAAAATATTTGCTAGAGAATCCGCTCTTTCAACGATCGAATTTTCATCCCATCGTTCAGCCGATAAAACATCCTTGTTTAATATATTAGCTTTAGAATAATCACGTATAATTTTTTTCTTTTCATTAAAAGGCTTTGTACCTAGTTCGCTATTATAGCCAGTAATAGTTAAGTTGCCAAGTGTATGTAGATATGTTTCGTATACCATATCATAATTATCACCGACCTCTTTTTTCCATACAGCAGCATTTATTTTCTGCGGTAATATGTGTTCTATAGTGAGATTTGCAACATCAATTTGTTCCTTTGTTGAATTTTCAATAACAGATAAAACATATTTGCAAATAGACTTCTTATACAATGGTTTGCGAATAAGTGCATCTTTAAATTCAGCATCAGTAGGCATACGGTCGTTCGTTCTCAAATCATTAAGAAATTTTACAAATTTCTCGTAGTAATCTTCATAATTACCATCATAAATGCGATCATAGAGTGATTTCATAAACTTTGATAGATTTTTGTTAATTTCACAAGATGTAATTCTTATAAAATATGTCAATAAGTACTCTAAAACATTACACAAAGTCTTTTCGTCAATGAAATTTTCTTCGTAGTCATCGAAAATTTTAAAAATAAACGGAATGACTGTTGTCTGCTTGATTGTATAAAATGAACGCAACAAATATGTTATTTTCTGGGAGTAATACTGTTTTTCTCCAATAAACACACCATAATATCTCGATGTTCTTAAAAGGTCTTTTAAGACATCTTCGTGAGTTAAATTTTCAGACTCACAATGTTCTTTGAACAACCGATAAGCATTTTTGCTATTTACCGAACCACTAATCTGAGAATTTAAGAAATTTATTACAAAATTCCCAAGATTGCGATAGCCAACATTCTTTTCTATGGCAGACCAATAATTTTCGTATAATTCATCTTGATTAATGTCATCCATGAGCAGATAGTTTCGTATTAGATCAGATAAACTCAACTCCAAACCTGTTGAGTTAATTGACTCAAATATTTTTTGTGGTTCATCGCCTTGGGATTTATCAAGAACAATTTCAACCATTTCCAATTTTTTAATTCCGTTAAGAATATCAGATAATTCTAAACCGCTTGATATTGTTCTTTCTATTAAGTCTCTGAAAGTTATATAATTTTTATAAATGTTGGAGTTTCGATCCATTTCATCAATTTTGTCTTTTATTAAAAGCAGTAATTGTTCATTATCTGTTTTCACAGGTTTCAACTTTAATTTATATTTTTCGTCGCAATTCCTATTGAACATTACTTCTTCTATTTCAGATTCTATCCTGACAGAAACGCCTTTAGCAGCATCATAAAGTGCTTTGAGGAGAATATACATAGATGTAAGACGTTGTTGTCCGTCTATAATCAACACTTCACTTAAAGTACTTGCGTTGAGTCCTACAATATAAACAATGGTTCCCATAAAGTGCTTGCGATCACATTCGTTTGCCATTAAAATATCTTGATATAGTTTTTCACATTGTATATTTGACCAATCGTAGTTACGCTGATAAACAGGAACTTTAAATACTCTTTTATTCTTTTCTATTAAATCAGAAAATAACTATACTTTATACGGTTGCATATAATGATCTCCTTTTCTTTTGTTTTCTATAATTTCACAATATTTTTGTGCACACTTCCAGCAACATAAGTTCTTCTGAAAACATAGAAAATTATATTTCCATCATTCCATTTGCAAGATCTCGTGCGACAAATGGAATAAAATAAAACGGTATGGTAAGCAGTTTTTGATCAGGATTATATCCATAATTGTTCTTTGACACCTTGATGGCATATTCAAATTTATTATGGTTTGAGAATTTTTCAAGAGAGTTCAAAGTGCCTCTGCCTTTTTTGACATCAATCGGATACAATTTATTATTTGACTCAATGATAAATTCAAGTTCGGATGATAACTTGCCACGCCAATAGAATAATTTATGCTCTTTTGCAATTAGTTCGTTTGCTACAAAATTTTCAAAAAATATTCCCGACAGAGTATTATCCCTTTCATTCGACACAAACGAAGCCGCATTGATTCCGCTCTGATACGAAAACATACCAATATCGCCGAGGAACAACCGAAAATTACTTTCACTATCCGGCATAAGCGGCGTTGTGATATGCTCTTTTAATTGAAAAGATTGATTTACAATATGTGCCATTGTAAGCCACTGAACAGATGTTGCGTAATCTCTTGTTTTACTTTTTTCTTCAATCAATCCCGGAGAAAAATTTTTAGACTCTTTATTCAATTCTCTATAAATATTTTGAAACAGAAGACGGGAACGAAGTACCGCCTCTTGGCTTGCTTGATAAAGTTCCATATCAGATAAATAATTATCATACAGAACTTTAAGGATTTCTCTTGCTTCAAGAAGATTACCGTCATCAATATAGGTTTCAACTGCTTCAGGCATACCACCTACAAGCAGATATTTATATACTTGCTCCATTGCCAACTCGTGAATATGAAAATCTAATAATTGCTTGTTTTCATAAGCGTTTTTGATGGTATCGTATAATATCTTATTGCTGTTCATCAAGAATTCGTCAAATGTCATTGGATAAATAGTAATTTGATTTATCTTACCTACTGGGAAAAGAAATTTATCGTTTTCCTTTGAACCCCTTTTATGTGTTTCTCTTTGAAGTTTAATACGAACCATTGAACCGGTTGCAATAACCGGAATTTCTCTATAGTCCTGGCAGAAATATTTAAGAGCGGAAATGATATTGGGACATTCCTGTACTTCGTCAAATATCAGCAGGGTCTTTTTATTGATCTGCTTTCCTTTACGCAGTGAGATGTATTCAATAATTTTTTCTGCATTAGCGGTATTGGAACAGAACTCGCGGATTTCATCCTCTTTTTTGCAGTCAATATAAATATAACTGCTTTTATAATACTTTTCAGCAAAAAGCTCTTTCGCAAGATAGGTTTTTCCAACCTGCCTTGCTCCCCAAATAATCAAAGGCTTTTTTCTTTTGTTATTATTCCAATCAATTAGTTTTTGTAATGCTATTCGTTCCATAAACAAACCTCCAAGTATAGTGTAGCATAAATTGCACCAATTATCAAGAAATTTAAAAAGTTATTTGCACCTACAAGGAATCATTTTGCATTATTATTTGCACTTATGGTTTGACATGAAAAATCATTATATAAGCACTTGTCAAAAATATTATAACGAAATTCACAAAAACGAGCCATAAGGTACCTGAACAGCTCCAAATTGTTCTGACAAGAAAATGCTGTATATTAAAGCCAATTATGGTACTATGATAAAAGGAGGATAAATCGCTATGAAAGAATAGAAAATTGATTTTAAAGAAATGAATAGAGATAATAATCAAGGCGAAATAGTTATTTATCAAACTGATGACGGTGATACAAAAATTGATGTTAGATTTGTTGATGAAACGGTATGGTTGACGCAAGCACAATTATATGAACTTTACCAAACGAGTAAATCAAATGTAAGTGAGCATATTAAAAATATTTTTGAAGAGGGCGAACTTGAAGAAAATTCAGTTGTTCGGAAATTCCGAACAACTGCGAGTGACGGTAAAAATTATAACGTTTCATATTATAATCTCGATATGATTATTTCACTTGGTTACCGAATCAAATCAATCACTGCTACTCAATTTCGTCGTTGGGCAACCGAACGCTTAAAGGAATATATGATAAAAGGTTTCACCATGGATGATGAAAGGCTTAAAAATCTCGGTGGGGAAATTATTAGAAAGAACTTTTAGACAGAATCAGAGATATTCGTCCTTCCTAAAAAGTTATGTATCATCAAGTCCTTGCAGGAGTGGACCGGAAAAAAGGATACCTGACCGACACCTGCCTGTCGGTACAGGATGCATTCAAGGAATACCTGGGTTATTTCATATACCGTATCAAAACTGAAAACCTCACGTACGGCTCGTCCAAAGCTGTGCGTGAGGTTTTTTGTAATATTTCGTGCTTTCGCAAAGAAAGGCAAGCATTTATTTGCTGAGAAAAGTGACCATGCAAGGGAAAACAACCCCTGCATGGTCACTTTTTATGCCATTGCAGACTCAAATGCTTTTTCAAAGATCTCATCATCAAGCGACTTGCGCAACTCTCTCTTGAGTTGAAAGCATGTTGCTTGGTATTTTTTAGACCGGCGTCCTTTTGATTTGATTTTTGCACTGTTAGGGAAATCTTTGGAAAACTGAGCGAAGGCAATCCGCCAATACTGGCTCATGCTTAGAATTGATTCATAAATATCATACAGTTCATCATCAGAAAATACCGATGTGTCTTTGTCCTTTAAATACAAATGCAATCCTTTTTCAAATTCTCGCCAGTCATCTTCACGGATCTTCTCCCTTTTATTGCGAATCCACTCAAAAATGCGCACATCTTCTCTGTTGCCAACGCGGTCGAGGATATCCTGCCACTGGCGCCAAGAAAGTTTTTCGACTATTTCTTGATCGAACTGCGATAGCCTGTAACATTGTCCATAGAAACTGCGTGTTTCAGCATTTGTGCCCTCGTTTCTAATGCGATTCTCTTTTGTGGCAAAGGTTTTGATTTCATCCCAGAATTTTCTACGTTCAGATGCAGAAATATTATACTTGGTTAGCAAACTGCCAAGAAATTTACCGAGGTTATACTTGTACAAAACGCTTTTTCCATAGGTTTCTTCCAAATCTGATTCAATCTGTGGAATTTCTTGCTTGAGGGCATTCAATATTTCGTCTATAGTGGCTATTTCTTTTGATGATAATAGGCCTTCATACACAAGATGTCCTTCATCATCCAATGCAACTATATGTCCCATGCTTACCACCTCACCTTAGACTCTGAAAGTAAACGCTTTCGATTTTTTGTAGCACCTGATCTGCTGCTTCTTGCGGCTCAAGGTCTGCAAAATCTTTTCCTTGTTCTCCGAACATATCGTATTTACCTTCAGCGAGATAGAGTAGAACGTACTGTTTAAGCATTTGCTCTTTCATATAATCGTGTTGCACATCAGGATAGTCGGACACATTTAAGTAGGCTACATGGCCAACATTAAGAGTGATGGTACGTCCATTACCAGCGGTATGCCATGAACGTCTAAAGTCCTCGGGAGCTACAACGCTTTGTACATCAAAAGAATCGTTTTTGCCATTTTTTTCATCAGAGTTCAAAAAAACCTTATAGTGATAAGATGCTATTTTGTCACCTTTTTCATATTGCGGATCATCAGAATTAGCAATAAGTCTGGCACGAAGTTCAAGGATACCCTCCGACAAATAGGGCTCATAGGTCTGCCGATCAAATACAATTTTCTCAATGGGTGCAGTAATCGTTTCTTCAAATGGTTCGATATTACCCTCAAAAGAAGCAACATCAATTATTTTAGGACAAGTTGGATCACTTGCATTATGGATGCTTACATTCAAGCGATAGTTCAGTTTGTGATTCCTCTTGTTCTCAACTAAGTAGGATACGCTCCTTAAAGATTCACCAAAATTCACCCTGCGGCTGTTGACTGTTGGAAAAATACACTCATGAAGCACAATATTGACTGTCTCATGGGAATTATCCGGTTTGTCAACGTCAAAGAAGTATGGAAGTTCTTTTCGCTTTTCTTTTCCACTTCCAATAACCTTCACTGTAAGAACGATTCTGTTTTCTGCAAATTGTACAGAGTTTTGTTTTGAAATCGTATGTGTAAAGTCTATCTTTTTTACAGAGTTGGACGGTACCGTAATTTTATCATTTGCAACAGAGGATACCACGACACCTGTTTGGGGATTAACAACGGACAGTTTATACTCAAATCTCTTATCTGTAGCGTAGGAGCTCTTTATTCTGACCGTAAACCCTATTTTGTCTCCTGAAGTAACGCGCTCAGAATTTTCAGTAGGATAGGATATGTCTTGCCATCGGACATCAAAATCTGCCTTCTGTGGACCTTTTCCCAAGTCTTCGAATCCAAGACGGTCAAATAAATCCTGAATATCCTCAGCAATCTGCTTCAACTCGTCTTTCAGTTTTTTATCTTCGCTTTCCTTGTCTTTTATGTATCCCCACTCTATAAGATTTGCTTTAAATTTGTTGTTGCAGTAGTTTTTGAGGTACTGGTATATAATTTTATTCTTCTTACCTTTACTAACTCCAAAGTGGACCTTATCCTCAATATCGGACAAGTCATCTTCCCATTGTTCATCCACTTCAATGTAACCCCAGAACTTATTTTCGACTTTTTTAGGGATGTCCTTGATGTCAATTTCACCAATTTTCATACCCTTCCTGTAATAGGATATACCATTCCAGCGATTACCGCCATCATCGAAAATGTAAAGGCCAAAGTGCTTTACTTTATAACCAGGCATATATATTTCGGGATTCTGAAGTTCAAACGAATGAGTCCCATTTTTTATGTCTTCTGGTACATCAATTTTAATGCCATTAACCGATATTGCGGCGTCATCTGTCAAACGTTGGATAATTATCCACCATGACTCCTGAATAAACGGAATAATATCGCCGCTGGTTATGGAGGCTATCAGTTCTTCTTTAGGAGACTCAATAATAATTCGCGTGCCAACTGTCCTCTTCTCAGAGAGTCCGGTGTTATCAAGAATATACTTTTTAGCCTCTTTGCCCTCATATGCAATGGAATTAACCTGTCCGCTCTTATTAACATTAGCTACATATAGTCCATCCTCCCGGAGAGAATCGAAATAATAAGTATAAGATTGAGAAGCAACAGAATAAACGCTCTTTCCGGCACCAAAAAGACCACCGCCAGTTGTGTTGCCGCCAGAGTTAAACATAGATGTAAAACGTGACAAACGTTCTTCTGCTGGAAGTGTTTTTCCTTGTGCCATCAAATCGTTGATCTGTTCTGCTGGAGTGTTCGCACCTGTTAGTCCGACTGTTCCAGAATCCTCAACAATGACATATTTGCCATGAGCGTTTTCTATCAAAGATATGTCGCATCTCCAATTTTTCCATTTGTTTGTTTTCCTTGCACCAACGGCGTTTTGAATTGCATCCTTTTGAAACCCATTAGGAAAGGTCACGCCAGCATCGGTATATGCGCCCAAGATCCAATCGACATTGTTTCTGTAGTTCTGCGGTATGGGAGTGAGAGCCATAGAAACACCTCCTTAATCTAATGTAAAGCGAGAACTTTTCTTGCTTTCTATTTTGTTAAACTTCTTTTTTGCTTCACGGACTTCCGTTTCAATTGCCACGAAAATTTTATCGACATCTTGCTGCGTATATTCATAAGCACTTGAATTTGAACAGTTGCCAAGAAGTTGAAGCATATCAATTATCTTATTGGTTCGCGCTTCTGCAAGTCTGACAAACTTTTCACGCTTTGTTTCTTGTCCTTTACTCATAGGAAAGCCCCCCTCTTGTTTATATGTTGATATTAGTGTATCACATAAAGCTGCTTGCGTCAATAATATTTGAAAAATATTTGCAATATATTTATTATATTTTAAAAATACATGCCTATATTTAATCACAAAATGCAAAATGCCGCACAATATTACAAGAATAATGCACGGCATTTTTACGATATTCAGCTTCTATTTCAAATATTTTATGAGTATTGTTGCAATTCCTTTTGCTAATAAGGGTGGAACCGCATTCCCTACTTGCTGATATTGAGAATCCTTTGTGCCGATAAATTCAAAAGAATCCGGGAAAGACTGAAGTCTTGCTGCCTCTCGAACTGTTATCGCCCTATTAAGGGTAGGATGTATCCACATTGATTTGCGGACATTCACAACTGTCCCACTTGGCTTGTTGGGATCAAGTCTTAAATAAATAGTATTCTGCGTTCTTTCAGGTTTCGAATATGTATCCTTATCTTCGAGTTCTAAACTGTGAAAGTTTTTTCCTTGCTTTATTTTCTTAAAGCGCTCCATTGATTTATCAGTTGTTTTTGTCGTTATGTGATTTTTAACAGATTTACTTCCTTTGCGCATAGAAAGAGCGTAATCACTTATATCGCTTTGCTTCACATAAGGTATCGGGGTATAAATCGGTTTGTAACCGACTTCATAAATTGAAAGATCCGATATTGCTTCCCCTACTGTCGGGATACTATCAACAGCAGGCTCATTGGGCAGGACTAATTCGATGCCGCTTTCTTTATATACATCATGTCTTATTCCTACAACGATATATCTACGGCGTTCCTGCGGCACCCCAAACAACTCGGCGTTAAACACAGCCCCTTTTTGAATATATTCATCTCCAAGAATGGCATTTATATAATCAATTACGGAATATGAATTTACTACAAAACGCAAACCGTCTTTAACCGAATATTCATATTGTCCGATTAATTCATTTTCAGATATCTCTTTAATGAATTCTATCAATTTTTGCAAACCAACTATATAGTCTAAATCCTCAATTGCTTTATCTGGACAATTTTCCTCTATTGCGCTATATATATTTCTCAGTTTTGCAATAAATTGTTGTTTTGTCTCAAAATCGGTATCACTGATACTATTTATATATGATACAATCAGATTCTTAATCGCAAGCTTGTTCTTTTTGAGAAAATTAGGTAGCCTCCTGGGGTTGCCGATATTCTTTCTCAATACACTTAAATGATGTGTAAGTTGCTCTGGAATCAATATTTCACTTAAATCAGATTCTGGCAAACCACGCATATCAATCCCGTCATATGACACTTCTGAAAGCAATAATGTATCCCGTCTCTTCGGAATATCATGACCGTTTGCAATAAGTGCTTCTATTTCGTTGTTGTCTTTGCGGGATTCGTAAAACCTGTGTGTGTCAGATTCGAGCATACTAACATTTTCCATCACAAAGGCTTTTGGCTTAATTTCTCGGATTGCTCTAAAGTACTCCTTTACCAAGCCGTTGTTCATGCTAATCAAGTGATTTTTTTGTCTATTGGCATTCGAGAAACCCTGGCACGGTGGTCCTCCTATAACCACATCAATGGAATTCCCAAGCCGCGAATTTAATGCGGCAAAATCATAACCAATTACATTATCAATGAACTCAAAATTGTCATCGTTTTTCGCAATGTTTGCTTTATATGTTTTTTGCGCATTATTGTTAATTTCTGCAGCAGCAACAAGTTTGTATTCACCCGTCATAAGGAAACCGAGACTCAAACCGCCTGCACCGGCAAATAAATCAATGGTTTTTATCATAGTCCATACCTCGTTATTCTGCGTCAGCAACTCGATTGTTATTACGCATCCACGAGTCTACTTCGCTAATTTTGAATTTCCATTTTCTGTCTATCTTATAGGCGGGAAGCTCTTGCGTGCGAATCATCTTTTTTACGGTATCTCTACTGCAATCAAGATGCTTACATATATCCTCCATAGATACCCACTTTTCTTCTTTTTCCATAAGGCACCTCCATATCTATCGTGTCATTATACCACAAGGCGTCCGAAAAATCAACAAGAACTTCTACTAACTATAAATAACTAATACTAATAACTACTAAAAACAGCTAAAATAAAATCCTTGCCCATTTTGGACAAGGATTTAAAGATAAGGTCAAGCACTTAAAGCCCTTTTACTTCTCCCTAATCTAAACTAATCTCTATACACTTCTCAATTATTTCTGTCTGTGTAAGACGGGCGATAAAACAGTATCTGTGACTTTACGGTATGACTACTGATGCGGGATGGGGTTTAGCGACATACGGCATTTCGCCTGTGCCTCAAGCTAACACTTCCCATTTACCGTAGCGTTTTCCGTTTTCACGGCGGATATAGTTTTTATCTTGCAGGGATTTCATAATTCGCTTTATCGTTGCAATAGATTTTCCGGTTGCTTCTACAAGCTCTTGCTGTTTTATAGTTGGGTTCTTTGCCACTAATTCTAAAACCGCAAGTTCTTCTAAAGTGCAGTCCAAAGTATCAAATTGATACTTTGGAACTTTTGAGTTGATACTTTGGAAATTGCTTTCGTCCACATAATCAATATGCATATATCTGTTTTTCAGTTCGTAATGCGTATCTAACAAAAGATTTGAAAAGAACATTTCCAAAAACTTAGTCGTGGAATGGACGCCTTTTTGCAAATTATTGTAATTTGCACGAACCAAAGCGTTACGAAAATACCAAGAATTTTTCTCGAATGCGTCGTTATTTACGCTAAAGCCGAATGTTTTCATATATTTTATCATAAATACGGCAGTCGCACGGGTGTTCCCCTCGCTGAATGGGTGAATTTGCCAAATATCCGAAGCAAATTTTGCCAAATGCTTTACAGCCGCATCAACCGACAAGCCCTCATAAGAAAACTGTTTTTCGGTTGCAAAGTCGTAATCCAAAGTTTCCTTAATGCTGTTCCAATCCGCATAGATAACAGTATCGCCGTTCAGTACCCACTCTTTCTTTGTGATATTGTACTGCCTAACTTGTCCTGCGTGACTGAATACGCCCTCGAACAATCTGCGATGAATCGAAAGCCACTCGGCGGGGGAAAACTGAAACGCTTTTTCTCCTAACAACTTTGCAATTCTTGCCGAAACAATGTCCGCTTCTTTGGTTTCATTTTCCGTCTCGGTGCGTACGCAACGCTGCTCATAGTAACTGTGGATGCGCTTTTGAGCCTCGTCGATTGTGATTTTACCTTCGATATGCTCTTTGGCGGTGTCTAACAAATAGTCAGAAGTATTCAGCCCGTCAACAGCCTGCAAACCGATGGCTGTTTGCCACGCTTCGCTTTTTTCGGCTCTGTCCGGTTCGCCTTGTTTTATATATTCTTCAAGTTCAAATTGCCAATTTTTATCTGGCATATTTGCACCTCCAAAATCAATTAATAAAGTATTTAAGTACTAAGTACAGTAGAACAATAGCCACGATAATTGAAAACACAATCCATCTTACGACCTTTTTTGATTTATGTTTTGGTTGGCTAGGCTGTTTAGAATATGTATATTGCAGTTGAGCCGGTTCGTGATTTTGTGCGGATTTTGCAACAGGATGTGGTTTTGTTGCTTGAAAATACATTGCAAGCGGATCAGTTTGATTTATTATTCTTTCATAAAAATCATCAAGCCATTCATCGTCTCCGGCTTCGCACATAGTTTCTTCGTAGCAATCGGGTTCGTGTACTATTTGATTCCTAATCCAACGATAGTGCTTTAGTTGTTTTAAATCATTTTCCCAACCTCTGACAAGAAAAGAGCCACGAGGATTGTTTAGCATTTCCTCTATATAGGCGGATACTCCATATTGAGTTTCAAACATTTCTCCGCATATTTTATCAAGATGCTTGTAAGATTCAATAAAACTCATATATGCCTCCGAAATTTGATTATTTATCCGCTGCAATACCGGACTTCATCCAAGCGTCAATTTCGCTGACTTTGAATTTCCAAAGGCGTCCGATTTTTGCTGCGGGCATATTTCTTCTTTCTATCCAATCAAGTACGGTATCACGGCTGACGCCAAGATATTCGCATATTTCTTTCATTGAGTACCAGCGCTCGATGTTAGAATCCATTAGATTTTCCTCGCTTTCAGATAGTTACAATAATACAAGTTTAGTATATCACACAGAATGCTTAAAAGCAATGATTATTGCGGATTTATAAGGGAAAAGCAAGAAAAAGTCAAAATAAAACGGAGTTGTTACTCGAACGGCTCCGTAAGGTTAATTATAGTTATTTGTTTTTCTTGATTTTATCCGGAAAGCTACTCTCAAGCATAAGGTTGAACACAACAGGAAGCGGCGAAAAAGAAAAAACAGTTTCAAAATTAAACGAACTGCTTGCATAAACATAAAAGAGTTGAGAAATTGTATTTCTCAACTCTTTTTATTATAGTGTAACTTAATCACGGCAAAATTTCCAGCCAATAGCCGTCCGGGTCCTCGATAAAATAGATACCCATTTCAGGATTTTCAAAACAAATGCAGCCCATTTCTTCGTGCTTTTTATGCGCCAAATCAAAACCATCTGCCTTAAATGCCAAATGGAATTCACATTCACCCAAATCGTACGGCTGCGGATGTTCTTTAAGCCAAGTAAGCTCAAGTTCAAAATCGCTTGAATCATTGCTCAAATAAACGATAATAAAATCATCGGTGGTTTTTCGTCTGATCTCGTGCAAATCAAGCGCATCGCCGTAAAACTTAATCGACCTATCCAAATCGGAAACATTATAGTTTTCGTGAATCATTCTAAAACTCATATTTCTTTTCCTTTTGCTGATTCTGTGTTTTTTATTCGTGATTTATACTGCGGATATTCGGTGGTAAACCTATCAATCACGCTCGGCTCGTTCCAATAATGCATAGGGAAAACGGCGTTGCAATCGACATGCTCCAAAAAATAAAGGATACCGTCGGCATAATGCTCCTCCTGCCTTGGGTCAAGGGGAACGAATGCAGCATCAAAATGAGCGCCCTTGATTTTGTCAATCTCTGCACGGTACATGGAGCTCATATGGCGGTTATCGGCTTCCGTCTCACCCTCCCAATGCCAATCGTTCAAATCACCTGCGTGGTAAATTAAGCCCTCGCTTGTCTTGACGATAAAAGCAACACCGCTGTCGGTTGAAAGAAGCGTACTAACCTGTGTGCCGTTGTCAAGAATATAGGTTTGATCGTGATAAGCCGTCGTAACTTTCACACCGGCAGGATACTTCTTTTTGCTAATGTCTTTCGCCAAAACAGCCTGATAATTCATACCCGTATCATCAAGAATTTCAAAGATTTTCGGATTGAAATGATCTTGATGAAAATGACTGCAAAAGACGACAACTTCCTTGCTTTTGTCAAGGCTCGGCATCTCGCCTTTATAGTAATCAAAAACATAGTAGCAGTTCTCGGTTTCAACCAAAAATCCGCTGTGGTTAATGTATGTTATTTTCATAATCCACCTCTGCAAATTCGGAATTTTAAGCAACCGTTAAATTTCTTCAATTCCCAAGCTTTTCAAATATTCATAAGTTCCATCGTAATACTCCGGCAGACGTGTGCTATCCTCCCAAAAGCCGGTAGATGTTTTATTGTCATTACCATACGGCACGCAAATCACCATACCCGACCTTGCACGAGTTAACAAAACTCTTAATATAATTATTATATCATAATTCTATATCATAAACAACGTTGCAAACGACAAACGAGTAAATTTTAGTACTAACTCAAATATTTTTCTTAAAACATATCAAGAATACTTACTTTTTCAAAATAGCAAATCACTGCCAAAACAAGTGTAGATGATTTAAGCCATAAACTTCAGATATAAGTGATAAATCAAATATCATTTTCACCATAATGATAACACAACGAAAATAAAGAAAATAAAATTCCACTTAAAAATACACAGCAAAGTTTATTACTTTGAGAGTACTGATAAAAAATGTTTGAAAAAGTTTTGAACGATTTTGGTATCAAAAAAGGAAACAGATTCGTGCCCGAAGTACAAAAACTATATCTATAACAACAAATTCACATTGAAAATACAAAAAACACCGCACTATCGACGTAGCAAATTTGTTATTCAATATCAATTTTATAGTAATGTTTAATTACCTCGTTAGTGGTGACATCAATGCTTAATTTAAAAAAGAAATCTACAGAACCTGCATCTTCAACTGCATCATTATTCCTTAAATCCGATCTTGATCCAAATTGCAGATGCACATTTATTGTGCCTGAGCCTGTTAGTTTTGCAATGCTATCAGAGATATTTATGGAGTTAATTTCAAGATCTTCTATACTTTCGATAGTTGTATGCGTTGAAAGACCATCAATTTCGCTGGGAAAGTCATTCAGTAAATCTTCATATATTATTTGATCTAACCCTTCAAAATTAACTTCCTTAGAACGTGGAATTTCAAGATAAACAATATATAACTTAGCTCCCAATCTTTTCGCTTCTGATTGTAGTTCGGCAAACTGTTTTTTATGAATTCTATTTTTCCCAATTTTTAATTCATAGATGCGCTTGTCTTCGCCTTTTTCTGCATAAAGATCGAAAAAAAGACGATTGTCTTGTCCTGGTGGAAATTCGTTTTTAACAATAAAACCATCACGCACGAGTTCTTTAGTGATTTTTTGTATTGCAGTATATTCAATTCCTCTTAAAATTTCATTCATTCCTATTTTCATAATCAGAATTCTCCTATTTTAATAGTGTTGAGAACAACTTTGTCTACTTCAAATAATACTATGTTTTCCTCTTTATTTTCGTGATAAGCATTAAAGTCCTCATATATTTCAAGTGGCATATTAGTTACATCAACCGTTACAAAATCAAAATCCTTTAGTTCGAGAATGATGGCTGATCTTTTAATTATTTGACTATCGTCTTTGTACATAACACCAGTAAAAGAATCAACAATTGGTTTGCTTAAATTATCTACATCGGGAATGCATCCAGGCTTTAATTGATGTATGTACACAATGCAAGATTGCAATCTATCTTTTTCATAGGGTAATCCACTATATAGGTTGGCATATTTTGCCTTGAATTCATCTCGAAAAGCTTGTTTATATTCTTCCCGTGAGCCACCTTTATTATGTGATAGTGGTTTTTTGTTTGTTACGTAAAATACTGGCATTTTAATCTCCACGATTATTCAATAATTTTTTATTATTGTAACAAAAAAAGTTAAATTTTGCAATTCACACATTTGACCTTTTATTTGTATTCACCTAGAATCATGTGGCAATTTGCTAATCTACTTTTCAGATAAAAAACAAAACAAAATAATCACCCAAAAAGGTTGTGGTATGTTACCTTGAACAGAGTGACATTGCAAGTGCGATTTTTCTATATATCTTTGCGTTTTTGATGGATAAACAATATAAAAGATGAGGTTCGCCCTACAATTTGGGGCGAACCTCTTTTTGCGTGAAAATAATTTGTAGTATTTTCTGAAAACACATCAACAAAACTTGAATTTTTCTCCGTATTATAGAGGGGTATTTTTTCTATAGTGAAAACAAATGTAAACAAGGTGTAAAGAATTTTGAAAAACACCCGAACAAAATAGGAATTTTTCTCCGTATAGTAGAGGGAGTTTTTTGAATTGTGTTTTTCTTTTTGGTTTTCACTCGGAAAAATATTCCCTCGAATAATTTAAAAGGAGGGTTTCGTATGCGTAAGAATTGCAGTGGTCAGTTTTTTCTTTTGCCGAACAGGATTTTTGATGAACGATTGTCACCGAATGAATTCATCGTTTATTCTTTTCTCGTTCGGGCAAAGGACTCGGCGGGGCAAAGTTTTTGGTCGGTGCCTATGATTGCGAAAAGCTGTTCAATGTGTGCATCCACTTGCAGAAAAGTTTTGCATTCGCTGGAAAGCGCCGGTTACATAACTATATCAAAGCGGTTTATCGGCGGCGAGCAAAAGAGTAATCTATACACGGTCAACAAGATTTAATGCACCGTGCTTTAGGGTTTATCGGCAAAGAATATGAAAGGCTTTGATTTTGAAAATTTATGATTTTTGAAACGAAAATCTGCGGCTTTTAAGTGGATTTTGAAGTGGATTTCAAGCCGTCGATTTTAAAGCAGGATAAAGGGGTATGATTTTCGGGCATT
>OGFG01001857.1_pt1 | contig 19207 bp, 10 predicted proteins | sample 1570761 | NCBI WGS metagenome assembly OGFG01 (sample SAMEA2581938, study PRJEB24529) | metagenome | biome: Human gut stool | place: China | collected 2011 | reverse complement strand
CTTAACCACATAAATGATTGAATTTAAATTATTTAATTGTTAGAACTAAAATTTCGACGTTTTACACCTCTTACGGACTGCAAAAATAGGGGAAATAGATTGATTGAGCAAGGAATTAAAGAAATAATTCTTTAATCGCTAATCTTTCCGATTTTTTCACCATTGGCTGCTTTCTTGCGTAAGGCGCGTGGAGTGTCACCAAAAGAGTCTTTGCAGAAGTGCGCAAAGTGGGACAGAGAGTCGAATCCGTATCGGTTACATATCTCTGTGATTCGCATATTAGTGTGTTGGAGGTCATCCAGGATGCCTTCCCGTTTTTTCTCCAGTATCCATTCGTATACGGGGATTCCGTACATGTTTTTGAAGAGTCGGCGGAAGGTCGTGGTTGTGTAACCTCCCAGATGTGCAAATTCTTCCACACTTTTCACCTTGCTGTAATTTTGTATCACGAAGTATTGGAAGCTCTCCGTATAAGTACTGATCGGGTAGAAGAAAGTCTTTAATTGAGGTAGCGGATAGAAATTGGTAATCAGGAATACCAATTCCTTACATTTCAGTTCGATATATTTGCTGCAAGGAGATTTTTCATTGAGGAAGTCGGGCATACTGCTGATAAGGGAATGAATTCTTTCGCTCATCACCAGAGGGGTGTAGGTCAAGGGTGCTTCCGCTTGATCTTTTATCTCATTGTAACGGTCTTCGCAGAGTAGAGGGAGTTCGTTGAACCAGAATGTGATGTATTCAACGTCCGTAAGAGCCAGTATTTCTATTTTAGACCCGATGGCCTGTAGGATAAACTGCTTTTCGTGTAAGGTATTTCCCGGGTACTCTTCACTATTGATAAGTAATTCGCCTTTAAGCATGAAAAGCATACAATTTTGCGTGCACTTATCTTTAGGAATGTGTTCTCCTTTGGGTAAGTTCCTATATACGAGAGTGTTTTCAATAGCTCTTGGACACCCTGTACAATTCTTATATTGTATACAAAATGAATCTTCTGGCATCAGTCTTATTCGTGAATTATTATCATCAGGGAACAAAGATAGGATTTTTTGTGTAAACTTGTGCTCTTTCTGTTGATTATTGGAAGTTATATAGTAATTTTTGAACATCATTTTATGCTGAGAGTGCATACTTTTGTGGTTGAAACTCATAAAATATTAATCGTTATGCTAATACCTAGAAAGATTATCTTTTCTCTGTTTCTGTTGGTCGGTGTATGTCTTTATGCACAACAGAAATCTTTTGTAAGTTCTTATGTGCGTGGAAATTTCTACAACCGGGGACGTGTCGCTACTGAAAGTCTGCGGGCAAGCGACGACCTTATTCTATTAAATGTCCATCCCAATAAGGACGGATCGCTCTCTTTTGAGAACCCTCGTGCATTTCAAGGTAAAGGAGTCACTACTTGGGAGGGATTGATAAAATCCATTCGTGCTGAGGTGAAAGGGACGAAGGCGAAAGTACGGATTGGAGCTTCCGGTGGTCAGTGGAAGGCGATGGTGGCTGATGAAACCGCCCGTACGGCATTTGCAAAAAATATAAAGAAAGTGCTCCGACAAAATAAGCTTGATGGCATTGACCTGGACTTTGAATGGGCAGAGAATGTGAAAGAATATGAGGATTACAGTTTGGCTATTCTCAAGATGAGGGAAGTGCTGGGCGATAAATACATTCTCAGCGTATCTCTGCATCCGGTTTCTTATAAGATAAGTAAGGAGGCGATTGCTGCCGTTGATTTTATTTCACTTCAATGTTATGGTCCTTCACCGGTTCGTTTTCCGGTAGAGAAATATTGTTCGGATATACAGATGGTATTGAAATATGGTATTCCGAAAGAGAAGCTGGTGGTAGGAGTTCCCTTTTATGGAGTGACAAAGGATAACTCGAAAAAGACAGAAGCTTATTTTAGTTTTGTGCAGAATGGGCTGATTACGAGTCCGGCAGAGAATGAAGTAAATTATAAAGGAGAAGTGTATGTGTTTGACGGGCAAGATAATATCCGTGTCAAGACACGTTATGCGAAAGAGAAGGGCTTGAAAGGAATGATGAGTTGGGACTTGGCTACAGATTTGCCGTTGGATAACAGCCAATCATTGCTTAAAGCCATGATTGAAGAATTGAATAAAGAGTAGAGTCGTAGACTGTAATTGTCATTTAAACGCAGATTCTCGCAGATTTGATTATCAGTTCTTTGCGAGAATCTGCATTTAGTTTTTTATACCTGCTTTATCTGTTTCAGATAATCTGAGGGTGAGACACCGAATTCTTCTTTAAAGCATTGGCGGAAATAGCCTGTACTGTTCATTCCTACTTTATAGGCAATTTCAGATATATTAAACTTCCCTTCGAGCAACAGCCGTTCCGCATTCTGCATTTTCACCTTCCGGATGTATTCGTTGGTTGAAAGTCCGGTAAGTGCTTTCATTTTCCGGTAAAGAGTGGAACCGCTCATACACATCTTGTCGGAAAGATAAGTGATGTCAATCTTCTCTGAAGAGAGGTTTTCTTCGATTAAAAGAGTTATTTTCTCAATAAACTCATTATCCAGCTTGCTTAGAGCCTCGGCTATTATGATACGTTTCTCGTTCAAATCCGTCTGATTGCCCGGAACAGGCTGTGCTTGGAATTGGGTAATCAGTTTCTTTCTCGATTCGAGTAGATTATTGATTCGGCTGCGCAAAAGAGAAGCGCTGAACGGTTTTGTCAGGTAAGAGTCGGCGCCTACTTCATAACCTTCTTCTTTGTCCTGTAGCGAATCTTTGGCTGTCAGCAGAATAATAGGAATATGGCTGGTGCGTACATCCTCCTTTAACTGCCGACATAGGGTAATACCATCCATTACAGGCATCATAATATCGCTGACAATGATATCCGGGATGTGGCTGAGCGCCTGTTGTTTTCCTTCTTCTCCATTATCGGCTGTGATTACCTCAAAAGAATCAGAGAAGGATTCGGCAATGTATTTCTGTATTTCTTCATTATCTTCTACAATCAGCAAGATCGGTTTGCCATTGTCTACTGTAGGTTCTGAAGTGTTTTCGGAGGTCGTTGCTTGAGCAGTATCCTCTTTTGCCGCAGGTTCGGTAGAGTCGGCGTGCAAGGCGTTGGGATAGATATTATCCGTCAAGAGGCTGATGTAGAAAGTGCTGCCTTCGTTTTGCACACTTTCTGCACGGATTTCTCCTTCATGCAGCTCTACGAGATTCTTTACCAGAGCCAGACCGATACCGGTTCCCGATGCCTGATGTTTGCCGCTTTCCTGATAGTAACGGTCGAAAATATGTGGCAGTGCTTCGGCGGAAATTCCATATCCCGTGTCGCTTACTTTAATTTCCGTATATGCCACCTCATTGCGCACGGTCTGATACAGGCTTAGGGTAATACATCCTTGTTCCGTATATTTGATGGCATTGGAAATCAGATTGTCCAATACGATGGTGACAATTTCCTTGTCAAAGAAAAGAAGCATTTCTTCTTTTTCTATCTGAATTCGGAAATCAATCTTTGTCTTTTGATTCAGTTCTTTGTATTTGAGACCTATTTCATAGACCAAAGGGGCGATGTTGCCTTTGCAGACACATAGCCTTTTGTTTTGTGTCTCTGTCTTTCTGAACTCCAATATCTGATTGATGAGGTTGAGCAGGCGTAATGCACTTTGGTGGATGACCGACAATTTCTGAGCTTGTTTTACCGGGAGTGAGGTATCCTTTTGCATATCCTCCAGCGGACCGAGAATCAAGGTTAGCGGTGTACGCAGTTCGTGTGTGATGTTGGTGTAGAAACGCAGGCGTTCCTGATTTAGTTCCTGTTCTTGTTCGTGGTTCTTTTTTTCCAATGTGTAAAGGCTTTCCAAATCCAGCTTTTTCTTATATGCGTGAAGGATTAGATATACAATGCCGGCAGATATCAGGACATAGATAAGCTTTGCCCACCAGGTGAGCCAGAGGGGCGGGTTAATCCGGATAGTCAGGGAGGTGGCTTCTTCCGGCCATTCCTGGTTGTGAATGCGCGCTTTGATAAGAAACTCATATTTTCCGGGAGGAATGTTCCGGAATGTCACGCTATTGTTCTCATTGACCGTGTACCACGAATTTTCTAGTCCTTTCAGCATATACACATATTCCACTTGATTGACCAGAGAGTAGTTTTGTACGTTGAATGTCAGCCCGAAGCTGTTTTGTGCATGGGTCAGTTCAACCTGTTCTCCTTTGGATACATTGATGAACAGGTCATTATTTTCGGGATTGCTCAACCGTCCCAGTACTTTCATTTCAGTGATGATAGCCGACGGATTGGCTTGGTCGTTCATGGTGATATCCGGATCGAAACAACATACTCCGTTGATTGAACCGAAATAAATCAGTCCGTTCTTGTTTTGCGTTACGCAGCCGCTTGAGAAACTGCCTGCCGGGACATCGTCCGAATGACCGTAATTGTAGAAGCAGTTTTTATCCGTGACGTAGCAACTGATTCCTTTATTATTACTGAACCAGATATTACCTTTCTTATCTTCCGTTATGGCACAAATATTGGTATTGAGTAAGCCATCTTTCCGTTGGTAAGTTTTATAGGTCAGTGCGTCGGTTGACGGGAAGCATACCAGTCCTTCTCCTGTCCCCACCCACATTCTTTTCTGTCTGTCTTGTATGATCTGGTTGATGGTGTTGGAGCAGAAACCTTCCCTTTGTACGAAGGTTTGAATCAATTGCAGGTCCGGACTGTATACTCCAAGTCCGTCTCCGAAAGTACCGATCCAGAACCGGCCTTTCTCATCCTGTGCGATGGCACGTACAAAGTTACTGTGCAATTCGCTGTTTCCCGTATGATAATGCCGGATGATTTCCATGTTCAGAGGATTCACTACGATGATTCCTCCACTGTATCCTACCCAGATATTATGTCGGGAGTCTTCGTAGATTGTACGGACATCCTGATTGGATTGTCCCATCAGAGAGATGGAACGGAAAGTTCTGTTGCGGCTGTCATAGTAACTGATTCCTCCTTGGAAAGAACCGAACCATAAGTTGCCTTTAGAGTCTTGCAGGGAAGTAAGTATAAAGTTTGAAGGAATTTCTCCGGTTTCTTTTTTATAGATAGCGGTGCGCTTGTCCCCTTCAAATACATTGATTCCTCCTCCGTCCGTACCGATCCACACCCGTCCTTGTCTGTCTGTGCAAAGACTGCTTGCCACTTTGTTGTTCAGGCTGTTCTCATTGCCGGGGATGGGAGAGTAGCTCAATGTTGTGAATAAAGGAGGGGTACTGCTGATGAAATTGATTCCTCCTCCCCACGTCCCTATCCAGATATTGTCAAAAGAATCTTGGAATATGCATCGGGCACTTGCATTGGAAAGACTTCGGTTATCATCTCCTTCTTGTATATATTCGAGGGAGATTTGGTCCGGTGAAAGAAACATACTTTGCTTTAGATCCAGTATGGTAATGCCATTCAGCTCGGAGGCTATCCATAGTTTGCTGTCATTTAGTTGTTTGATGGCGAGTATGCGGTTACATAAGGCTTCGTGCTTGTCGTTTTTGTTATTCCTGAAGGTGATAAAGTTGCTATCGGCAGCGTTGAAGAGAGCCAGTCCTTTGTCTGTTCCCAGCCAGATATTCCCGTTTGTGTCTTTGGTGAGACATCGTACATCATTTCCGGGCAGGCTCATCGGATTATCCGGCTCGTGTCGGAAGTTTTTCACACTTTTGTCTTTCAGGGAGAGAATGCTGAAACCACCGCTAACATGGCCGATATATAAATTCCCGTCTCCTCCGTCCAATACGGTCCATGTTTGTTCGTCGGGCAATCCGGGAATCGTGTTTTTATTGTAATGGGTAAATTGTCCGCTGTTGATGTCGAGATATTCTATACCTCTATAATAAGTACTGATCCACAGACCGTCTGCACTTTGGGTAGAAGGGGCGATATCCGTTACATCATTGGTAATCAGACTATGCGGATCCTCCGGATTGTGCAGATAGGGGATGAATTCCTGTTTGTCATAGTTATAGGCATTTAATCCGTCACGCTGGGTAGCTATCCATATCACAGGACGTTTAGTGTCGGCATACACCCGGTTAAGCTCATTGCCGGTGATTCCCTGACTGTTTTGTGACGGGTCATTTTTATAATAGGTGATGAAACGGGTTCCATCGAACTTGTTAAGCCCTTCTTCCGTAGCAAACCATAGAAAACCTTGGTTTATCTTGTGTAATGCTGACTACATAATTATTAGACAGTCCTTGTTCGATTCCCAACCGCTTTACGGAATAAGTTTGTGCTGCCGACTGGAAGATGGACAACAAGGACAAGAATAAAATGGAAGCAATGTGTTTTTTCATAACTCGTGCCTATTCGTTTCATTTACAGGCTCAAAAATAGAAATAAATATTTTATTTAGAGTATGTAAATCGTGCATTGCATGATTTATGTAGCTTCTCTGCATGATTTTTATCGGTTTCTATAGGAAGAATGGGTTACATTTGCAATATCGATTCGCAAAATATTTTATTTATGCGATGTCGTACCAAGATAATATTAATCATTAAATACTAATTATTATGAAAGCTAATTTGTTGTATGGCGCGGCTATATGGACTTTTCTTTCAGCCGCAGCTTTCTTTTCCGGATGTAGCGATGATGATGCCTATAAAGATGTAGATGGGCAATCGCCTACTTTAGAATTAACTTCTGATCATGTTCGTACATTGACAGGCTATGAATTTAAAATAGCCGGTAAGATTACGGATAAAGATGGAATCCGTTCTATCCAATTGAAGTGTTCCGAGCTCTATCTGGATAAGATGATTGATTTGTCATCTATCTATTCAGAACCTTTGTATGAATATGATTTGAATTATGGTTTCACTATTCCGGCAAAAACGGAAGGTGATAGTTTCACGGTAAAAGTGGCAGTGACTGATTTGGGAGGACGTGTATCTGAGAATAATGTTTTGATTACGATGGACGGTGATTATACAAAACCTATACTTTCTCCTTCTACAGGTTTGTTCTCTACAGACATTAATATTGTATTGTCGGAAGGCACCTCCAAGAAGTTTAAATTTACAGCTAAAGATGAAGGGGAAAGTGATCGTGGATTGGGATATTTGGAATTGAGAGTGCCTGATTTGGATATATTGGAACGTGTAGAAATGGAAGAAGAAGGAATAAAAAATGGTACATTGGAATGTACAGTTACATTTCCTTCCGATAAGACAGGTACTTATCCATTGACTATATGTGCTGCTGATTGGTTGGGTAATATTACAGAAAAGGAATATACGGTACTTGTATCCAAAGTGGAAGATTATAAGAATTTATATTTAGTAGATTTTGAAGGTACAGATAACACACTGCTTACAGGGGGTGACATTTGGGGGATCCCAATGCCCATAGAACGTACAGCTAATTTTACTTATAAAGCTCGTTATTATTCAGCAGCTCCGGATACTCCAATTCGCTTTGTTTCAAGTAAGCTAAATTTCAATGTTTGTTTTGGTGATGATAAGAATGCTCCGGGTAAACTCACTGGTATTTCTGAAGATGTACAGCCAATAATATTGCCGGAAAAGGGATATTATGAGATAGTGATGAATACAGAGGAAGGTACTTATGCTGTAAAGAAATATATCCCGGATGATGAACCGTTGATTGAAGGCTCTGACCAGATTGCATATAATCCAGACGACGGTGGAAGAGAGGAATATAAATTTAAGTTAGGATTGGCAGGAGAAGGTTTTACAGGTGCCGGATGGAATACCAATAATTTGCTTTACTTAAAACAAGATGCTGATAATCTATATTGTTTTACGACAGAGTTGGAAATTCCAAAAACTGGGAATGTTAAACTTACAATAACTCCTAATCATCCATGGGGCTGGTGGCCTTCACCTTTCTGGCGTTTTGATGGAAAAAATGAAATTTTTGTTCCGGAAAATGGGCTTCCCGATAATGTAGCAAAGTATGTATCAAAAGGTACTTATACATTTATTTTTGATACACATCTTTGTCAATCAAAGCTACTTAAGAAATAATTTACATAATACTATAAAGACATGAAACGATATTTAATTCTACTATTATCGTTCTTTACGCTGGGCGTATACGCCCAGCAGGTAAAGCTGACAGGTAATGCTGTTGCAGCAAGCGATAAACAACCTATGATCGGTCTTACTGTACTGGTGAAAGGTACAACAAATGGTACTGTAACAGACTTGGATGGTAACTATACATTGAATAATGTAGCGAAAGATGCCACCATTGTATTTTCTATGATTGGTTATAAAACTCAGGAAATCAAAGTCAATGGCCGCACTGTGATTAATGTAGTGATGAGTGATGATACTCAGGCATTGGATGAAGTCGTTGTTATCGGTTATGGCGCAGTGAAAAAGAGTGACTTGACCAGTTCTATTGCTGCTATCAAAGGAGATGAATTGAAAACGCTAAGCTCAGGAAATGCCATGACTTCTTTACAGGGTAAAATTAATGGTGTACAGATTGCCGGTGGAGGTAGTCCCGGAGCTACCCCCCGTGTTATTATTCGTGGTGTAACTACTGTGAATGGTTCCAATCCTCTTTATGTTGTTGATGGAATGCCGGTTGGCGATAATATTAACTTTCTTGACCAGAACGACATTGAGACTATGCAAGTGTTGAAAGATGCTTCTGCTGCCGCTATTTATGGTACTCGTGGTTCTAATGGTGTTGTTCTGATTACCACCCGTAAGGGAAAGAAGGGGGCGACTCAGTTCTCTTTCTCTGCATCAGCAGGTTTTCAAACATTAGAGAAACCGGATATGGCAAAGGCCTCAGAGTACGAATATGTGCAGAAAGCCCGTTATATCAACGACCGGAATGAACCTGTGTATAGTGGAAAAGAGCATATCACAGATGCTGAAGGAACAGACTGGTGGGATGAAAGTATGCGTAAAACCGCTTTGGTTCATAACTACAATCTTAGTTTTACAGGTGGATCTGATAAACTGCTTTATTCGGCAAGTATCGGATACTATGGGCAGGACTCGCAATATAATATTGGTAATTGGCAGAAGTTAACGGCACGTTTCAGTATGGAGTACAATTTTAATAAAGTGGTGAAAGCAGGGATTGATATTTCTCCTAAATATGAGAACTGGACAGATACCCCCAATCTGCTCGGTAACATAATGAATATGGACCCTACTACTCCTGTGATGATTCCTGAAGAAGAGTGGACTGATAATGAATTTAACAACTATGCCCGTTCCAATAATAGCGAGGTATGGAATCCGGTGGCAGAAATGGCACGTATGTCAAAGCATAGTGACGAATATGGTTTATTGGCTAATCCGTTTGTCAGTATTGAACCTATCAAAGGACTGGTATTCCGTAGCCAGTTTGGTGTGAATGCCCGCTTCCGCCTTTCTGATGAATTTATTCCGACATTCTCCATTGATAACCTAGAACGTTCCGAAGTCAGTACTGCTAAGCGTGAAATGAAGAATTGGGTAGACTGGAACTGGACGAACACCTTGACTTGGATGGCTACTTTCAAAGAGAAGCATAATTTGAACTTGATGGGTGGTTATACAATGGAACGTTTTCAAACATATTGGTTGAATGGGTCAAGAGACGGAATCCCGACTAACGACGAACTATTGCACTATGTGAAAGCAGGTACTGAGAACCCACAGGCAGACGGTGTCAATGAGTATTATTCATTGATTTCCTATTTAGGACGTGTAATGTATAACTATGATGACCGCTATTATCTGACTGCTTCGGTTCGTGTGGACGGTTCTTCCAAATTTATGAAAGGTAATAAGTACGCTACTTTCCCTGCTGTATCTGCTGCTTGGCGGGTATCGGGTGAAGAATTCATGAAGAACCAGTCTGTCATAAATAATCTGAAGTTCCGTGCAGGTTGGGGGCGTGTTGGTAATCAAAATATTGACAACTCTGCTTATCAGTCTACCATCGGAGCGGCTGACTATGTATTTGGTCCGAACGCAGATCGTATCGTAGGTACTAGTGTCGGCTCTATCGGAAATACATCTCTTCGTTGGGAAACAGTGGAAGACTTCAACGTGGGGGTTGATATGGCTTTCTTGAATAATCGCTTGACAGTGACTGCCGACTGGTTCCAGAAGAAATCTCATGATATGTTGCTGAAGAAGGACAATATGCTGATTTTAGGTTATCCGATGTGGAATGGACAAATGTGGGAGAACGTTGGTAAGATGAAAGCTACCGGATGGGAACTCTCGATTAACTGGGCTGACCATAAAGGTGACTGGGATTATGCAGTGGGAGTTAATTTATCTTCTGTGAAGAATAAAGCAGTGACATTGTTAGGTGGAGATTCTCCGATCTACGCAGGTTCTTTCAACGGTGACTATATCATCCGTAATGAAGAAGGTGGTGAAATCAGTCGTTTCTATGGCTATATTGCAGACGGGATTTTCCAGAATCAAACCGAGATTAATGCCCATACCAATGAATATGGAAAGATAATACAACCTAATGCCGTACCAGGCGATATTCGTTTTAGAGACTTGAATCATGACGGTGAATTGAATGACAAGGACAAAGCATATATTGGTTCTGCTTTTCCGGATTTGATGGTGGGAATCAATGCCCGTGTTGCATGGAAGAATATTGATTTCGTAACCAATTTCTACGGTACTATCGGCAATGACGTTTTCAACACGACGAAAGGACGGTATTCCGGAGCCGGTGGTGAAAATGTATATGCCGGAGCTTACAACAGTGCATGGCACGGAGAAGGAACCAGCTATTCTTTACCCCGTTTGTCTGCCAATGACTCTAATATGAACTATAAACGTCCGTCTACATTCTTCGTAGAAGATGGCTCTTATTTACGTTGCAAGTTGCTTCAGATCGGATATACTTTGCCCAAACGTTGGACCAAGAATATTGGCTTGAGATTGTCGTTCTCCGCACAGAATCCGTTCACGATTACCAAATATTCAGGCATGGATCCGGAAGCCGCTTCTTTAGGTAGCGAAGGAAAAGTGATGGAATCCGGTATTGACTGGGCAGGATATCCTAATCCGCGCACTTATCTTTTTGGATTGAACATGAATTTCTAATGATATTTTTAAGTAAAAAAGACCATGAAAAAATATATGATAGGGCTTTCAATAGCCGCTTTCTCTTTAGCGTTTACCGGATGTTCCGATTTTCTGGAGGAACCTATTAGAGGACAACAGGATTTGAGTGAATACTTCAAGACAGAGGATGAATGTAAACAACAGGTTACAGGCTGTTATCAATCTCTTTTTTATGACGACTGGTGGCAGATACAAAAGTTTTATTTAGCCGGAGATATGTGTACGGATGATATGTGGATGGGAAATACGACACAAGATCCGGGTGAATATCGTGACTTGGCACATTATACGGGTAATACGTACTCGGCAGGAAACTGTTGCCAAAACTTCTGGCAATACAGATACAAAGGCATCTTGAGATGTAATGTTGCAATCGATCGTATTCCGGCTGTGGAGTTTACCGATGAATCATTGCGTGACCGTTATGTGGCAGAAGCAAAATTCCTGCGTGCTTTTCAATATTTTGATCTGGTAAGAAACTTTGGTGGTGTTCCCTTGGTTATCGGACTAAAATTGCCGAGTGAGGTGGTTGGCATTACCAGAGCCACCATTGAGCAGTCTTATGAACAGATAGAACGTGATTTAAAAGAAGCTATCCCGGCGTTGCCAAAGCGTAGTGAGTATGCAGCCAATGATTTGGGACGGGTTACCGAGGGTGCTGCACAAGGATTGCTGGCAAAGGTTTATTTGTATCAGGAAAAATACACAGAGGCTGAAAAGTTGTTGCAGGAGCTTACTTGTAGAGGTGAATTCTCCGGTAATACTCCGGAATACAAATTGTTGAAGAATTTTGGAGACGTTTGGAGTATGGATCACAATAACAGTGAAGAATCTTTGTTTGAAGTACAAACGAACAGTGATATTTCCTATAATCTGGGAGAACGTATTTCTGTTGTCTGCGGTTCACGTAATGATGGCGGATGGGCTTGGGGGCTTCCGACCAGCCATTTGGAGAAAGCTTTCAAAGATGCAGGCGACGATGAACGTCGGAAGTGGACTATTATCAAGCATGGAGAAGCTGTTCAAGGCGATCCCGATGTCACTTCGTATACGGTGAAACCGGAAGAACACAAGTCACCCCGCGTTACCCGTAAATTGTATATTCCTGTAAGTAAACGTCCGAAACCGTATGATGCGCCTCATATCCCGTTGAACTACCGTTTATTGCGTTATGCAGATGTATTATTAATGTATGCGGAAGTAGAGAATGCGTTGGGGAACGATGGGGAAGCCAGATGGGCATTGAATGAAGTACGTGGGCGTGTTGACTTGTCCGAAGTAACAGCTTCGGGGACAGCTTTGCGTGATGCCATTCGTTTGGAACGCCGTTTGGAGTTGGCTTTGGAAAACAACCGTTTGTTTGATCTTCGCCGTTGGAAAGACGACAATGGAAAAGCGGCTATTTGCAACGTTATGGGAACAAATGGAACATTCGTGAAATATAATCTGGAACAGTCTACTGATAATGATGAAAAGAATAACCAGATAGAGAACAGTAACAAAGGCATCACTTTCAAAGAAGGACGTGACGAGTTATTCCCGATACCGACTTCCGAGGTTACAATGTCCAATGGAAGTATCGTACAGAATCCGGGTTATTAATATAGTTTTCAAAAATAAAAAGATATAAGTTTATGAAAAGTAAATATATACTTGCAAGTTTATTTTGCTTGGCAGCCTTTTCTTGTAGTGATGATAAGTCTTTCGAGCCTGCCTATACGGTAAGTTTGGAAGCTGACGAGAATATGACTACTAATGTGGATGCGAGCCAGGTCTTCCAGACAATTGACGGCTTTGCCTCTTCAGACGCCTGGGATATGGATTTTATAGGAAAGTATTGGAGTAATTCTAATAAGGAAGGAATCGCCAAACTGCTTTTTTCGCGTAATATTGATAGTAAAGGGCGTCCGGAAGGAATCGGTCTTTCCATGTGGCGTGTCAATGTGGGAGGAGGTTCGTCAGAACAGGGAGATGCCAGTGGCATACCCGATAAGTATGAACGCCGTGTAGAATGTTTTTTGAATCAGGATGGAAGTTATAATTGGTCAAAACAGGCCGGACAGCAGTATTTTATGCAGAAAGCAAAAGAATATGGTTGCGAATCGTTTGTGCTGTTTACTAACACTCCTCCGGTGTGGTATACAAAAAATGGATTGGCTTTCCCGACTAAAGGTGCATCCAGCAATCGAGATGAAGAAAAGAATAATTTGAAAGATGAACACTATGAAGATTTTGCAGAGTTCCTGGCTACTGTAACCAAACATTTTGTAGATCAGGGATATAACATTCCGTTGATCAGCCCGATTAATGAGCCGCAAGTGGACTGGAGTAAAACTCCCGGAGCAGACGCTGAACAAGAGGGATGTTCCTATACACATGAAAAAACAAAGATTCTGGTTACGGCCTTGAATGATAAACTGGAAGAGAAGGGATTGGCTACGAATATTTTGCTAGGTGAAGCTTCACGATGGGAGCCAATATATACGACTAATTCCGGCGGATATTATTCTAATTTGGTTGATCATTACTTTAATCCTGATTATAAAAACTATTATAATGGTAATGAAGAAGGTAAATATTATTTAGGCAACCTGAAACATGTTCCTAATATTCTTTGTGCCCATAGTTACCATACAGATAAGACATGGAGCTCTTTGAAAACCGCTCGTGAGAAGGCTTATGAGAAAGCACAACAGTTTGGGGTGGAATTATATCAGACAGAGTGGAGTATGCTTTCTACTGATTATGATAACTACGAAAATTATGATGACGCTTCCTATATGGATTTGGCACTCTCTATGGCTAGAGTTTTGCATCATGATTTGGCTACTGCCAATGTCCGTTCCTGGTCCTATTGGACAAGTGTCAGTCAGGAACGTTGGAGCCAAAAAAGCCGCTTTTATCTAATTCGTGTTTCTGCAGACGGAAAAGATGGTGAGGATTATGGTGATTTGCATAATAATGGCGTTTATGCCACATGTAAGAATTTATGGGTGCTAGGGAATTATAGTTTATTTATCCGTCCTAATTTCCAACGTGTCGCTCTCAACTTGCCGGAAGAATCTGAGGAATTCTTTGGTTCTGCCTATATCTCACCTGAGAAGAATAGAGTGGTTGTGGTATACACTAACTTAAAATCAGAATCTATACACATAGAATGTGGAATTCAAGGACTTGACGGTAAAGAAGTAGTTGCTGTAAACCAATACACAACATCGAATGCTAAAGATTTGAAACAGGAACCGGATTATTTGGTAGGGCACATCCCAGCTAAATCCGTAGTAACTGTTGTCTATGATTTGAAATAGTGAAACTGTTCTTTTAGGTATTTATGAAAGGTAAAAAGATCATAGCTCTTTGTGGCTTCTTTAGTATGGTTATAGCAGGTTGTAAACAACCTGCTATACATTTTCAGCTAGAAACAGACCGTCCCTGCCAGACAATGACTTATTTCGGCGCTTCCGACGCTTGGAGTATGCAGTTCATCGGACTTTGGCCGGAGGAAAAGCAGAATCAGATAGCCGATTGGCTGTTCAGTACGGAGAATGATGCGAATGGACAGCCCAAAGGTATAGGTTTGTCTCTTTGGCGTTTCAATGTCGGTGCAGGCAGTGCGGAACAAGGTGACGACAGTCAGATTGCTTCTCCTTGGATGCGTGCCGAATGTTTCTTGCAACCGGACGGGACCTACAATTGGAGCAAGCAACAGGGGCAGCGTAACTTCCTGAAGTTGGCGAAGGAGCGTGGGGTCGATAAATTTCTGGCTTTCCTCAATTCTCCTCCCGTCTATTATACGCAGAACGGCTTGGCTACAAACACGGGGCGCGGTGGTACGGCAAATCTGAAACCGGACTGTTATGAGAAGTACGTCCGTTTTTTGGCCGATGTAGTGCAGGGAGTAGAGCAACACGATGGTATCAAGTTCAACTACATCTGTCCTTTCAATGAGCCGGACGGACACTGGAATTGGGTAGGACCGAAACAGGAAGGTTGTCCGGCAACGAACAGGGAAATAGCCCGTACTGTCCGTCTGTTGAGCCGGGAATTTGTGAACCGGAATATGGATACGCAGATTTTGGTAAGTGAATCTTCCGATTACCGTTGTATGTTCCGTACGCACGAGACAGATTGGCAACGTGGCTATCAGATTCAGGCTTTCTTCTGTCCGGACAGTGTGGACACATATTTGGGTGATACTCCGAATGTTCCCCGACTAATGCTGGGACATAGCTATTGGACAACGACTCCTTTGAGTGAGTTACGCAATATCCGCAGTCAGTTGCGGGATACATTAGACAAACACGATGTTGACTTTTGGCAGACGGAGACTTGCATCATGGGCAATGATGAAGAAATCGGTGGTGGAAATGGTTTCGATCATACGATGAAGACAGCGCTCTATGTGGCACGTATCATTCATCACGATATAGTCTATGCTAAGGCCGAAAGCTGGCAATGGTGGCGTGCCATTGGAGGTGATTACAAAGATGGATTGATTCGCGAATATACTACGGATGATAACTTTCTGGATGGCAGGGTAGAAGACTCCAAACTGATGTGGGCTTTAGGAAATTATAGTCGTTTTATCCGTCCGGGAGCAGTCCGGTTATCCGTTTCGGCTTTCGATAAGACAAACGCTCTGATTCCTGATGGCGACACCGACCAACAAGGATTGATGTGTTCTGCTTATAAAAACGTGGACGGAACGTATGTGATGGTAGTGATTAACTATGCTAATGAAGAAAAAGAGTTTTCTATTGATAAAGAAAAAGTAGGAAATGCAGAATGGCAGATTTATCGCACTTCAGATAAAGAAGGGGAAGATTTGCTTCCGGTAGGGACAGTGAAAAGTGGAAAGATTGTTCAGATTCCGGCGCGTTCTATTATAACGCTTCAAGGCAAATAATTAAAAACGGCTTTATATTTTTATTTCTTTTTGAAAGCTGTACATTTGTATGTCCGTCCATTACTACGAAGGTAATGGACGGGCACAATGCATAAAAAAGGAGGCATTTCATGGACAATAGAGGAAATATTGTCATTTATCAGACAAAGGATGGGAAAACTTCCATTGATGTGAAGTTGGAGAATGAGACGGTGTGGCTGACGCAGGCGCAAATGGCAGACTTATTCCAGAAGGATAGAACTGTCATCGGTAGACATATAAATAATGTATATCGGGAAGGAGAGTTGGAGCGTGATATCACATGTGCAAAATTTGCACATGTGGGTAGCGATAATGACCAGCAATATGAAACAGCCGTTTATAATCTGGATGTAATCATCTCCGTCGGCTATCGTGTAAAATCGCAACGCGGCACCCAATTCCGTATCTGGGCCAACAAAGTATTGAAAGACTACTTGATTAAAGGTTATGCCATTAATCAGCAAGCCAAAGCTGCTCAATTGGAAGACTTGAAGAGCACCGTGCGCCTTCTTTCTAACGTCATCGAACACAAACAACTGACGCTGGATGAGGCCAACGGACTCTTGCGTGTGATTACTGATTACACTTACGGTTTGGACACACTGGATAAATATGACTATCAACAACTGGAAGTGGACTCCACTACTCCTACCTGGGAATTTCGTGCCACCTATGAGGAAGCTATGGAAGCCATTCACTTTTTGCAGGAAAAGTTCGGAAGTAGTAACTTGTTTGGAAATGAAAAGGATCAGTCGTTCAAAAGCTCTATCAACACCATTTATCAGACATTCGGTGGAGAAGAACTTTATCCAAGCATTGAAGAAAAAGCCGCAATGCTTTTCTATCTTGTCGTGAAGAATCACTCGTTCAGTGACGGTAACAAGCGTATTGCCGCTTTTCTGTTCCTTTGGTTTCTGGAGAAGAACAGTATACTGTATAAATCTGACGGTTCGAAGTTAATCGGCAACAATACGCTTGTAGCACTTACGTTAATGATTGCCGAAAGCCGGACGGAAGAAAAGGACGTGATGGTGAAGGTAGTAATCAATTTGATTAATAAGAATAATTGAATTTAGGTCTTATTAATGGGTGATATAAATAAATGAGAGACACCTCGCCGCAAGGTGTCTCTCATTTATTATCAGGAATACCATTTTGCTGGCACTTCTGTCATAGTCTTTGCTTTATTGCTGTATAGCATTTGCTTCATCCTCTTTTATCTTCGCCTTACCGTAATATCCCGGCATCGGCACATAAATCGGATTATAATACGTGTTGATATTCTTCAATTTCTTCTCCTCTTCCTTCAGCCGTTTGATTTGTCGTGCGGCAGTGGTAGGGGCAAAGCCGCACAATCCTTGAAAGTCGGCACGGGTTAATACCGGATTATTGCTGAAATAGCTTGTTAGCAGTTTGTCTATTTCATCATTCGAGCGGGAAGCAGAGTGGCGTCTTAGTTTGCTCCGTTCCATATGAACAACACTAACAGACCTTTTCAATTTGGCGTCCGCTTTGAAACTAATGTTGGCTTTGAGTTTCATCTGATTCGCTTTTTGTTTGGGCGAGGTGATAGGTTCTTTACTATTCAACTTAATCTGGAAATAGCCGATGCCATCCAAGTGGACGCTTTGCCCTTCCCGAAGACGATCTCCCATGAAATGACTTAGAGATTCGAGAACAGACTTCACATCTCCTTCAGTCAAAGAGGTTGCTATCTGGATTTCTTTTGCCAGATAGTCTGTGTCAATGTGTTGGAAGTTGACTACACGTGCGTGATACATTTCCTTACCTTCCTCGTCCTTGGGACGGGGAGTCTTGTACAATTCAAATTGTATTGCCATTATTTACTTGTTTTTGCCTTATATGACTACGTATTTATAATTTGCCGTTGTTAGTCCTATAAGGGCGTTGTTTTTCTTTGTTGTAAAACTAATCAATCTTTGGATTTAGGGGGGATTTGTTGTTATATAGCTGTTGTTTGTTATCAAGCGGCTTTATATAAGTGTCCTGCCTTTATTCTTGGATTAAAGTGTAGGTATAGTTGCTTTACAGTGCCTTTATCATTAATCTCCCACGGCCGTGGTGAGATCTCTTCATGGCTGTGGTAGGATCTTTCCACGGCCGTGGTAGGAATTCGTCACGGCCGTGAAGAAGTAACTATATCGGTAGCAAAGATAAACTATATCAGGGAGAAAAGCAAAGTATTCCTACTTGTTGTAGGTATTTATATGCCTTGTTCTATTTGATAGATGTAGGGCAAGGGGAGAATTAAACTATTTTACTGTGATAACAGTGACATTATCTGAAAATATAGTTATATTTGTAGCGTATCTTCAGGAAGAGGATATGTTTGTTTTGTATTGGAGATAGTGTTTTTATTATCTGCTCCGTAAATCTGGTAAATTTAGTTATATCTCAAAATTTCACATCATAATATCTTGTAAATCAATAGTTTATATTGTGATGTGTTTTTATCAAGAAACAAATTAGGAACAGAAACACGAATTATCTTATTTTCTTGTTTTTTTGTTTGCACTACCTTTCTTTCTCTTCACTTGTTCGTACTTTGAGTATTTTTCCAAGTCTTTTCACACGATTTTCATCCTCTCGCCAAGAGTGATTGTTGCAGTCATCTATGGATGAATAACTACAGCCAAAAGAAAAAAGGACAAATCTCTGTTTCTTTCAAGGAACATTGTTTTTTGCAAAGGTAACCATTTCCCTCAAAACACCTATACAGGCAGTCCAATATATCTGCCTATATTTAGTTTACTTTAGTTTAGCATATATATAAGCTAATAGACTAAACTAAACCTTTACCGAAGTTCTCCCCCTTACTTTTATATTCACAGTCAAAAGAGAAGATAATCGCACCGATATTTTCTTTTTTCGCTGCATCCCAATTTTACGGAAGTTCCTTTTATCGTAACTTCTGCCATAGGCATTTTATCCTCGCATCCCAACTTTCGGTCTGCCTGATGAGAATTGTGTCGCAAAGGTACTTGTCATGTCTTTCTTGTATTCAAGGTCACAGCCTGACGGTTCCCGACAAAATCTCCACGCTCCGCTTTGCAGAGGTCGTATTTGGTCGTGAAACCCTGCATAAAGAGCCATAACACCTTTTGAGGCGACATAATTTTCAATCAAGCCCGAAAGTAGCTGA
>OGFG01001854.1_pt1 | contig 19239 bp, 21 predicted proteins | sample 1570761 | NCBI WGS metagenome assembly OGFG01 (sample SAMEA2581938, study PRJEB24529) | metagenome | biome: Human gut stool | place: China | collected 2011 | reverse complement strand
ATTTGGTATTGAATATGATGCAGATTTACCAGAACCAGAACCGTCCAACTACCAATACATTTACATTTCCTCTTTTGTCAACTGGTAAATAATTATTTTCTGCTAATATAATTCCTTTATTTTTATTTAATATTTGATATTGTTCACCATTTTTACTCCAGTCACTTGAACCATGTTCAATATCTGAATATTCATGTTTTGGAGCAGATTTTACAAAACCAATAAAGAAAAATATTGAATAAAACAATGTAAATCCTATTTCAATTTTGAAAAATTCTCCTATTGCACCTTTTTCTATAATTTTCCCAATAACGCTAAAAGGCCTTTGAATTGCGTTACCAAACATTTTCATGAATAGTTCGCCATTAAAGCCCCCTTTATATGTTGCTGCATATACACTATATGACAATGGCACAATAAATACTATGGTTATTATTACCCATAGTATTACACTTATTATAAATGGTTTTCTATTTTTCTTTATTGCACCTTCAATCTTATAATTCATTAATAATCACCTTCTCTTTTGTACTAAATTATCTTGCCACTGTATTTTCTTTTTGCTTTACACCATCATATGCTTTTATAGTTACACCTAAGTCTAAATCTGTGCTTAAAATTCCAATTACTTTTGCAGAATTTGTTACTACTGTTTTTACTGGTGTGTTTTTCTTGTTTTCCTTTTCTTTTTCTACTATTTGTACCATAGACATTACATCTATATCTACTTTATCATTAATCCCTGCTGGTTTTGATTTTGCATTAGCATTTGCCATAATCAATTCTCCTCCTTATTTTCCTTCTCTTATTTCGAATGCGAAATAAGATTTATATGGTTTTAACTTGCATTTTCCCTTTACCTCATTTGTTTTCTCATCAAAATAAAGTACAGGTTTTACTTCTTCTGTAGTTTCAGGGTCTATAATTGATATTGACCTTTTTAAATTTGGTGTATAGTCAAAATCTTTATATTCCATTTCTTCTTCTGAATATAATGTGTTAAATTTAAAAGGTGTTGGTCTTTTTGTTATTTTTACTTCATTACCTAATAAAAGACCAGAATTTATTACAACTTTATCTTGCGCAAAAGATAAAATTACTAGTTGATTTCCATCTTTTTGAGGTTCATTAACATAAAAAGTTTTTTTGTTGAAATTCCCAACCAATTCCTCTGTATGGTCTAATCTTTCAACTGTATATTTTGGATATTCATTCATAAACTCTTTTTCTGTTTTGTTTACTTGGTAAATAACAGTATTTACCCCCTTTGGATCTGTAATGCTAAAGTGTTTTCCTTGCATCATCTCCATTTTTATACACCCCATTCCTATGCCTTAATCCATAGTTTGTCTCAGATTTAATCACTAATATTTATTATAATGTATTTTTGCTTATTTGTCAACATAATAGTATTATTATTTAAACCTTAAGTCTTGGATTAAAGTTTGATATTTTATTTAGTTTTTCAAATATTGCCTTTTCTTCATCTGTTAACTCTTTTGGTACCATTATTTTTACTTCTGCAAATAAATCTCCTCTGCCACCATTTCCATCTTTATAACCTTTATTTGGTATTTTTATTTTTTCACCTGTTTGCACACCTTGTGGTATATATATTTTTGTAGTTTCATCAATTGTAGGTATATCTATTTTTGTTCCTAAACTTGCCTCCCATGGAGTTAATAATAAATTAGTGTATAAGTCATATCCTTTTAAAATAAATTTATCATTGTTTTTTATATTAATTTGAATTAATAAATCACCATTTTTTCCACCATTTTTTCCACTTTTTCCTTGTCCAATTAGTCTTATTTTTTCTCCACTTCTTATTCCTTCTGGTAATTTTATTGATAGTGTTTTTGATTTTCCATTATTATTTTTTAACACTATTGTTTTTTCTTTCCCAAAAAAAGCATCCTCCAAACTTGCTTCTATTTTTGTTTCTATATTTTCACCTTTTGTAGGTTCTTTTTTTTGTCTTACTTCTTGCTTGTTTTCTATGTTTCCCAAAAACATTCCTATTATTGAACTTTTTTCCATTTTATCTGATGATTTTTTTAATTTTCCTACACTATTATTCCATGTTCTATCATATTTTCTTTTTTGTGCCGGAGTAGATAATACTCTATATGCTTCATTTATATCTTTTATTCTTTCTTCTGCTAAGCTATCTCCAACATTTACATCTGGATGATATTTTTTTGCAGCAACTCTATATGCACTTTTTATTTCATCTATTGTTACTCTACTAGAGTCTAATTCTAGTATTTTATAATAATCTTTGAAAATCATTTGACATCCTCCCTAAGGAAAGCTTTGCTTTTTTATTGCCTTCATTTTTATATCTTATTTTAGTATTCATATTATAACACAAAAAATTAAAAAATCCATAGTTTTATGGATTTTTTATTTATATTATTTTATATTTTCTACTATGTCAAAAAACCTCATTCCATTTGATGCTTTAAACAAAATTATATCATCTTTATTTATAATACTCTTTAATTTATCTACAATTTCATTTTTATCTTTAAAATAGAAAATATTTTCTTTATTCATACCTAAGCTTTCTGCTTGTTTAGCAATAAATTTTGCATTTTCCCCTGCACATATTAAAATATCTATTTTATTATTATATACTTCTTCTCCAACATTTTTATGTAATTGCTCTGAAAAACTTCCAAGTTCAAACATATCTCCTAGTACTGCAATTTTTCTTTTATTTTTATATTCAGAAAGATTTTTTAATGAAGCCTTCATTGACTCAAAACTTGCATTATAACTATCATTAATAATTGTAGCTCCATTTTTTAAAGTACTTATATCCATCCTTTTATTTGTCAATTTAAATTCTTCAATTCCTTTTATTATTGCCTCATCTTCTATATTTAAAAGTCTCCCTACCTCAATTGCACACAGACTATTTAATATAAAATGTTCTCCTCCAACAGGAACTTTTACTTTATATTTCTTTTTATTATATTCATATGAAAAAATACTTTCATTTTCTTTTTTTATAATATCATTTGCCATTAAGTCACTTTTATTTTCAATTCCATATGTAATCATTTTTATATTTTCTTTATTTTTTTCATAATAATCATGAAGCATATCATTATCATTATTTAATACCAATAGTGGTTTTGTCATACCCTCTAAAATTTCCAACTTTGCCTTTAAAATATTTTGTCTAGATCCTAAATTTCCTATGTGTGATGTTCCAATATTAGTTATAACTGAAATAGTTGGTTTTGCAATTTTTGTTAAAAGACTAATTTCATTAAAATGATTCATTCCCATTTCAATAACAGCTGCCTCATGGTCTTTTAAATTTAATATTGTAAATGGTAGTCCAATATTATTATTATTATTTCCTTCAGTTTTTAAGGTCTTATATTTTTTTGAAAGTACACTTGCAATAACATCTTTAGTACTTGTTTTTCCTACACTTCCTGTAACCCCGACTACTGGTATATCATATAAACTTCTTTTATATTTTGCAATTTCATATAATGATTCTAATACATCTTTTGTCTTTATAATAATTTTATTTTTGTATTTTGTTAAATCCTCTTTAGAAAAGTCTATATCTTGAACAATTACCGCTTTAGCACCTTTTTCTAGAGCTTGCTTCCAAAATTTATTTCCATCAAAATTTGCCCCTTTTATTGCAACATATGTATCATTTTCTTTAATTTGTCTTGTATCTTTTGAAAAGTTTTCTAAAACTTCTTCACAATCTCCTATAACTAATTTTCCTTCTGTAACTTTTAAAATGTCTTTTACTAATAATTTTTTCATTTTTTCACCTCTTTTAAATTATATGATTATTAATTAAATTTTGCAATATATTTTTAAAGGGAAATAAAGTTTTCCACTTATTTCCCTTAATTTTTCATATCTACTTATTTTCTACTGATCTATTTGCTATTTCTATTGCCTTTGTTACAATGTTCCCACAAGTTTTAGATGAAACGTTTTCCCAACTTCCTCCATCTTTTTTTACTTGATCATAGACACCTAATTCTTTTGCTATTTCTTCTCTTAAATTTTCAGATATTAACTTACTATTTCTAGACATAACATCCTCCTAACTAATAAAACTTAAATTAAAGTTTTATTAAAATTATTATTTGTATTTTTTAAAAAATTATTTTGGTAATTTTTATTTTTTTCACATTTCAATAAAAAATATGATATAATAAATTAGATAAATATTTAGGAGTATATTAAATGTCACTAGAAAATAATTTAAAAGAAAAAGAAAATAAAATAGTAGAAATAAAAGAAAATGAAATTATTAAAAATGAAAATATAAGTACAGATATTATAGAAAACAAAAAAACTCTTAGTACATTATCAATATTTGGAATTTTATTATCAATTTTTATTATAATATTATTAACAATATTTTTAATATTCTCATTTTCAAATATGAAAAATGAAAATATTTTTTCAGGAATATATATAAAAAACATTGATGTTTCAAATTTAAGTAAAAATGATGCAACAAAAAAATTAAATGAATATATACAAAATTATCTACCAGAAGAAATAATTTTAAAACATGGAGATTATGAAACATCTATAAATCTTTCAGATTTAAATATAAAATTTAATATAAATGAAGCAGTAGATTTATCATATAATATTGGTAGAAATAAAAATTTTATAAAAAATAATTTTGAAGTTTTATCTACACTAATTGTAAATAAAAATATTGAACCAACATTTTCATTAGATACAGAGCGTTTAAAAAAAGATTTAGATGATATTTCAACAAAACTTCCTGACAAAATTATTGAAAGTAGCTATTATATAGATAATAACAATCTAATAATTACAAAAGGGCAAGATGGAAATATTGTTGATGTTTCTCAAATGATAACAGTTATAGAAAATAATATAAAAAACTTAAATGTTAAAGACAATAAAATTGAAATTATAACCAAATCAAAAAAGCCAAATGAAGTAGATATAGAAAAAATTTATAATGAAGTACATAAAGATGCTGTTGATGCCTATTTTACTCAAGAACCTCTTGCAGTATTTCCAAGTGAAAATGGAATAGATTTTGACATTTCTATAGAAGATGCAAAAAAATTATTAAATGAAAGTGAAAAAGAATGTACAATTCCACTTAAAGTTCTTTACCCAAATATTACAACAAATATGATTGGAAGCGAAGCTTTTCCAGATCAACTATCAAGCTTTTCAACTAATTATTCTGCCCAAAATGTAAATAGAACAACTAATTTAAGACTTGCTGCAAACAAAATTAATGGAACTGTTGTTATGCCTGGTGAAGAATTTTCTTACAATAAAGTAGTTGGAGAAAGAACAATTGCTGCTGGTTACAAAGAGGCTCCAATTTATGTTAGTGGTCGTGAAGATGGTTTGGGTGGAGGAATTTGCCAAATAACAACCACATTATATAATGCTGTAGTTTACGCAAATCTTGAAATTACAGAAAGAACAAACCATCAATTTGTACCATCTTATGCAGGAGCTAGTAGAGATGCAACTGTAGTATATGGAGCAATAGATTTTAAATTTAAAAACAATAGAAATTACCCTATAAAAATTCTTTGTTCTGTATCTTCTGGTGTTGCAAATTTTCAAATTTTAGGTTTAAAAACTTCAGAAGATTATGATGTAGAAATTTATTCTAGAATTACAAGTAAAACATCTAATAGTATAAATTCTGAAGCATACAAAATATTAAAAAAAGACGGGAATATTATTAGTCAATCTTTATTATCAAAAGATACATATAAAAGACATTAAAAAAAGGAGCATGCTCCTTTTTTTACATTGTAAGTGTTCCATTTGGCGTATTTGTAATTATTAAAATGTCTTCCTCTTTTCCATTTTCTGCATTTATATAGACTAAAAATTCTTGATTTTCAATTTTTCCCTTAAATTCATAACATAGTACTTCACTTTCCCATTCCGTTGGAATTACAGCAAGACCTTCACTCATAATGTTTAATTCTTTATTTAATGTCTTTTTAGCCTCATCTTTACTAATTTTTATTTTACTTATATCTCTTACTGTATGATTATTTAAATATCCCGTTGTTTCAATTCCTAATATTCTTCCATCATCTAATGCAACTTTTACTTTTATTAAGTCTGGATACATTATGACTCCATCTTGCTCATACGCATAATTTATCGTAAGCATTCCTTCTTGTTTTAAATAATATGTTTCTTTCATATTTTTAAAACCTTTTTCATCAAGATATTTACTTCCATTTTTTACTGCATCCTCATAAGATATAATTTCTGAATTTACCTCTCTATTCCCATTCATATAAATAATATGTCCACCTTTTTTTGAAATAGAAACATTTATATTATCACATTCTTCAGTTTTTAATGAGAAATTGTATGATGGAATATTTGCATTTTCTGCAAATCCCAAACTATTAATTTCTTTTATTTTTTCTTTGCCAATAAATTCTTCTGCTTTTTGTTTTGCGGTTTCTTCTGTTATATCATCTCCTGTAAGCCCTTTCTTTTCTTTACTTGTTATATGTTCAGAAAATGCACCATCATATATTAAACCAGAATATTCATGAAAATTTTCTTCCATATTTTTAAAACTATCTTTAGATATATTTGAAACTTGTTTTGCAAAATTTACATTTTCATCTTTTGTTAAATCCTTCCAATTAACTCTTCCACTATTTATATCTTCTGAAAGTTGTGTTAATGTATTTTCTAGCTCAACACTATATTGGTGTAATTGTTTTAAATTTTTCAAATCATCTTGTGTTAAATCCTCATCATATATATTTTTTCTAGATAATGAGTAACTATAATCACTTACTTGATTTAAAAATTTTTCTGTATTTTCTAATTTTTGACTTTCAACAGGAAGCTTAGACAAACAACTTTGTGCAAGATTTGCTTCTCTCCATAAATGTGTTAATGTTTCAGCTCCTCTTTCAGATGTAGTTGAAACCAATGATTTTGCAAGATATGCTTCAACATTTTGAACATAATCAACTAATTCATAAAAAGCCATATTAAATGAATTTTCTGATGTTCTTGTTATTTCTTCTTGTTTTTTATAAAGTGTAATTCCAAGTGTTGCAATCACCAATAATAATATAATAGTAAATGCTTTTAAAAAGCCTTCATTTATTTTTAATTTTTTCATAATTAATATACGTATAAAACTATACGATTCTCCTTTCCTATTTTATTTACAAAATCTGTGTTTTCCTATTACCTTTACTAATGGCCTTGACCATATCCACTTATTAGTTGCTGTGTCTGGATTAAAATAATATATACACCCTCCAGTTGGATCCCATCCATTAATTGCATCTCTTGCTGCTTTATAAACTGTCGAATTTTCACTAATTGGTGAATTTATTTGACCATCTGATACAGCTGTAAAAGCTCCAGCTTGATAAATTACTCCAGATATACTATTTGGAAATTGCGAGCTCTTTACTCTATTTAATATAACTGCTCCAACTGCTACTTGTCCTTCATATGGTTCTCCCCTTGCTTCACCATTTATTGCCCTTGCCATTAATTGAATATCTGATGAATTTGTTGCTTTTGCATAACTTGTATTTTCTAATTTATTTTGATCTGAAACAATAGTAAATATAGTTCCTATAATTAATAAAATACACATGACTAGCATTATTTTTCTTAAATTTTTCAAAATATCCCTCATTTCTATATTTAGCTTAATTTTATATTTACATATATTTTGCATTTATTTAATAAAAATATTCCAAAATTTATAAAATTTTGATAAAATAAATAAAAAGTTGTTAAATAAATGGAGGTTATAATGAAAAAGATTTTGATTTTTTATGCATCATATGGTGGTGGTCATCTATCTGCTGCAAAATCCATAGAAAATGTAATAAACACAAATTATAAAGATACACAAACAAAATTAATAGATTGTATGAAATATGTAAATAAAGGTGTAGAGAAGTTAACTACAGCGGCTTATAGGCAAATGGCAAAAAAGGCACCTTGGGCATGGGGTCATATTTATTCAGCATCACAAAAAGGAATTCTTGCACATATTTCTACAAGATCAAATAAAATTATGGCAGTTAAGCTTTTAAAACTTTTAAAGGAGGAAAAGCCAGATTTAGTAATTTCCACACATCCATTTGGAAGCCAAATGTGTAGTTATTTAAAAAGAAAGCAAAAAGTAGATTTTGAGCTTGCAACTATAATGACAGATTTTGCACCACATGATCAATGGCTTGTTGGTCATGATTTTACAAATTATTATTTTGTAGCACACGAAAAAATGAAAGATTACCTAGTTTCTAAAGGTATTGATAAAAATAAGGTATTTGCAACAGGAATTCCTTTATCTGATAGATTTTTACAAAAATACGATAAAAAAGAAATTTTAAAACAATTGGAATTTGAAGACAATAAAAAAATAGTTTTATTCTTTGGTGGTGGAGAATTTGGATTAGGTAAAACCAAAACAGTTCAAATTTTTAAATCATTTATAGAAGACTTCAATGATTTACAAATAATTGCAATTGCAGGAAAAAATCTAAAAATGAAAGAAAACTTTGAAAAAATAGTAGACGAATTTAATAAACAATCACAAGTTAGAGTTTTGGAATACACAAATAAAGTTCCAGAATTTATGAGTATTTCTGATATAGTTGTAACAAAACCTGGCGGGCTTACCACAACAGAAAGTTTAGCTTCTAATTTACCTATGATTATTATTAACCCTATTCCTGGTCAAGAAGAAGAAAATGCAGAATTTTTAGAATCTCATGGTGTAGGAATTTGGATTAGAAAACACGTTTCTCCAGATGAAATATTTAAAGATATTTTTTCTACTCCAGAAAAATTGCAACAAATGAAAGAAAACACAAATAAATTAGCAAAGAAACATTCTACCGAAGATATTTGCAAAATATGCTTATCACAAAAATAACAATAACCCCATAAAATACATAAGAGGTGTATTTTATGGGGTTCTCTAATTTATCAAGTTGTGAATTAATTGGTCTTGCAAGTAGTCTTGCAATTGCTATTGGAAAAAATTTATCTGCTGATGATGTTGCTTCTTTAGCTGCATTTACAACTACCTTAGGAGACAACCTAGCTATAATTGCAACTCAAAAATCTCAAAATTTAGATAATGCTAATTGCTAAATTTCTCTTCTTCCCTCTAAAGCCTTTGTTAAAGTAATTTCATCTGTATATTCCAAATCTCCACCAACAGGAATTCCATGTGCTATTCTTGTAACTTTTATTCCTAACGGTTTTATTAATTTTGATAAATACATAGCTGTTGCTTCTCCCTCAACTCTAGGATTTGTTGCTAATATAACTTCTTTTACAGTTCCATCCATAAGTCTTGCAAGTAATTCTTTTATTTTTATATCATCTGGTCCAATTCCATTCATTGGAGATATTGAACCATGTAAAACATGGTATACTCCTTTAAATTCATGTGTTTTTTCCATTGCTATAATATCTCTAACATCTTCTACAACACAAATTGAACTTTGATCTCTTTTTGGGTTTGAACATATAGGACATGGATCTGTGTCTGATATATTATAACATTTACTACAATATTTTAAATTTTTCTTTGCATCTTGAATTGATTTTATAAATTGATTTGTTTCTTCTTCAGAGCAATTTAAAATATAAAAGGCAAGCCTAGCTGCTGTTTTGTGTCCAATACTAGGTAATCTTTCAAAACCTTCTATTAATTTTTCTATTGATGGTGAATAAAGTGAGATTTTTTACTCCTTACTCTTTACTACATTAATCCTGGTATATTAAACTTTCCAAACTCTTGATTTTGTGCACTATCAACTTTTCTTAAAGCTTCATTTACACAAGTTAATATTAAATCCTCTAACATTTCTACATCATCAGGATCAACTACATCTTTATTTATTTTTATTTCTTTTATTACTTTTTCTCCTGTAACCTTTACATTAATAGCTCCACCACCTGCTGATGCTTCAAATTCTTTTGATGCTAATTCCTCTTGTGTTTTTTGCATATCTGCTTGCATTTTTTTGGCTTCCTTCATTAAATTATTTATATTCATTCCGCCAAATCCTCCCATTCCTCCTGGGAAACCTCCTCTTTTTGCCATTTTTTATTCCTCCTTTAATTTTTTATTCTATAACATTAAATGGTATATCAGATTGATTTGCTAATTTTTGTATATCATCTTCTGGTCTATGAACAACTGCTTGGCTTTGAGCTTCTGATATATATTTTATTTGCATTTCTTTTCCACAAGCCATTGAAACTAATGTAGAAATTTCTTTAATATTTTCTTGTTTTTCTAAAACAGTTTTTCCAAATGAAGATAAACCATTTGGAAATTTAATTCCAACAGTCATGTCATTAATTTCTTCAGCACTTGTATTCATTAAATTTGTATATAAAACAATTTTTCCATTTTGTTTTAAATCTTTTACTATTGTAGGCCAACTTTTACTTAAATCGCTTGAATATTGTTTAGGTTTATTTGCCATAGTATTTTGTTTTACAGTATTGCTTGCAACCGTTGGTGTACTTTGAACTCTATTATTTAAATTGTAATTTTGAGTTTGGTTAACTGGTGTTGCAGAAACTGGTACTTGCATAGTATTTACAGCAACTCTTCCAGATTTTAAATATTTTTCTATGTTAGAAATTCTATTTTCTAGACTTGTATTATCTACATTTTCTTTATTACATAATTTTATTATTCCTGCCTGAAACATAATTGTTTTTTGAGTAGATTTTTTCATTTCCCCGTCTAAATTTGAAAATTCATATATTAATTTTATTAATCTTTCTTTTTCTATTTTTTTAGAAATATCATCAATTTTATTTAAATCTTCTTCACTATATAAATCTAATTTTCCAGATGTTTTATATATTAAAATATCTTTTACATATTTTATAATTTCCCATAAAAAATTATTTAACTCTTTTCCCTCTTCTAGTACTTTATTTATATAGTTTAAAGCGTCCTCTACATTATATTCTGCAATTGCTCTTACAATACCATGTACAAATTCTATTTTAGGAATTCCAACTAAATTTTTTATTTTTTCTTCATCTATTTTGTTATCTCCATCTTGTATACATCTTTCAAGTATTGAAAGTGCATCTCTTAAAGCTCCTTCTGATAATGTTGCAATTATATTTAATGCTCCTTGAGTAATTTCAATATTGCTTTGCTCACATACAATTTTTAATCTTTTTATTATATTTTCATTTGATATTTTTTTAAAGTCAAATCTTTGGCATCTTGAAAGTATAGTAGCTGGCAACTTTTGAGGCTCAGTTGTTGCCAAAATAAATTTAACATGTTCTGGTGGTTCTTCTAAGGTTTTTAATAATGCATTAAATGCACCTTGTGATAACATATGAACCTCATCTATTATATAAACTCTATATTTAGCTTTAGTTGGTAAAAAATTAACTTCTTCACGTATAGCTCTTATATCTTCTACACTATTATTTGATGCAGCATCCATTTCAACAATGTCTGTTAATGAACCAGATATTGCACCTTTGCATATTTCGCATTCATTGCATGGTTCTCCATCTTTTGGATTTAAACAGTTTATTGCTCTTGCTAAAATTTTAGCAGCAGAAGTCTTACCAGTACCTCTTCCTCCATTAAATAAATATGCATGTCCTACTCTACCTGCTATTATTTGATTTTTTAATGTTCTTGTTATATGTTCTTGTCCAACTATTTCCGAAAATAAAATAGGTCTGAATTTCCTATAAAGTGCTGTGTACCCCATATTTATTCACATCCTTTATACTTAAAAAATGGTGTGAACCTCAATCTCTCTATGGAAAGCATTTCCACATAAAGATTTACTACTTATTGCTGCTTCCTTCCGGACCTGACAAGATTCATAGGTCTTTATTGGACTTACTTTCCATACAAAGATTAAGTTTCATACCATCTGTATTATATAATGTATTTTTTCTTTTTTCAAGTAAATATTAAAATTTTCTAATTTTTAATTCTTTTAAATATCACATTACTAAAATCTGTTATTTCTAATTTTCCTGTTCCTTCATCAATAATATTACCAACTGGCAATTCTAAAGTTACTGTTCCTTTATATTGTTTGCCATTTTCTAAACTTATTGTAATATCAAAACTTAAATTTAAACTAATATCTTCTTTTGTTAAATTAGCTTTTTTTAGCAACTCATTATGATTTATTGTTTCTTCATCATTTGATTCATAACTACAAACATCTTTATTGGCAACTCTAAATGCTAATTTATCACCTTGGTTTAAGATTTTCAATTCTCTAAAATTTGATTTTGTATCTCCAACATATTCTATAGTATTTACTATATTTTCATCTTTTGTAGTAAATATTTGATTTTCAGATGTTGCATCTGGTTTATATATTATTGTTTGCCCTATTTGTTTTTGTTTATTTACATTAATATTATCTATTAAAACACTTTTTAGTGCTTCTGTTTTTTTATAATTTTCATTTTTTTCTATGTATAAAAATATGTCATTATTTTGGCTTATATCAAATGCCCATTTGTTTGTATCTGAATGTTTGTCAGTTCCTTCTGCTGTACTTATTATAGAAATTTTTGTTAAATTAAATGGCATATTTGTTTCGCCTTCTACATTATATTTTAAAATAGTTATTCCTAAAATAAACATTAATACCGCTAAAATAATAACCATTATAACAATATGAAACCATTTTTTATTTACTAAATCATTTAGTTTTTCTTTCATATTTCCCCCATTTATTTTTTACTTTTTATTTTTCTTAAATTTTTAAAAAAATCTTTTAAAATATTCTCACATTCTTGTTTCATAACATTTTTTTCAACTTCTACTTTATGATTAAATTTATAATCTTCTAATAAATTTAAAACAGAGCCACATGCCCCTGTTTTACTATCTAATGCACCTATATATAATTTTTTTATTCTTGAGTTAATTATTGCTCCTGCGCACATTGAACATGGTTCTAAAGTTACATACATTTGACAATTTATTAATCTCCAAGATTTTAATTTTTTACTTGCTTTTTGTATTGCAAGTATTTCTGCATGTTTTGTTGTGTCAAACTTTGTTTCTTTTAAGTTATGCGCCCTTGAGATTATTTTTCCATCTTTTACTATTACACAACCTACTGGCACTTCTAATTTATCATATGCTTTTTTTGCTTCTTTTAAAGCCTCTTTCATAAATTTTTCTTCCATTTTAATCTCCACTGATTTTTATTACGCATAAATTACGTTTATTTTTATTTGGTGTGCCTAGGCGGACTCGAACCACCATCGGTCGCTTAGGAGGCGACTGCTCTATCCTGCTGAGCTATAAGAACATTTCTTTTACATTATACTTCATTGCTTTTATTTTGTAAACCTTTTTTTGTCTCTTTATTGATTAATTGTGAAAAATGATTTATAATATTTAAGATTTATAAATTGTTTGGAGGTTTTATATGCAACATATTTTAAGTAAGATGAGAAAAGCTATAGAAGACTATAATATGATAGATGAAGGAGATAAAATTGCTGTTTGTTTATCAGGTGGAAAAGATTCAATTACAATGCTAAATGGTTTAAAGGCTTTACAAAGATTTTATCCTAAACATTTTGATTTAATTGCTATCACAGTTAATCCGGGATTTGAAAACTTTAATAAAGATATTCTTCAAAAAAATTGTGATGAAATTGATGTTCCTCTTTTTATTGAAGATACTCAAATTAAAGAAATTGTTTTTGATGTTAGAAAAGAAAAAAATCCTTGCTCTTTATGTGCTAATTTGCGTAGGGGTATAATCAATTCTGTTGCCCAAAGAGAGGGATGCAACAAAATTGCTTTAGGTCACAATCTAGATGATGTAATTGAAACTTTTATAATGAATTTAAAATATGCTGGAAATATTTCAACTTTTTCACCAAAAAGTTATATGGACAGAAGTGGTATTACAATGATTAGACCTTTGATTTTATTAACTGAAAAAGATACAAATCACTTTGTAAAAAAATACAACAAACAAGTTATGCCTAAAGTTTGTCCAATGGATGAAAATACAAAAAGAGAAGATATAAAAGCTGAAATTTTTGCTTGGCAAAAAGAAATTCCTACAATTAAGGCTAATTTATTTGGTGCTATTTCTAGAAATATTGATGGATGGAAAAAAAGTATGTAATGCATATTTGCTTACATACTTTTTTAAAATTTATTTTACTAATCTTACCATTGCATCTTTTAATTCTTCTAAGTCTTTTTCTGCAGATTCCATACTATCTGCTTTTACACCCATATACAATTTTATTTTTGGTTCTGTTCCAGAAGGTCTTACACAACACCAAGCATTGTTTTCTAATTCATAATATAATACATTTGATTTTGGTAATCCTGTTTTTCTTTGTTCTCCTGTCACTAAGTTTTTAATTTCATCAAGTTCAACATCTTTAAATTCAATTACTTTATATTTTCCTATTTTTTCTGGTAAATTATTTCTCATATTTGTCATCATAGATTTTATTTTTTCAGCTCCATCAGCACCTTCTAATACTATTGAAACTTGATCTTCTTTATAGAATCCATATTTTTCATAAATTTTCATCATTTGATCCCATAAAGTCATTCCTTTTGATTTATAGTATGCAGCAGCCTCGCACAATGACATTACTGCAGAAATACCATCTTTATCTCTTGCATAATCTCCAATTAGGCATCCATAACTTTCTTCAAATCCAAATACATATGTTTTATCTTTCTTTTCTTCTGCTTTTTTTATAACTGCTCCTATATTTTTAAATCCTGTTAAAACTTCAATACACTCTAATCCGTAATTTTTTGCAATTGCTTTTGCTAGTTCAGATGATACGATTGTAGTTATAAACATTCCATCTGCTGGTAATAATCCTTTTTCTTTCATTTGAGAAATTCTATATTCTGCAATCAATAGTGCTGACATATTTCCTGTATATGTCATATATTCTCCTGTTTTTGTATCTTTTGCATATATTCCAAGTCTATCAGCATCTGGATCATTTGCAAGAACAACATCAGCATCTACTTTTTTTGCTAACTCTAATGCTAATTTAAATGCTTTTTTGTCTTCAGGGTTAGGGTAATCTACTGTTGGGAAATTTCCATCTGGTTTTTCTTGTTCTGGAACTACATATACATTTTCAAATCCTAATTCTTTTAATAATCTTGATGTTACTGTATTCCCAGTTCCATGTAATGGTGTATAAACTATTTTTAATTTTTTTCCTTCTTCTCTTACAATTTCAGGATTTAATACTAAACTTTTTAAAGTATTTATATATTTATCATCCATTTCTGTTCCAACAACATTAAATAATCCTTTATTTACTGCTTCTTCTTTGCTTATAGTTTTTATTTCTTTAAAATCTGAAATAGCTCTTACTTTTGCTATTATATCTTTATCTCTTGGTGCAACAATTTGTGAACCATCATCCCAGTAAACCTTATATCCGTTGTATTTTGGAGGGTTATGGCTAGCTGTTATCATTATTCCTGCTGTACATCCTAATTGTCTTACGGCAAATGATAATTCTGGAACTGGTCTTAATTTTTCAAATAAATATGTTTTTATTCCATTTGCATTTAATATTAAAGCTGTTTGTAAACTAAATTCATCTGACATTCTTCTTGAGTCATAACTAATTGCAACACCTTTATTTTGTGTTCCTTGTTCTATTATGTAATTAGCTAATCCTTGTGTTGCTTTTCCAACTGTATATTTATTCATTCTGTTTGTTCCCATTCCTATTACTCCACGTAAACCTGCTGTACCAAATTCAAGTTCTTTATAAAATCTATCTTTTATTTCCTCATCATTTCCTTTTATCTCTAATAATTCTTTTTTTGTTTTTTCATCAAATGCTGGTTCTGTACACCATCTTTCATATTCTTTTAAATAATCCATCTTTATTCTTCCTTTCGTATTTATTAAAAAAGCTACTGATTTTAAACCAGTAGCAATATTATATATTATTTTAAATTATAGAATTTTCTATATAGCTCTCTTGCTGTTTCTGGACTATCTGTTCCTGTTGCATTTTTTACAGGAGCAAATTCTTCTTCCCTTTTTACTCTTAATATAGCCATATCATCTAATTCTCCAAAAGCATCAAATAGAAATGCTTCAAATTTGTATGCATTTGGTCCATCTGGTACTACTTTATTTCCATCTTTATCTATATATGTTGCTTTTTTAAAAGCTGTATGGTATGGTAATGGTTTATTTCCCATTCTTTCAATTGCATCAATATTAAATAAATTACACAAAATATGAGATTCTCCAAAAACAAGTTCTCCATTATCGTCAACTTGTTCTGACATATCATCAGGTATTTCAGTATATTCAATTACTGATGGTCTTCCATTTTTCTTGCAAAAAACTCCAACCTTTTCTTTTGGGTTTGCTTTTACTACTGATTTTCCTGCTGCAGTTACTTTTTTATCTATAGCAATTCCCATAAGTACTGGATCTACCATTTTTACTAGACAATTATCAACACCACCAATAAATACCCATTCAACACCTAATTCTCTCATTTTTTTAGTCATTCCGTTTTTTACTAAAGCCTCATATATTCCGCCATGACCATTTGCAGCTTCTTTTACAAGTCCATCTTCACCAATTAATATTTTCCCTTCCATATCAACCATTGGTAATTCTTCTTGAATAAAGAAAAACAAATTTTTATCTTTTTCATATCCAAAATTTCTATTCTTAGCAAAGAATTCAATTGTGTCATTATTATTTTCTCTACTTGTCATTATAAACCATGGAATTGTAACTCCATACTTACGGCCTTGCTCTTTTAAGCCATCGCTTAATAATTCAAATAATGATTTGTGTGATTCTAATCCAATATCAAAAGTTCCCTTTGGTCCTTTATGTCCTAGTCTTGTTCCTTGTCCACCAGCCATTGTTACAGCTGCTAATTTTCTATTCTTTATAGCTTCTACACCAATTGCATGATATTCTTTATAATTATCATATAATTTTTCTTTATCCATATAATCAATTGGCTGTATTTCAAAATTCTCTACTTCTGGAGTTTTTTTAGTATTTTCATATAAACTTTTTATCAACTCAAAATCAATATTATTTATTTGTTTTAACAATTCTTTCTTCTTTTTTTCATCTAAGTTATCATATCCATTTAGCAAATGCTCTTGTCCGTATTTCTTTAATGTCCATTTAATTTCATTTAAATTTTCGTCCATAGTATACTTCCTTTCTTAGTTCATAAGTTATATATATACTATTTTTTCGAAAAATTCAATAGATTATACAAAATTTTTGACATATTAACAAAATGTTACCCAAGAAAAACTTTTTTAAATCTTATTTATCCCTAATGTATTAAGCATTCCATCGTATTTTGAAACAATTTCTTTCATATCATTTTTTACTTCATTGTAATTATAACAAGCAATAATTTCTAAGTTTTCTACTTGTCTTTCTTTCAATTCAAATACTTTTTCGTTTATAAATTTTTTACTTCCTATAAGTATCACATTTGTATTTGGGATAATATTTTCTATATTTTGTATATTCCAGCCAATCTTTTTTATTTTTTCTTTTTTATCTTTATCTAAATTTATTCTTTCAATTACGACATTTAATGTACTTTCTAAGTCAATCTCTGTTATTATTGTAATATTTTCTTCATTGTCTATCTTTTTACTAATATATGGCAATAGCATAATTTCTAAATGATATTCACTCACATAAAAATTACAAATATTTTTAACTTTCTTTTCTTCTAAAACCATATTATCCATCCTTTCAATAGATTTTTGTTCACTGGCAAATTTTACCATTTATTCTTTTGTGTGTCAAGTATGTATAAAAAAATTTTTAATGTATATTTTATATTTTTTGGGTAAAAATTATTTTAAAGATATTTTTTAACAAATATGTTAATACGGAGGTTATTATGAAAAAATTTATAAATTATTCTAGGATTTGTTTGATATTAATATTTTTATTATTTATCTATATTATATTTTGTGCTCAAAGCTATTCGAACGCTGTATCTTCTGAACTATCAAATTCTGTATTTAGATTACATGTTTTAGCAAATAGTGATTCTGAAGAAGATCAACAATTAAAATTAAAAGTAAGAGATGCTTTACTTTCATATATGAATACTTTATCTTCAAATTGCAATACAAAAGAGGAAGCTATACAAATTGCAACTCAACATCAAAATGAATTTCAAACAATTGCTGAAAATGTAATTGTTGAAAATGGTTACAATTATCCTGTTCAAATAAAAATTAATAATTTTTATTTTCCAACCAAATCATATGGAGATATTTCATTACCAGCTGGATATTATGATGCTTTAAGAGTAGAAATTGGTAATGCAAAAGGGAAAAATTGGTGGTGTGTAATGTTTCCATCTTTATGTTTTATAGATATCAGCTCAGGAATCGTTGATTCTGAGGGAAAAGAAAAACTAGAAAATAATTTAGATTCAGAATCATATGAATTAATTTCAGAAAGCAAAACTTCAACTGAATTTAAACTAAAATTTAAATTATTAGAAGTATTTTCACATAATGGACTATTCACTGCAAAAAATTAAAAATCTATTGTAATCTTTATTCTTTTATGATATATTTTATGTGATTATTTTAAATACGAGGAGGAATACTTTTGGAAAAACTAGTAATAACTGGACCAACACATTTAAATGGAGAAGTAACAATAAGTGGAGCCAAAAATGCAGCTGTTGCTATATTACCAGCAACACTTTTAATAGATGGCGTTTGTACAATAGAAAATCTTCCTAATATAAGTGATGTAAAAATGTCATGTAAGATATTAGAAGGTCTAGGAGCAAAAATAACATGGATTACACAAAATGAGATTATGATTGATACACGAAATATAGATAAAACTATTGCATCAGAAGAATTAACAAGAAAATTTAGGGCATCTTATTATATAATTGGAAGTATGCTTGGACGTAAAGGTGCTGTAACTGTTGGAATGCCTGGTGGTTGCAAATTAGGTGCAAGACCTATTGACCAACATATTAAAGGGTTTGAAGCCTTAGGAGCAAAAGTTGACACAACTCAAGGAAAGATTACAGCTAAAGCATCAAAATTGGTTGGAACTTCAATATATATGGATGTTGTTTCTGTTGGTGCAACTATTAATGTAATGCTTGCTTCTGTTCTTGCAGAAG
>OGFG01001846.1_pt1 | contig 19311 bp, 19 predicted proteins | sample 1570761 | NCBI WGS metagenome assembly OGFG01 (sample SAMEA2581938, study PRJEB24529) | metagenome | biome: Human gut stool | place: China | collected 2011 | reverse complement strand
GGGCAACCCCGAGGCGAAAAGCCTCGACTGTATCGAAACCCTCCCACTTCAGTGGTGAGGTTGTTTAGGAAGACGATCTTTTCGCCCGTGCTGGCGCTCTTCAACCTGCCCAAGCCCGGCAAGGTCGTGCATGCGGCTGATCCCGGCTTCTGGGAAGGACTCTGGAATTCGCTCAGGCCCATCGCCAACACCTTGGCCGAGTGGCTTACCTAGGCGATGCTCGTCCTCTGCCTTCTGGCTGTCGTGCGGACGCTTCGCTACACGCACTGGCTCCAGTTCCACAAGGTGCTCTCGATCGTCTTTCTCGGTCTCACGCTGCACTGCGTGCGCCTGATGGACACGACCGACTTCATGATGTCTTTCGGCTGGCTCAACCTCATCATCACGGTTGCGGGCAGCGTCGCCGCCCTGATCCTGCTCTTCAGAGGTCCCGGCGCGAAGCTTCGCGAAGAAGGCACGATCGTCGAGACGACGTGCGAGGGCGCCACCACCAGGTGGGTGGTCGAGACGCCGCTTTCCAGACGTGTTCTTCCCGGTCAGTTCGTCTTTGCCGCGACCGAGGGAGAGCCGCTTCATCCGTTCTCGGTGGCGGGTATCGACAAGGGAAGGATCATGCTTCTGACCCTCAGGCTTGGCGACTATACGGGCGAGGTCGTTCCGAACGTTCCGAAGGGGATGACCGTCAGGCTCGAGGGCCCGTGGGGCGCCTTCCGTCTCGTCCTTGACGACAGGCCGCAGACCTGGGTGGCGGGCGGCATCGCGCCCTTCATGGCCTGGCTCGAGGCTGCGGCGAAGACGCCGCACGGTCCCGTCACGCTCTGCTGGTGCATCAGGGATCTGGCGAAGGAAGGCTTTGCAGACGAGGTGAAGGCGGCGTGCGAACGTGCGGGCGTCACGCTTAGGATCTTCGAGAGCCGCATTCGTCGCGCAACGCCCGCCGAGCTTCTGGCTGATTCGCCCGCCTGTGGATTGAGAAAGGCCTGGCGCGGAGCGCTCGAAGCCTTCATGATGGAGGAATTCCGCTGGCGCCATTCCAAGTAGGCGGCGCTGGATGAATCGATTGAGATGGTTCCCGGCGGACCCGCCCCTTGTCACGTCCTTTTCAAGAGATGAAGGCCTGACGCACCTATTATTTCGTGCTGCAGTCGCAGAGCGACTCAAGGTATTCGTGGAAAACGGCGAGCAGGCGGTCGGCTTCCGTGTCGTCGATGCCCGAGAGCGTCGAGAGACTGACGACGGACCGGTTTTCAATGGCGGCGGACGCAATGAGCCAGCCTGCGGCCCTGAGCACGCACTGCAGATGCTCGAACGAGAACGTGTCGGAAGGATGAAGGAAGGAGAGTACGTGCGGGCTGCGCGCATCCTCCTCGAGACAGGGCTCGAAGCCGAGTCTGATCATGCCGGCGGCGAGCTTTTCGGCAGCCGCGCGACAGGACGTCTCGCGCACGGCGGAGCCGCCCTCCTTGTCGAGAGCGTCCAGCGCGGCATGCAGGGCGGAGACGGCCTGAGGCGGCAGGGAGTTTTCGATGCCGGCTTCCTGCCTGCGCAGGCCTTCGAAGAGGTCGAGCGAGACGCTGCGCGCCCGTCCTTCGGACGACTCGAGAATGTTGCGGCGGGCCAGCACGAAGGAGAGGCCGGAGACGCCTTTGAGGCCGCAGTCCGCGACCGAGAGGAGCACGTCGATGCCGAGCGCTTCCGCGTCGATGCTTGTGGCGCCGAAGGAGACGCCTGCGTCGACGATGAACGTCCTGCCCTCCGCCCGGACGGCACGGCCGATTTCCCCGAGGTCGTTCCTGAGTCCCGAGACGGCGTCGACGTGGACGACGGCGACGTGCGTGAGGTCGGGACGTTCGTCGAGAAGCATGGCGATCTCGGCCGCGCCCGCAGCCTGTTCGAATCCCGTCTCGAGCTTCTCGAACGCAATGTCCGCACGCGCGAGCATGCGGCAGGCGGCTTCAGCGCGGGCGCCGTTGCAGACGACGAGCACACGGCTCTCCTCAGGGATGAGCGTCGTGAGCGCAGCTTCGAGCGCGAAGGCGCAGGGACCCGCCATCAGGACAGCGGCGTATTCGGCGGGACGCATGCCCGCGACACGCAGGAGACGACTGCGCACGTCCTCCATCATCGAGATGAATGCGGCATCAGCGGGAGACGGACAGCAGGTCATGGCCTCGAGGACGGATGCTTCAATGGAGACGGGGCCGGGCGTGAGCAGCCGGCAGGCATTGACTTGTCTTTTCATGATCTTCAACGGTCGTTTGTTCAGTCAAGGATGAGAGGCATTATCGAGAGGCTTCATGACGAAACGACGGCGGACGAATGACGAATGCATGACGGTCGGCGCGCCTATGACTGTTCTCCGGATTTCGTGCTGCGGGGCGTCTGATACGGATTCGCAGGGAGATTTTGTGAACGCTTGTTCAGTGGAACGGGCGGAAGGTCCGCAGTGTGGGGACGAGGCGGAAATGCTGAACGCTTGTTGATTTGTTTTCTATTGCGCAATGATAATAATTATCGGGTTTTCTTGCGGACGCCTGTGCCGCAATGGGTAGGATTCCCAATATTCGAATGCTTGACAGAGCGATAACATGAAAACGAACCCAAGGGAAAGATTGTGAAAACGGAGGTTCTCAATGCGTGCGAACAATGACAGGAAGAAGAACGGCTGGGCCCAGATATTCCTCTTCATCATCTTCCTCATTCTGCTTGCCCTCGTGCTCAACGGAATGGGCTGGTGCATCGGCGGCGTGTGCGAAGTCGGCACCGACATGCTTCTTAAATAAAGAAGAGCAGATGGGGCGGAAGCCCCGTGGCCCGCGTGAATGTGGCGGGCGGCAACCGAAAGGCGTCAGGAGAGAGAGGCGCCTTTTGTGTTTTTTGTGGGATGGATTCGGGAAAGGGCGCGGCGAAGGCCGCGCCCTTTCCTTATGGAGAGCTTCTTTTGGGAACCGGGTTTCGGAAGCTAGAGGCTGTAGCCTGCCTCGAGGACGAGGCGGCGCTCCTCCTCGACGGAGCTGCCCGGTGTTGTGAGCAGGTCGCCAGTGATGGCGCCGTTGATGCCTGCGCGCAGTGCGGCGCGGGCGGTTTCGGGCGCGAGGTTCTGCCTGCCGCCCGCGAACCTGAGGCATGCGGACGGATTGACGAGACGGAAGACGGCGACGGTTCGGACGACTTCATCGTGCGTCATGGGAGGACGGTCCGCAAGCGGCGTGCCGGGAATCGGGATGAGGAAGTTGAGCGGAATCGAGGGGATCTCGAGGCGGCGCAGCCCGCAGGCGAGGTCGATGCGGTCCGCCATGGTCTCGCCCATGCCGAAGAGTCCGCCCGAGCAGAGTTCGAGTCCGGCGCGGCGGGCGGCCTCAAGCGTGCGGATCTTGTTGGTCTGGGTGTGCGTGGTGCAGACCTTGGGGAAAAAGTCGGGGCCCGTCTCGAGGTTGCAGTGGTAGCGCACGAGTCCCGCCTCCCGCAGGCCTGTGAGTTCGGGTTCGGTGAGAAGGCCCATTGAGGCGCAGACTTCAAGTCCCGTGGAGGCGGCGGCTTCGACGACGGGGCGGATTTCACGCAGCTCCCGTGCGGAGAGCTTTCTGCCCGAGGTCACGAAGGAGAGCCTGCGGATGCCGTGTTCGAGGGCCCGCGCGGCGGCGGATTCGCCTCGTGTTGCGGGCACGATGGGAAAGACGGGGGCATTCGTGGTCCATTTTGAGGATTGCGAACACCAGCGGCAGTCTTCGGCGCATCTGCCCGACTTGGCGTTGACGATCGTGCAGAAGTTGAAGACGCGGGAGGCGCACTTCGTCGTCACGAGGTGCGCGGCCTCGACGAGTTCGTCGAGGGCGGGGCTGTCTTCAAGAAAGTCGAGGTCGGCGCGCGGAGAGGCTTCTCCTCGAAGGGCGCGCTCGACGATGAGGCTGAGCATGGCGGCATTCCGGTCGGGTTGGACGAGCGACAACTGTAGCGCAGGACGTCCTTCGGGAGAGCGGCGGCTTTGCAAGCGTTTGTTGACGGCGCGAAAAAAGGGACGGCGTCCGGGCAGGACGCCGTCCCTTTCAGGTCTGAATTTCAGGGCAATTAGGCCGCGGCGGCAAGGCGTGCGGCGCCGAGGGTGTCGACCTTGCGGATGGCGGCGACGAACTGTTCGCGCACGGCGGGTTCGGGACCCGTGGACCATTCCTTGATGTGTTCGGCGGCGCTGACAAGCTTCATGAGCTGCTCGTCGGTGGTGATGCCGACCTGGGCGAGTGTGACGGGTAGGTTGATGCTGGTGTTGAAGTCGAGGAAACGCTCGAGGAGCTCGTTCTGACCGTCATAGGCGAGGAGCACCAGGTTGCCGAAGGAGACGACTTCGCCGTGCAGGTGCTCGTGGGCAGACGGCAGGACCATCGAGGCGTTGTAGAAGCAGTGGGCGAGGGACGAGTTGTAGTAGTACTCGGTGTGCGTCACGAGGTTGGAGACGACGCCCGTCGAGACGATGATGTCGAGCACGCATTCGGTGAAGGAGTCGGACATGGTCTTGGCGCGGAAGTCGTCGAGGGCCTGACGGCCGAACTGCAGGAGCGGCTCCTGACAGGCGCATGCGAGCTGGGCGCCGAGGAGCGGCGTGTGGAAGAGGTGCTTGCCGCGCGTGCAGTAGAGCACTTCGATCTGCTTGGAGAGCGCGTCGCCGAGGCCCGCCCAGAAGAGGGGCTCGGGGCTGTCCATGATGACGGACGTGTTGATGAAGCAGTGGGCGGGGCAGGTCTTGCCGAAGTGGTAGCCGTGCAGAGAGCCGTCCTCCTTGTAGAGCACGGCGATGGCGGAGACCGGCGCGCAGTTGGAGGCGACGGTCGGGCAGGTCATGACGGGCTTGCCCATCATGTCGGCCGCAGTCTTGACGGCGTCGCAGCAACGGCCGCCGCCCACGGCGAGGATCACGTCGGCATTCCTGACGCCGGAGCGGGCCTTGATCGCCTCGACGTTGGCGACCGTGGAGTCATGACCGTAGACGTGGACGTCCGTGACGGTGAGGCCGGCCGCCTCGAGCGCGGGTAGAAGGGAGGGATTGGCCTTCGTCATGGCCGTTTCGCCGCCGACGACCGCAACGCGGGTGCCGTAGGGTCGAATGACGTCGCCCACAAGGCTGTAGGCTTCGGGACCGACGGAATAGTGCGGGAGGCTGACGGAGTAGTTCGGCTGCATGATGAAATCCTTTTCTTTTTTCTGCAGGGGTTGTGCGGGTTCGATGCCGTCTTTTTCAGGCGGCGTGAGGTCCATTGTCACGCGGAATCGGGGCGGGGAGATCCGACAAACGCTTTAGTGGTCCTGCGGATAGTCAGGGAGGCGTCAAAAAAGATGCGCGAAGGCGGCACGGACGTGCGATTCGCGTGTGGAGAAGGCGTTTGCAAAATAAAAAAAAGAGGGAGGTCCGCAGTGCGAACCTCCCTCTCGTAAGGCTTCATTGAAGGAAGAGGCTTCCTTCAGAACCCTTGCTTCGGGCGAAGAAGATTACTTGGCCTTGGCGAGGGCGTCCTGAACGGCGGCCTTGATGCCGTCGGAGGACATCGTGGCGCCGCCGACGCTTTCAACGCCTTCAACACCGTTCTTGGCGACGATTTCCGGAATCATCGTTTCGATCGGAGCAGCGATGATCATGTCGGTTTCGCCGTGCTTGAGAACCTTGACAGCGGCGATCTTGCCGCCGGCGACGTCGACCTGGACCTGGATCTGGGATTCGCGGCCCTTGCCTTCGCCCGTGTAGGAACCGTCCTTGTAGGAGGCGGCCTGGGCGCCGGCGGCGACGAGAGCGGCAGCGGCGACGACGATAAGCTTCTTCATCATGATGTAAAAACCTCGGTTTGTAGTGGTTTTGAAATGCGGGTGTGCGTCTTCCCGAGGCCGGCCGATCGGTTTGTGGAGCGGGCGTCGGAGAAGCAGGCGCGGCGATAATAGCACATCGAAAGGCAGGGAAAGCGAGCATGCCGCAGAGAAAATTGCAAGCACTCCTTTCGGACTAGAGAGGTTGTCCTAGGGAAGCTGTCCAAAGTCAAATCCGGCACGGGGCGACATTTATATATAGGGATCGACGCCTGTGTCTGAAAACATTTTTGCCGGAGGAAGGTCCATGAGAGGAAGGAAGAACGAAAAGACGACGGGAGCGGATGAGGCGGGCGCCGTCGTGCTCACGGGACTCGCGCCCGTCGCGGGCGAGGCGCCCCGCATCCTGATTCTCGGCAGCATGCCGGGAGCGGCGTCGCTCGCCGCAGCGCAGTACTACGCGCATCCCGCCAACCGCTTCTGGCCGCTGATGGCGCTGCTGTTTCCGGAGGAGGCGGCTCGTCTCTCGTCTTCCGACTATGAGGAAAGGCTCGAGGGTCTCAGACGGTCGGGCGTTGCGCTTTGGGACACGATCGGCTCGTGCGAGCGGGCGGGAAGCCTCGACAGCAGCATCCGGAACGTGACGCCCAACGACGTGGCGGGTCTTCTGAAGGCGCATCCGACGATCGGGACGGTGGTTCTCAACGGCTCAAAGAGTGCGGCGGTCTGGAGGCGGCATGCGCAGCGGGAGGCGCTCGGGGAGCGGCCCGGCCTTCGCGTTCTCGCGCTCCCCTCGACGAGTCCCGCGAACGCGCGCCTGCGGCTAGCGGATCTTGAGAGGGTCTGGCGGGCGGCGCTGGCCGTCAGGTAAAACCCGCTTGTCCATAGGGTTATGGCGGATGGCGAAATTTCGGCACGGATGGGTAAAATTTCCAGATTGCCACCCTGCGGATATCCACCAACGATTGTCCCGCAGGGCGCAACCCGACTTGAAACCATAAGGAGACAGACATGAAACCGACGCTTTCCGAAGCAATGAAGGCCCGCCTTGCCGACCTGTGCGGCGATGACCGCGTGAAGACCGCCCTGCAGGTCTGCGTGGATGAAGCGGACCGTGCGATGGAGGAGCAGATTCACATTTCCGAGATTGAATCCCCCACGTTTGCCGAAGGCGTCCGCGGCGAGGAAATCGCCCGTCTTCTGAAGGAATACGGTCTGACCGACGTCGTGATCGATCCTAGCGGCAACGTCGTCGGCCGTCGTCCGGGCACGGGCTCGGGCCCCGTGCTCGCCATCGCCGCCCACCTTGACACGGTCTTCCCGGCCGGCACGAACCTCAAGGTTCGCCAGGAAGGTCATCTCTACTACGGTCCCGGCATCGGCGACAACGCCTCCGGCCTGCGTTCCATGCTCCAGGTGCTCCGCGCCCTTGAAAAGGCCGGCATCGAGACGGACGGCGACATCCTCTTCGTCGGCACGGTCGGCGAGGAAGGCAACGGCGACATCCGCGGCGCCAAGGCCCTCTTCGACGGCTCCCGCAAGATCGACGGCTTCATGGCCCTCGACATGGCCGACGTCTTCACGGTTCAGAACGGCGCCACGGGCGCTCATCGCTGGCGTCTTGCCATCGAGGGCGAAGGCGGCCACTCCTACCTCGACTACGGCCACGTGCCCTCCGCCATCCACGCGATGTGCCGCGCCGGCGCGATGATCGCCGACCTCGACCTGCCCGAGGATCCTAAGACCACCTACACGATTGGCACGATCAAGGGCGGCACGACCGTCAATACGATCGCCGCGCGCTGCGAAGTCGACGTCGACATGCGCAGCGTCGACCTGCCGACCCTCGAAGCACTCGAAGCCAAGGTGCTCGCCGCCTTCGAAGAGGCCGTCCGCATTGAAAATGCCCACTGGCCCAAGGCCGACGAAGCCCACCAGCTCAAGCTCGTGAAGACCCAGATCGGCAATCGTCCCGCCGGCATGCGTCCCGCCGACTGCCCGGCGGTCCAGGCCGCCCTCGGCGCCCTCGACGCCCTCGGCATCGAAGCCCGCCACGTCAAGTGCAGCTCCACCGACGCCAACCAGCCGATGTCCCTCAACATCCCGGCCATCTGCGTCGGCACGGGCGGCGAGACCTTCCTCGAACACAGCCTCAAGGAATACTTCGACTCGACCGACATGCACCTCGGCCCGCAGCTCGCTCTGCTCGCTGCGCTCGCCATGGTCGGCCGCAAGGGCGAAAAGGGCTCCCTCGCCGCCTGAGGAAGGCCCCTGCAGCATGAAGAGGGTCTGAGCCTCAGGCCTGTCTTCTGAATGAAAAGGACGGACACCTCCGCGGTCTCCGTCCTTTTTTTGTGTCCGTGAAAAACCATTTCCGCATGTGTCCTGCGGTTCTGCAAAACTGAACGAAACCGGGATGCCCGCCTTCGTCGGACCGGATCGAGGGCCATGCTGATGAATGCATGTCGCCTTCATGCATCAATCTGAACGACCGTTCTGGAGGGCTTCAGGGAGCGTTTTACAACCTTAAGATTCGCGCCCCGGCAAAGCGGCTCGAGCCTTCGCCCGAGTGCGGGAAAATTCGTGCCAAATCGAAAAAACGGCACTCTTTCAGGAGAAGAGAAGGTACATGGGCGCTGTTTCAATGAATCCGAACGCGACGTTCGGACCTTAAGAAATGCCGTTTTGCGCGATTGACAAAACAAATCAAGGAATCTAGGTCATAGGGGATCACAATCGAAACGGCGGTTTTCACAGGTCGCCATGGTCCCCTTTTCGTGTGTTCGAAAAAAACGAATAATGAGTTCAAGCAAATGTAAACGGCTAAGTGAAAAACTAGGGACTAGCGAGTAGAGGTGCTGTTTTGCGAAACCATGCGTTCCGATAAGTGAAACTGAACCTCGCCAACCCTTAGGGATTTAGCGTCGAATACTCCTAAAGAGGTAGCCCCTCTGAGAGGGGTGAAAAGGGACGGAAAAAAGATTTCCTAGCGCTAGTGATTTTTGAAAATTCCTGTGGGACAGTTGGTTTCATGGTGTTATGGTGGCCGTGTCAGGGTTTGCTTGCCCCTGATTGATCTAGGTCAACTGAGATGCGAAACAGGGCTGTTTCAGAATTACCTAAGCAAATCGACTGATGCATCATACCGTTGCGGTTCTTCGGGATCGCATTGACCCCATTGCCTCTCCTCGTTTCCCGGGGAAGGGATAACAATCCCCGCCCGATTCTCAGATCGGAAAGGGAAGACAACCAAAAATCGATGTTGCTCGTCGCGCTGAAGACGACGGCCTCTTCTTCACGCGATGATGCCTTTTCCGATCTGGGGAACGGAGAAGACAGACATTAGGAGATAAAACTATGCAATCCACTACCAGAAAAGCAGCGGCTTCCGTCCTGTTTTGCTCGGTCGCCATGGCTCTGGCCGCTCAGGCTGTTGCTGCGGACGCCCCGGGTGTCGGTAACAAGAATGTGAACGCGCTCACGCAGCCGATTTACGCGAACCCGGACGGCGACGAAGCCACGAAGGGCGTCAAGACGCTGCAGGACTACATCGTCCAGGAAAAGGAACTCTTCGACTTCCTCTTCGAAAATCACCCCGTTTTCAAGTACGCAGCCGAAGGCCGCATCAAGGGCGTCTACAAGGTGTCCACGCGCGGTTCCGAATTCCTCGGTGAAGGCAATGCCCAGAAGTACACGAAGGCCGCCGGCGCCAAGCCGTCCGCTTCCCAGTACCGTCTCGCTGCCAAGTCCATTCTCGACTACCCGAACAAGTTCGTGGGTCCGGAACGCTGCGGCGAATGCCACGCGGTCCAGTACCAGAAGTGGAAGCGTTCCCGTCATGCTCAGACGATCCGCTTCCCCGGCGAACATCCGGAAGTCGACAACGACCTGAAGAAGAAGCTGTACGGCTCCGACGCTTCGGTCCTTCCCGACGGCATCACGCCGGACGTCATCTACGCCACGATCGGTACGCCGCGCACGAAGTACGGCTACGTCGACGGCTGGCTCGTCCGCGGTTCCTACCACATCCGAGACGGTCTCCTCCGCGACGGTACGGGTACGCTCGTCGCCGGCGGCAATCAGTTCTCCCGCGGCTGGGCTTCCTGGCTCTCCCCGGAACGCTGCGCTGAAATCGCCAAGGTGATCCCCGACTTCCCGACCAAGATGGAAGACTTCGGTGCGTCCGGCTCCCACCAGTGGGGCATGACCTCCTACGGTTCCAAGTACGAAAAGGAATTCCTCTTCCAGCCGGCTTCCTCCTACTGCGAAGTCTGCCACGCCTTCAAGTTCGACTTTAAGGACAAGAAGGAATTCTTCGCCGCTCTCGGCAACCCGAAGGAACTCCAGAAGCACACCATCTCCAAAGGTATTGCTTGTGAAGAATGCCACGGCGCCGGCGGCCACCTTGTTGGTGCCGAGTCCAACGGCTTCCAGTCGAACTGCGAACGCTGCCACCAGCGCTCTAACTTCATCCCGGAAGACGTGAACACGGAAGCCGGTCAGGGCAAGATCGAAAACGGCTTCAACGTCAAGACGAAGTCCTCCTGCCCGTCCTGCGGTACGGAAGGCTCCCAGCTCATGATGTCCAAGCATTATGAAAAGGGCATGCGTTGCGTTACCTGCCACGACCCGCATGAAGTCACCAGCAACGACTGGAAGGACTACTACACCAAGCCGGCCATCAAGCAGACCTGCCAGGACTGCCATAAGGAACAGGCTGATGTCGTCGCCCAGACCGACACCCACAAGAAGATGGACTGCATCGACTGCCATATGCCGTTCACGATGTCCTGTGAAAACTTCACGGCCATTCAGCGTCCGGACATGGCCGGCTTCGACGCCGTCCGCCGTTCGCACGTGTTCAACATCAAGGTCGACCCGACCGCCAAGATGATGAACCCGGCCGAAGGTCAGTCCCGCGCCTCCAACTCCAAGGGCTGGCGCATTGCCAAGGACGAGGAAGGCCACGGCTACCTCGACCTTATGTGGTCCTGCGCCCGTACGGCCAACGCTGAAGTTGCCGTTACGGAAAACAAGGGCTGCCACTCCGTCTTCATGTCTGAACTTGAAAAGGGTCTCCAGTACTCCGATCAAAAGCAGGCCTATGACGACGTCATGGAATGGCAGACCCCGGTCAAGGACGGCTACAAGGCTGCCGTCGGCGCTCAGGAACGCATCGTGAAGCTTCTTGAAGTCACGAAGCTCGACGCCACCGCCAAGACCGAAGTCCTGATGCTCCTCGACAAGTCGAAGGACATCACGAAGGAAATCGAGAAGGACGGCTCCTGGGGTGTCCACGCTCCGAAGTACCTGAAGCAGCGTGCTGAAACCGCTCAGGCTTACCTTGACAAGGCCCAGTCGATCATCGACCAGGCTGCCGCCAAGTAAGTTTGGAAGTCACGTTTGCTTCCAGCCTTAAATCCCCGGGCCTCTCATGAGGTCCGGGGGAAAGACCAAGAAGGAATTATGAAAGCGCATCTGAAACGGTCGGTCATGGGTTTGATCATGGCCATCAGCGCATCGGCCGCCATGGCCGGTGCCGACGGTCCGATCGAGCCGGCCCCCGTCTATGACGAAGTTCTCAATCAGATTTCGCTTCGGGAAGCTGAAATGCTTTTCGAGGAAGGCGTGCAGTTCTACGATGCCAACGAGTTGGAGATCTGGGCCCAGGGTTACATCCCCGGCGCGATCTTCTTCAACGTGAAGGATTGGAAGAAGCTGCTCCCCGAGGACAAGAGCACCACGCTCGTGTTCTATTGCGTCAACCCGCTCTGCACGAGCAGCGAGATGGCAGCGCGCGAAGTCATGAAGCTTGGTTATACGGATGTTCGTCAGATGCCCGAGGGCATCGTCGGCTGGCGTCGTTCAAACCGACCGATCGAGCTTCCGTAAGATGCGTGCCTCGCCTCAGGGCGGGACGGTAATTCACACAGACATTCAATTGAGAAAATTATGTTTACCCTGAAAAAAGTCATTCTCTCTGCCTCGCTTGCGCTGACCGTGAGCTCCGTGGCATTTGCACAGGCTCCGCAGACGCAGATCCAGAAGGAGTCTTACAGTATGGGTGCTACGCTCGGCAACGTCATTGCCGGGCAGGTCTATCGCCAGACCGAACTGGGCGCCGAAGTCGACATGGCTGCGGTCGTCCAGGGCTTCAACGATGCTCTCAAGGGCAAGACCGAGCTTTCCGACGACGACATGCTGAAGATCCTCAACGTGCGCGCCGAACAGCTCAACAAGCTCGAAGAGGCTCACCTGGAAAAGGTCGCCAAGGCCAATTCCGAGAAGTCCAAGGCTTACCTCGCTGAAAACGCCAAGAAGAAGGGCGTTGTCACGACCAAGTCCGGCCTGCAGTACGAAGTCCTGACCGAAGGCAAGGGCGACAAGCCTCGCGTGGAGGATGTGGTTACCGTCAATTACGTCGGATCCTTCATCGACGGCAAGGAGTTTGAAAACACCTGGCAGACGAAGGAACCGGCCCGCTTTGTGATGATGTCCGTGATTCCGGGCCTCGCCGAAGGCGTCGCCCTCATGACCCCGGGCTCCCGCTACCGCTTCACGGTTCCGGCCGAGCTTGCCTACGGTCATGACGGCGCAGGTCAGATTCCTCCCGAATCCGCCCTCGTCTTCGACCTCCAGCTCGTCAAGGTCGAAAAGGTTGGTGCTCATCAGCAGAGCTTCGGCATGCCCGGCATGTCCGGCGGCATGTCCAAGGAAATGATGGAGAAGATGAATCCCCACAAGTGAGGATGATTCTTCGCAATCGCATGGAGAACGCGTGATGAACATGCTCGCAGCCCTCTTCGCAGGCGCCGCCCTCCTCGCAGGTGCGGTTCTTGCAGGCTACCGGATGCGGACCCGTGGTCCGGCCGCCGCAGGCAAGAGCGTGTTCCTCGCCGGTTTCGCAGGCGTGCTGCTCGTCTCAAGCCTCGGCGTCTATGCAACGCTTGGACGCTGGAGCGACTGGGACAAGGCAGAGGTCGACCACGACGTCGACTATCTGCTCGCCGCGAAGCTGACGGATGCGCGCCGTCTGGTCCAGATGACCCCCGACAGCGCATACGCTCAGCAGCAGCTCGCACTGGTCTCGCTCGAAGTGGGCTGGTACGAGGATGCAGTCTCGGCGATTGACCGCAGCATCAGCATCGCGGGAGAAACTCCCGAGCTGCTGGGCATCAAGGTCTTCGCCCAGTACTATCGCGACGGCAGGCAGTTCGCCCCCGAGACGCAGGCCGCTGTCGGGCGGGTGTTCGACATGAACCCCCTTGAGGTCCGCACCAGGATGCTCCTCGGTCAGGACGCCTTCCTCAACGGCAGATACGCCGAAGCGGTTGACCACTGGCGGATGCTTCTGGATGCGGGAGCGGCTCCCGACAAGGAGCGCGCCCTCAAGACTGCGATTGCCAAAGCCGAAGCCAAGATGACTCGGTAAGCAATTTAACCGACAGATTCTCCTAACCCCGGGAGGTCTGTCATTGGAGAACATCGTGAGCGAAAAGATCGACAGGAGAAAATTTCTCGCTGGCGCCGGTGCTGGCTCCCTGGTCCTCGTGTCCCTCGGCGGATGCGGCTCCAGCCAGGTCCGTCAGCCCGGTACGCCTCACTATGGTATGGTCTTCGACCAGAACAAGTGCGTTGGCTGCCGCGACTGCAGAATCGCCTGCAACGAAACGAACAAGCTCCCCAAGGGAGTGACTCGTCTGTTGCTCGAGCTGCAGGACGACAAAATCGAAGGCAAGCGCGGCTATGCCGCCGACCGCCGCTACGTGCGCGTGTCCTGCCAGCAGTGCTCTGACGCCCCGTGCGTCACGGTCTGCCCGACGGGCGCCGCCCATCGCGACCCGAAGACCGGCATCGTGACGATGTACGCCGACAAGTGCGTCGGCTGCAAGTACTGCATCGTCGCCTGCCCGTACAACGCGCGTTTCATCAATGAGGAGACGAAGGTCGCCGACAACTGCGACTTCTGCCTGCACACGCGACTCGAAAAGGGTCAGCAGCCTGCATGCGTGGAAGCCTGCAAGTACGACGCCCTCGTGTTCGGTGACCTCAACGATCCGAACTCGTACATCAACAAGCTGCTCGCCGTCAAGGATTCCGTGCGCATTCGCCCGGAACTCGGCACGGAGCCCAGCCTGCGTTACATCCCCATTGTTAAGCAAGGAGTGTAAAGATGGACATCGCCATGAACTTTACACTTGGTCTGAGCCAAGGGATCGCCTGGCCGTGGCCGATCGCCGTGTACCTGTTCCTCGCAGGCATCTCGGGCGGCGCCGTGGCTGTGGCGCTCATGCTTAACCGCTACCGCAATCAGGTTGCGGAGAACACGCCGGTTCTCAAGGCCGCGACGCTCGTCGGCTTTGTCACCATCGTGCTCGGCATGATCTGCCTCGTGGCCGACTTGACGAATCCGCTGGTCTTCTGGCGCATTCTCATCTACTACAACCTGACCTCCGTGATGAGCCTCGGTGTTATAGCGCTTCTGTTCTATATCCCGCTCGTCTTCGTGCTCATGCTCGTCGCCTTCCGCAAGGAAGTGAAGGGCTGCGGCGCGCTGGCCTGGCTCGACGGCATCATCGGCGCCTTTGACGGCATCCGCGGTGCGCTTCAGTGGATCGTCCTGATTCTCGCAATCACGATCTGCGCGTACACCGGCTTCCTGATCTCCGCCCTGATCCGCTTCCCGCTCATCAACACGGCTGTGCTCCCGGCGCTCTTCATCGCCTCGGGTCTGTCCGCCGGTGCCGCTGCTGCTAAGCTCGTCGCCGTCGGCTGCTTCGGCGAAGAAGAACACAGTGCCGACATGAAGCTCCTGCACGGCGCCGAATGGCCGATCATGGCCGCCGAAGCGCTCTGCATCTTCATGATCGCGGTCTCCCTGATCTCCGGCAACGCCGCTGCTCAGGCTGCCGTCGAGGCCTTTGTCTCGGGTACCTGGTCCACCGTGTTCTGGGTCGGTGTCGTCGGCGTCGGCTTCGTGCTGCCCGTGCTGCTGAACTTCGTCAAGAGCACCGCGAGCTTCTACCTCGCCGGTCTCTGCAGCATCGTCGGCATGCTCTGCCTGCGTCACTTCATCCTGTACGCCGGTCAGATCTTCGGTCTCTAATGTCCCTCGCGGTCATCTGAACCGAAGCGTGTGAAAGCACGCGACCAATCAACCATCCGCCCCGCCGGCAACGGCGGGGCGGAAGGCTGAGAAAAAACCGAGAATTCCCCCGAGTCCGTCAACGGGCCGTTTTTTTATCAGGAGGGCCGTCCGCATTTTCGAACGCATCGTTCGAGAACGTCGTACGATTGGACTTTCCCCCGCTGCCTTCCGCCAACCCTCATGAGGAGCGTGCAATGACGATGCAGAAGAAGATGTTGAAGACCGCCGCGGCCGCCTGCGCTGCGGCTCTCGCGGCCGTCCTGCTTGCAGGATGCGGCGACGAGGCCTCGAAGAAGACCTACTCGCCCGTCCCCTTCGCCAAGCACGACCGCTGCCATATCTGCGGCATGGTCCTTGCACACTATGAGGGTCCCAAGGCCCAGATCATCATCAAGGGCGCAGAAGACACCCCGCTCATGTTCTGCAGCGGCCGAGACGCGTTCACCTACGCGCTCCAGCCCGAGAACCAGCGCAGGCTTCTCGCCTTCTTCATCCACGATCTCGGCAAGACCTCCTGGGAGACGCCCGCCGACGACGCGCTCGTGCCCGCGGCTTCCGCCATGTACGTCTACGGCCACGGCCGCGAGGGCGTAATGGGTGACGAACCCGTTGCCTTCACCGAAAAGTCCAAGGCCGACGCCTTCATCGCAAAGTGGGGTGGCCAGGTCTACAAGTACGAGGAAATCACCCTCAAGCGCCTTGACTGAGGAAGCCCGGCATGAACGCATTCGCGAGGCTTCTCCTCTGCACGGCCCTCTCGGGCCTCGCCCTCGGGGCGCAGGCGCGCACCTTCGAGGTCTCCGACTTCGCCGAGCTTGACGACGCCGTCATCGAGGCCGAGGACGGCGACGAGATCGTGATCAAGAAGGGCGTCTACGAACTCGAGACTCCGCTCGAAATCTTCTCGCGCGTCACCGTGCGGGGCGAGCAGGGCGCCGTCATCGACGCGGGCGGTCGGGGCTCGGGCTTCATCGTCCGCGTCCCGAAGGTCAGGATCGAGAACCTCACCGTGCGCAACTACGGGGGCGACCTCTATGCGCGCGACGCGGGCGTGATGGTGGGCGACGGCGCCGACGGCACCGAACTCGTCAACCTCACGCTTCAGGGCCCGGGCTTCGGCGTCAGGGCCGACCGCATGAACGCCCTCGTAGTCGAGGGCTGCACGCCACGTGCTCGATCGCGGCGACGGCATCTTCCTCTCCTACGTGAAGAACGCGCGCCTCAATCACAATTCGCTTCGCAACGTCCGCGACGGCTACTATCTTGAGAACGTCGACGCTGCGAAGTCCGACTTCAACTACTTCACCGGCGCCCAGTACGGCATCCACTACATGTACACGCGCGACTGCACCGCCACGGGCAACCGCGCCGTGGGCGTGCGAGGCGGCTACGCCCTCATGAGCAGCGACCGCGTGACGCTCACGAAGAGCTACAGCTCGCGCAACATCGAGTTCGGCATCCTCCTCAACGTGGCCGACGGCTGCCTCGTCGAGGAGAACACCGTCGAGGGCGTGCACAATCCCAAGGGACGCGCGGCGCTCGACAATGAAGGGAAGGGCATCTTCATCTACGGTCCCGGCAAGAGCCGTGTGACCCGCAACTGGATCGCCGAAAGCGACATCGGCATCGGCGTCGCCCTGGGCGGCGAGGGCAACGTCCTCTGGGACAACGCCTTCGTCGACAATCAGATCCAGGTCCGCTACGTGGGCGAGACGCCGCTCGAGTGGAGCTTCGAGGGCCGCGGCAACTACTGGAGCACGAACCTCGGCTGGGACGTCGACCATGACGGCATCTCCGACCGCGCCTATCAGCCCAACGACAGCCTCGACCGCATCTTCTGGATCTATCCCGAGGCCCGCTTCCTGATGGACAGCCCCGTGACGGCGCTCCTCAGGTGGCTCGCCAGCCAGTTTGAAATCGACCGCGGCAAGGGCGTCACCGACTCCCACCCGCTCGTGCACCCGCCCGTCGGCCCCGACGTGCACGAAATCAAGACAGACAACGCGAAGAACAAGGAGCCCGCCAAATGAACGCCATCACATGCGACGACCTCGTCTTCCGCCGCGGCGACAAGACCGTCCTCAACAGGATCGGCTTCGAGCTCGCTCCGGGAAGGCTTCTCGGCCTTATCGGCCACAACGGCGCAGGCAAGTCGACCCTCATCAAGCTGATCCTTGGCCTTCTCAAGCCCGCTTCGGGCAGGCTCGAGGTGCTCGGCGGTGCGCCGGGCGCCTCGCCCCTCGACGTGGGCTACCTGCCCGAGAACGTGAGCTTCTACGACGCCATGACCGTCGAGGAGCATCTGCGCTACTTCGCGGGCCTCAAGGGCGTTGCGCGCCCCCGCATCGACGAGCTCGTCGAGGAGCTCGGGCTCGGCGTCGTGCTGCGCCAGCGCCTCGGCCAGTGCTCGAAGGGCCAGCGCCAGCGCCTCGGCCTTGCACAGGCGCTTCTCACCCGCCCGCGCCTTCTGATGCTCGACGAGCCGACCGTGGGCCTCGACCCCGCCGCCTCGTCCCTCATGTACCGCGAGCTCTCCGCGCTTCGCGATGCGGGTTGCGCCGTCGTCGTCTGCACGCACGAGCTTGCGCTCGTCGAACCCTATCTCGACCAGGTGCTGCTTCTGGCCGCAGGCGAGTGCCGCGGCAGCGGCACGCTCGAGGACCTGCGCGCCAAGGCCGCGCTGCCCGCGCTCATCACGAACGTCGGCAGCGGCGACGCGCTCGCCGACCCCGAGCTCGCGCCCTACGTGCGCGGCACGCGTCTCGCCGTTCCCGAGGGCGACGTCGCCCGCGTCGTCAGGCGCCTCACCGAGGCGCACGGCGTCTACGACTTCCAGCTTCGCAAGGCGGATCTGGGCATGATCTTCGCGCACTTCGTTCTGGACGTGCCCGTGGAGGAACTGTAATGACTTCTAGCACTTCATCCGCCATCGGCACCGGCTCCCGCATCGGCGCCCTTGCCACCGTTTCCATCGTGGCGGGCAAGGAGTTCCGCGACTGCCTGAGAAGCCGCTGGCTCGTCTTCGGAAGCGCACTCTTCGCGATTCTGGGTCTGGCCGTCTTCTTCGGCACGGCCGCCATCGGCGGCACGCTTCAGTACCAGCCGCTCCCTTCCGTGATGAACTCGCTCCTGAGCCTCACGGTCTTCCTGCTGCCGCTTCTCGCGCTGCTCCTCTCCTACGACGCCTTCGTGGGCGAGGCGGAGTCGGGCACGCTTCTTCTGATGCTCACCTATCCGCTCTCGCGCCTTCAGTGGCTCGCAGGCAAGGCGCTCGGGCAGGGGGCGGCGCTTCTTCTCGTCCTCGTGCTGGGCTTTGCGGTCCTGCCGCTCATTCAGGCCTTCCTGCCGGTGCCCTACGGCATGGGCGAGCTGCTTTCGTCTCTCTGCGTGCTCGTTCTGAGCGGGTGGGCGCTCGGACTCCTCTTCATGCTCGCCGCCTACTGGGTGAGCCTTTCGGTTCGTCACAAGGCGCAGGCCCTCGCGCTTCTGCTCGTCGTCTGGTTCGTCGCCGTGCTTCTCTACGACCTCGGTCTTCTCGTCGTGACGGTTGCGGGCGCGGACGTGCTTGGCCGCGGAACGCTGACGGCCCTCATGCTCGCCAATCCCGCGAGCGTCTTCAGGCTTCTCAACCAGTCCGTGATCGGCGTCCTCTCCTTCGAGGTGCCGTCCGCCGCGGTTCTCTCGGGCATTCTTGCCGCATGGATTGCGGTGCTCTTCGCGATCTGCGCAAGGACGCTCGCCGCCCGCAGGCTGTGAGCTCCGCAGAAGGTCGTCCGGGTCACGAACAGAAATCGCCCGTCGTGCCGCTGCAGTTTGTGCGGCAGGCACGACCGGCGTGTCACAGGCCCTCGGACCGAAAGCCGTCTTAAGCCTCAGCGCAGGTTTGCGCGTTAAATTCCAGTCTGCATACATCCGACCGGACCAACCATCAGGACATCCAAAGTGATCCCCGAACTCGGCCACTTCCTGCTCATCATCGCCGCCATGACGGCGCTCCTTGCACCCGCCGTGGTCTTCTACGGCATTCGAAGGGGCGACGACTTCTATGTGGGCTTCAGCCGCCCTGCGTCTCTCCTGACGGCGCTCATGCTCACGCTTTCGACGGCCGCGCTCGTCTGGGCCTTCCTGACCGACGACTTCTCCGTCGCCTACGTCGCGAACCACTCGAACACCAAGCTCGCGCCCGCCTACAAGGCCGCGGCCCTCTGGGGCTCGCACGAAGGCTCGATGCTCCTCTGGATCTGGCTCATGGCGGTCGGCACGGCCGTGGCGGGCTTCGTCCGGTGCGCCGACAGGCTCTTCACGGCGCGGCTTCAGGGGCTGATGCTTGCGGTGCTCGCGGGCTTCTGCGCGTTCCTGCTCTTCACGTCGAA
>OGFG01001829.1_pt1 | contig 19498 bp, 12 predicted proteins | sample 1570761 | NCBI WGS metagenome assembly OGFG01 (sample SAMEA2581938, study PRJEB24529) | metagenome | biome: Human gut stool | place: China | collected 2011 | reverse complement strand
CTTGAAGATGCCGCCGCCGAGCCGGGCGCGGGCGGCTGCCTTCCATTCGCTTCTTGTCATGCGGATCTTCTCCTTATCACACAATATTTCGCTTACAGCAGGTCGGGCAGATGGCGCACGACCTCGGCGCAGCGCGGGCACAGCCCCTCGGCGTTGGGCGTGAGGGAGTGCTTCCAGCAGCGCGGGCACTTTGTGCCGGCGGCGTTATCGACCTTGACGGCGAGCGCGTCGCCGATGGCCAGCTCCACCTTGGAAACGATGAAGATGTCGGCCAGCGCCTCAGGGCTCTCGTCGGCGAAGAAGCGGTCGCTCTCGGGCACGGTCAGGTGCACGTCGGCCTCCAGGCTCTTGCCGATGACCTTGGCCGCGCGTGCCTCTTCGAGCGCGCCGTTGACGACGGTGCGCACCGCGATGATGTGCTCCCAGCGAGCCATGGTCTCGCTGTCGAGGGCGTAGGCGGTGAAGGGCTTGTTCATCTCATTGAGGACCACGTTGCGCGCGTCGTCATCGCCGGTGTGCGGCATGGCGAGCCAGATCTCGTCGCAGGTGAAAGCGAGGATCGGCGCGAAGAGCTTGGAAAGCGTGTGGAGCGTGAGGTACAGGGCGGTCTGCGCGCTGCGGCGGGTGGCGCTCTCCGCGCCCTCGCAGTACAGGCGGTCCTTGACGATATCGAGATAGAAGCTCGAAAGCGTGTTCACGCAGAAGTCATTCACCGCATGGGTGATGATGTGGAACTCATAGTCACAGTAGGACTGCTCGGCCTTCTCGATGAGCTCGTTGAGCTTGGTGAGGAGCCAGCGGTCGAGCACGGGCATATCCTCGGGCTTGGTCAGCTTTTCGGGGTCGAAGTCGACAAGGTTGTCGAGCATGAACTTGCAGGTGTTGCGGAACTTGAGGTAGTTCTGGCTGAGCTGCTTGAAGATCTCCTTCGAGCAGCGGACGTCCGCGTGATAGTCCGCGCTGGCGGCCCACAGGCGCAGGATATCCGCGCCGTTCTCGTTGAACACGTCCGCGGGATCGACGCCGTTGCCAAGGCTCTTGTGCATGGCCTTACCCTCGCCGTCGACCGTCCAGCCGTGGGTGACGCACTCCTTAAAGGGCGCGCCCTGGCCGAAGGCGCCGACAGCGGTCAGCAGCGAAGACTGGAACCAGCCGCGGTACTGATCGAGACCTTCGAGGTACATCGTGGCGGGCCAGAAGCCCTGATCCTTCTTCATGGACGCGAAGTGCGTGGAGCCGGAGTCGAACCAGCCGTCAAGCGTGTCCTCCTCTTTGGTAAAGCCGGCGTTCTTGCCGCAGTGCGGGCAGGTGAAGCCCTTGGGCAGGATGTCGGCGGCGTCCATATCGAACCAGGCGTTGGAGCCCTTTTCGGCAAAGAGGTCAGAGACGGCCTTGATGGTCTCGTCGGTGCAGATGGGCTTGCCGCAGTCCTTGCAGTAGAACACGGGGATGGGCAGGCCCCAGCGGCGCTGACGGGAGATGCACCAGTCGGCGCGCTCACGGATCATGCTCTTCATGCGGTCGATGCCCCAGCCCGGAACCCAGCGCACGTCGTCGCACGCGGCGCAGGCCTCATCCTTAAAAGAGTCGACAGAGCAGAACCACTGCGGGGTGGCGCGGAAGATGATGGGCTTCTTGCAGCGCCAGCAGTGCGGATAGCTATGCACGATCTCCTCGCTGGCGAAGAGGGAACCGGCCTCCTTCATGTCGTTCAGGATGACGGGGTTGGACTCTTCAACGAGCATACCCTCATATTTTCCGGCATAGTCGGTGTGGCGACCCTGATCGTTGACGGGCACGACCATGTCCATGCCGTAGCGGCGGCAGGTCTGATAGTCGTCCGCGCCGAAGCCCGGGGCGGTATGGACGCAGCCCGTGCCGGAGTCCATGGTGACGTAATCGGCCAGGACAAGGCGGGAGGTCTTCGGCAGGAACGGATGGTCTGCCAGCATATTTTCAAAGAACGCGCCCTCGTGGCGGGAGACGACGGTATAGTCCTCCACGCCGCCGACCTTCATGACCTTCTCCATGAGCGCCTCGGCGACGAGATACTGCTCGCCGTTCTGGTGATTGCGGACGATGACATAGCTTTCGACCGGGTTCAGCGCGATGGCGAGGTTGCCGGGCAGCGTCCAGATCGTGGTCGTCCAAATGACGAAGTTGAGCTTGGACTTGTCGAGATGGCTCAGCTTGCCGAGATCGTCGTTCATCGGGAACTTGACGTACACGGTCGTGCAGGGATCGTCCTGATACTCGATCTCCGCCTCAGCCAGGGCGGTCTCGTCGTGATAGCACCAGTAAACGGGCTTTAAGCCCTTGTAGATGTAGCCCTTCTTGTACATCTCGCCGAAGACCTTGACCTCCTCGGCCTCGAAGCCGGGGTCCATGGTCTTGTAGGGGTGCTCCCAGTCGCCGAGCACACCGATGCGCTTGAAGCCCTCCATCTGCACGTCAATATAGTGCTGGGCGAACTCGTGGCAGGCGGAGCGGAACTCGGAAACGGGCATGGCCTTGTGGTTGAGCTTGTTCTGCTTGATGATGGCGGACTCGATGGGCATACCGTGGTTGTCCCAGCCGGGGATGTACGGGGTGTAGTACCCGCGCATGGCCGCCGAGCGGATCATAAAGTCCTTGATGCACTTGTTGAGCGCGTGGCCCATGTGCAGCGCGCCGTTGGAGAACGGAGGGCCGTCGTGCAGGGCAAAGCGGGGCTTGCCCTCGTTCTTTTTGAGCAGTTCGTTGTAAAGGTCGAGTTCCTGCCAGTGCTTCAGCATATCCGGCTCGCGCATCGGAAGCCCGCCGCGCATCGGAAAGCCCGACTTGTTCATGTTGAGTGTCTGTTTGTATTCCATAATTCCTCCTGCAAAAACAAAGCGCCCCGAGCCTTGGCTCAGGGCGATAAATTACCGCGGTACCACCTGAATTCCCGCGCATCAAAACGCGGGCACTCGCCTTCTGTAACGGGAAGTCCCGTCCGGGCTTACTTGCGGTTCAGCCCGGCTGCTCCAAGGGGATCTTCGGAGGCTTCTGCCGCTGCCTTACACCGACCGGCAGCTCTCTTTGCGCGTCAAAACCCCGTACTTGTCCTTTTCATTGCATATATCAGCTACAGTGTACCCATTTATTGTCCCCTTGTCAAGAAAAACCCCGGCAGAAATTCAAAAAATGTTTAAAACTGAACGCCGCTGCCGCGATTGCAAACCGCGTGCTCATGTGGTATGCTTAGGGGACACCAACAATATGGGAGGCAATGACACACATGGACGATAAGACCAATCAGGCGCCGGAGCAATCCGGAATGCCGGACAATGAGGAGTATTCCTCTTATACGCTTCCGACCGAGGATGCTGCCGCGCAGGAGGCGCATACCATTCCGCTCGAAGACGCTGCCGCGCAGGAGGCACGTACCATTCCGCTCGAAGACGAGCGCACGCAGGGCGCGCAGGACAGCGCCGCGCAGCCCGCAAAGAAAAAATCTCCGCTGCCGTGGATCATCGGCGGCGCAGCCGTTGTGATCGCCGCGGCGATCACGCTGATCCTCACGCTGAAGCCGAAAACGGTCAGCCCGGATGCAGAGCAGCCCGGCGATGCGACAATCTCCGAGCCTGCCGGTACCCCTGACGGCACTGACAGTACCCAGCCGGACGATCAGACACCGGCGGAAGACGGCCAGACGGGTGAGCAGGCGGACGGCGAACAGACAGAGCCGGCCGGCAACGGCGTGAGCTACACTGTGAGCGCCGAGGAGCTGACCGAGGATGTCCTGAACCGCGAGATCGCCGTCTGCGGCGACGACCATCTGACGAACCGGGAGCTTCCGTATTACTATTGGCAGCAGTATTATACGCTCATGAGCAACTACGGCAGCTACGCTTCATATTTTATCGACACCAGCACGCCGTTTGACCAGCAGATGTGTATGTTTGACGACACGCGCACCTGGCAGCAGTATTTCCTGCAGGCGGCCATCACGAACTATGAAAACGTCACCGCCATCTGGCAGGAGGCCCGGCTTGCAGGCTTCCAGCTGAGCCAGGAGGATCAGGACTACCTCGACGAGCTTGACGGCCAGATCACCGTAGCCGCCGCAAGCTACAGCTACGGCAGCGCGGACGAATATCTCCAGATGGCCTATGGCCCGGCAGCCACGCTGACGTCGTACCACGCCTTTGTCGAGCGGCAGATCACGGCCTCGGCCTATCTGCAGGTGCTCGTCGACGAGAAGCCCTACACCGAGGACGATATCAGCAAATACTATGACGACAACGCCGATTCCTACGCCGGAAACGGCATTGAAAAATCCGATGTGAAGATGGTGAACGTGCGCCACATCCTCATCCAGCCCGAAGGCAAGAATGACGACGGCACCTACACCGACGAAGCATGGGCAGAGGCCGAGAAGAAGGCCAACGACCTGCTGACCGAGTGGCAGAACGGCGAGCACACCGAGGATTCCTTCGCGTTCATGGCCGCGGAAAACTCGCAGGATCCCGGCAGCGTGGAAAACGGCGGGTTGTACGAGGATATCTATCCCGGCAAGATGGTCGACGAGTTTGACGCCTGGTGCTTCGATCCCGCCCGTCAGCCCGGCGACACCGGCATCGTCAAGACCAGCTACGGCTATCACATCATGTACTTCTCCTCCACGGGCGAACATGCGTACTGGTACGTCCGCGCAGAGGAGGACTATCTGAACGAGCTGTCCGTGAGCGTTCTGCAGGAGGTCGCGGCAAAGTTCGAGGCCACGGAATCCGAGCAGAACGCGGCCATCGTCGACATCATGCAGCAGAACTGACAAGCTGCCGGGAGGGAGTCCGCACATGAAACGCTTACTGTTTTTCATCAACCCGAACGCGGGCCACGCCGAGATCCGCAGCTCGCTTATGGAGGTGCTGGCGATCTTCTGCAAGGGCGGCTATGAGCCGACCGTACACATGACGACCGGGCCGCGCGATATCACGCGGCAGATCGCCGAACGCGGGACGCAGTATGACCTGATCGCCTGCACCGGCGGCGACGGGACGCTCAACGAGGCCGTCTCCGGCCTCATGGCGCTGCCGTATGAAAAGCGGCCCCCGCTGGGCTACATCCCCGGCGGCACAGTCAACGACGTGGCCTCCACACTGGGCCTTTCCAAGGACCCCATCCGCGCCGCGCAGGAGATCGTGGGGGGCAGATTATACCCGCTGGACATCGGCTCGTTCGGCCCCGACCGGTACTTTACCTATGTCGCCGCCTTCGGCATCTTTACGGACGTGCCGTATGAGACGCCGCAGGAGGACAAGCGCATCTGGGGCCGGCTTGCGTATATCATGAACGGCGCGGGCGCGCTCGGACGGCTGAAGCCGACGCATGTGCGCGTCTATTATGAAGACCGGAAGGAGGAGGCCGACGTACTCGTCGGCCTCGTGACCAGCACGACCTCCGTCGGCGGCTTCAAGGCCACGAAGGATCTCGGCATCTCGCTCAACGACGGGCTGTATGAGATGATCCTCGTGCGCGCGACAAAAAATTTCGCAGAGTTCAATCTGGCCGCGACGCGTGCGCTGCGGCTGGATTTTGACAACGATTCGTTTATTTCCACGCAGACCGGCGCGCTGCGCTTTGAGTTCGACGAGCCGGTTTCCTGGACGGTCGACGGCGAATTCGGCGGCAGCGTCACCGAGGTCGAGATCCACAACGAGCACCGCGCGATCGACATCGTAGTTCCGTAAGGGAGGCGGCAGCATGAACCTTCGCTTTGCAGACGAGCACGACGCAGCCGCCTGTCTCGCCATTTACGCACAGTATATCGACACTTCTATCACGTTTGAGACGGCGCTGCCGTCCGAAGACGAGTTTGCCGGACGCATCCGCAGCTACGGCGCGGTCTACCCGTGGCTGATCGCGGAGGAGGAGGGAAAAATCCTCGCCTACGCCTACGCCCACCGCGCGCAGGAGCGTGCCGCCTATGACTGGAACGCGGAGCTTTCCGTCTACGTTTCAAAAAACGCGGCGGGAAGGGGCCTCGGCACAAGGCTCTACCGGGCGCTGCTGGCCCTGCTCAAGGAGCAGGGCGTCCGCACGGCCTACGGCGTTGTGACCATGCCGAACGACGCAAGCGCTGCCCTGCACCGGAAGCTGGGCTTCGGGCTGCTGGGGACGTATCACAATACCGGCTACAAAAACGGCCGCTGGCGCGATGTGGTCTGGTTCGAAAAGCACATCGGCTCGTTTAACGGCGTGCCGGAGCCGATCCGCCCCATCGGCCAGCTCGCAGACCGCGAAGCGGTCCTGCGGACGATTTGAAAAACAGCCTCCTGTTCAGCACAGGGGGCTGTTTTTTGCGGGACTGCTTTCAGCTGTTACGGCTTCTCCAGACCGTCTGCCAGCTTTTGCAGCGGCAGATGGCGCAGGAGCAGGCTGACTGGGTTGAGCTCAGAGGCCGCCGTTTTCGCGCCTGCCGCCATGAACAGGCGCAGCGTGCTGCCCAGCGCGCTGCGCGTGGGCTTGTCCAGCGTCCGGTATTTTTTGAGCATGGCCGCCGCCGTTTTGAGTCCGCCCTCCTTGAGGTCGGTCAGCGTTCCGGCGTCGGTGCAGGTGAGGATGTCGAACAGCGCGTCGGTAAAGGCCACGCGCTGCTCCGGGCTCAGGGAGAGGATGAACGTGCGGATCGTCTCGTCGACGAGCTTGCCGCCCTCGGTGAGATCCGGAAGATGCTCGAATTTCTCCCCGCGCACCTGCCACGAGAAGCCGTCGTGCTGCCACAGACCGCTCTGCGTGCTGCGCACGACCTCATAGCGCTCCTCATGCTCGAGAAGCATTCCGACGACGGACGATTCCGGCAGGATCGTCGTGATCTTATCCGCGACGCGCCTGTGCTCCGGCAGGCCAAGCAGCGACGTGCGAAAGCCGGGGCCGTCGTTATTGTACACGCGCATGAGCTGGTTCTGCACGGCTTCGCCGCAGAACACCGCGCTGTAGACCGCGAGATTGCCGCCCTTGGAGTGTCCGCCCACGCGAAGCGGGTGCGACGGAAGCGCCGCGGCTGCCGCGGCCAGATACTCTGCCGCCATCCTCTGCGCCGGGACGACCGGCAGAAAGGCCAGATTGAAATCCTCCTTCCAGCCGACGATGGTGTCGTCCGTGCCCCGGAAGGCGATATAGGCCGTCTTGTCCGGCAGAAGCGCCGTCAGCGCGGAAAACTGCGTCTGCGTTTCTTCATCGGTACGGCTGACATAGGCGCAGAGCGTCAGATCGGAAAAGCGGCGGCTCGCGGCCATTTTGTGGCCCAGCTCCGGGATCTGCTCCGGCACCAACACGCCCATCGTCTCCTGCGGCCTTGCCGCGTCGTACTTCTGCATGGCCTCCGGCAGAGAAACGGGCGCGGAAAAGTCCGCCGGGACGATACCGGAAAAGTCCAGAAAGCAAAGCTCCGCCATCAGCAGATTGTCGACCTCGTTGAACCCGCGCTCGGCAAGCGTCAGATCGCCGCGCCAGTCCAGATAATCCAGAATGTTTGCCATGGAAATACCTCCGGAGTTTAGTGTACCCATCATACACAAATTTTACCGGAAAAACAACCAAATCGGGCAGAAAAAAGCCTTAATTTTTTCTGAATTTGTATAGCCTATAAACCTATTGACTTTATGGGGAATATATGTTATGCTCAAGCCATAAGAAAGAATTCCCTGCAAAGGAGCTGATATTGATGCAAGTCTATGCGGACAACGCAGCGACCACCAGAATGCACCAGACGTCCATCGACACGATGACCTATCACCTGAACAACACCTTCGGCAACCCGTCGAGCCTCTACACCATCGGCCAGCAGGCCAAGGAGGTGCTGGAGACGGCGCGGGCCGATATGGCCGCCTGCTTCGGCGCCCAGCCGCGCGAGATCTATTTCACCTCCGGCGGCAGCGAGGCCGACAATCAGGCCATTACCTCCGCCGCCTATCTCGGCGCGCGCAAGGGCAAAAAGCACATCATTTCCACCACATTTGAGCATCACGCCGTCCTGCATACCCTGAAGCGGCTGGAAAAGCAGGGCTTTGAGGTAACGCTTCTGGACGTGCACGCGGACGGCCTTGTCTCGGCGCAGCAGGTCGCGGAGGCCATCCGCGATGATACCTGCCTCGTGACCATCATGTTCGCCAACAACGAGATCGGCACCATCCAGCCAATCGAGGCGATCGGCGCAGTGTGCCATGCGCGCGGTGTGCTGTTCCACACTGACGCGGTGCAGGCGGCGGGCCATGTGAAGATCGACGTGAACGCGATGCATATCGATCTGCTGAGCCTGTCCGCGCACAAGTTCCACGGCCCGAAGGGCGTGGGTATGCTCTACGCGCGGCGCGGCATCATCCTCACGAACCTCATCGAGGGCGGCGCGCAGGAGCGCGGCAAGCGCGGCGGCACGGAAAACGTCCCCGGCATCGCGGCCATGGCGGCAGCCTTGACGGAAGCCTGCGCCAATATGGACGAGAACACAAAGAAGGTCACGGCCCTGCGGGACAAGCTCATTGACGGCATTTCCAAAATTCCGCACTGCGCGCTCAACGGCGCGCGGGAGCCGAGACTGCCCGGCAATGTGAACTTCTGCTTCGAGGGAATCGAGGGCGAGAGTCTTCTGCTGCTGCTCGACGCGAAGGGCATCAGCGCGTCGTCCGGCTCTGCCTGCACATCCGGCTCGCTCGACCCCAGCCATGTGCTGCTGGCCATCGGACGGCCGCACGAGGTCGCGCACGGCTCGCTGCGCCTGACCATCTGCGAGGACAACACCGAAGAGGAAATCGACTATATCCTTGCCGAGCTTCCGCCGATCGTGGACGATCTGCGGAATATGTCGCCGGTCTGGAAGGACCTGATGAGCGGCAAACGGCAGTTTACGCTGTAAGGAGGGCTTTATCATGGCACTGTATACCGAAACCGTCATGGATCATTTCATGCACCCGCGCAATGTCGGCGAGATCGCAGACGCGGACGGCGTCGGCGAGGTCGGCAACGCCAAGTGCGGCGATATCATGAAGATGTACCTGAAGATCAAGGACAACAAAATCGAGGACGTGAAGTTTGAGACGTTCGGCTGCGGCAGCGCGATCGCCTCAAGCTCCATCGCGACGGAGATGATCAAGGGCCGGACGCTGGAGGACGCGCTGGCGCTGACCAATCAGGAGGTCGTCGACGCGCTGGGCGGCCTGCCTGCGCACAAGCTGCACTGCTCCGTTCTGGCCGAGGAGGCCGTCAAGTCCGCCATTCAGGACTATTACGAGAAAAACCACATCGAGTACGACCACAGCAAATTCCCCAAAAAGGAAGACTGCGAGTCCTGCTGCCGGATGGTATAACGAAACGCACCGGGCGCGGCCATTGGCCGCGTCCGGCTGCGCGCTCAATCAGCTTCGTTGACAGGGGCCTCCGCCTCATTTGCCTGCTGGATGGTGATGCTTTCCTGCGGGGCTTCGGAGAATTCGAGCTGGATGACGGCCTGCGGGAAATTGACCGAGCAGGACGCGCGTTTTCCGCGTTCGGCTGCAAGCCGCCCGGCAAGCGCCAGCAGCTGCTGCAGGGTGTCCCGGTTCAGGCCGCCGCCGCGCCAGTGGAACACGAACAGGGGCTGCTTTTTGCGCAGTGCCTGCGCAAGCCGCTTTTCCAGCTCCTCCGGCTTCGTGAACGAGACGCTTCGATAGTAAAAGCGTTTCCCTTCCGTGCAGGCGGGGACGGGCAGGACGAGCGGGGTGTGGTCGCGGAAGAGTCTGTCGTCGTCGAGGTTATAATAATCGTACCGCTTTTCGCCCCGCTGGAGCGAGTTGTCAAACGTCGCGTCGAGGTGGTAATACTGCCCGCCGACGCGCACGACATTCCATGTGTGGCGGTATTTGATCCCGCGCGCGGGGTCCGCCTCGCTGAGCGCGACGATGCACCACAGGCCGAGCTGGTCGCACAGCGCCTTGACGGTCTTCGCGATGCCCTCGCACACGCCGACGCCCTGCGTCATGGGGCCGAGAATTTCATGAGAATACGGCTTTTTGAGCTTGTCGTAGCGCACGTTTTCCAGAATGAAATCGTGCACGGCAAGCTCTTTTTCCGCCTCCGTCTTCCCTTCGAGCGGCTTCGTCAGCCGGGCCAGACGTGCACTGACCGCCTGCTGGTGCGTGCGAATTTTTGCTTTGTCAAACAGATACTCCGGCAGAAGCTCCATATGCGCCGCGCTGGTCATCCACCGGCAGCGGTAGCCGGTGACGTAAAAGAGCAGCGGCTCGTCGAGCTTCAGCCGCAGATACACGTCCGCAAGCTGCTTTTCATCCAGCATCGGAATGCGGATGCCGGGCGAAAGCGCGCGAAAGCCGCCCAGAAGCGCGTCATACACGCCCTGCAGCGGCCGGGAAAGCTGTCCGTAATAATATCGCATAGAACCTCAAAACTGCAGCTGCGCGGGCTGCAGATCATCCAGTCCGGACAGCGTCCGCACCGGGACTGCACCGCGCGCGATCAAAGCCTGCGCGCCCTCGGAGCCGTCGTCGCTTACAAACACCGGGCTCCAGCCGCGCCTTAAATTCTCCGTTGTCCCATCCCACGTGCCGCCTGCTCCGGCGCGGCACTGCGCGACGAGCGTTTTTTCGCCCATGGCGTGGATAAAATGGTTCCGCGACAGCGCCCGCTGTGCGGAAAACGGCAGATCATAGCCCTGCTCGGCCAGATATAAAACGTGCGCCTGCGCCGGGCAGTCCAGAAGCCGCCCGGCCGGGAAAACCACGGCGGAGCCGCCCGCCGTCAAACAGGCCTCCTGCGCCGCGCGGTCCGCACCCATCGCTCCGCCGGAACAGAGTGCGTACCCAGAACGCGCAATGAGCCGCCCGGCGGCCTCCGCGAACGCGCGTCCGCCCTCCGTCAGCTCCCGCGAGCCGACGACGGAAATGCAGCGCATGGAAAGCGGCGTTTCATCCCCCTTCGCGAACAGCACCGCCGGGCACCGCTGGCCGAGCGTCTGCCGCAGGCGTGCGGGGTAGCGCGGCGACAAGCGCGTGATGGGCACGATCCCGTTCCGCTCTGCCGCGCGCAGATAGCGCTCCAGCTGTGTTTCGCGCGACAACAGCCGCACGATGCGCCCGCACTGCTCCTGCGAATAGCCGAGCCGTTCCAGATCGCGCGCCGTCAGCTCCCGCAGCGGGTTTTCTCCGCCGGGGCCGAGGGCGCGCGCCCGCTTGGCAAGTTCCTGAAACTGCGCCATGGTCAGCGGCCTGTCCTCCGCCTCCGGCAGCGCGCAGCACAGAAGCAGCAGGCCGGTTTCCGCCGCCGTCAACGGAAGCGGCGGCGCGGCGGCGCCTTTTTGGGCTTCGGCGGCTCCTCCTCAACGAGGGAACCGTCCTCCGCGAATTTCACGGGCTGTATGGCGTAGTGGGAATATTTCGCGATCTCCGCCAGCTTCGCCTGCTCCGGGAACGTGCCGAGGATGGACACGGCGATGCCCTTTTTCCGGGCACGGCCCGTGCGGCCGATGCGGTGGATATAATACTCGTTCTCCTCCGGCACGTCGTAGTTGATGACGCAGTCCACATCGTCGACGTCGATGCCGCGCGAGGCGACGTCCGTCGCAATCAGGATGGGGAGCTTGCCGTCCTTGAACGTGCGCATGGTCTTCTCGCGCTTCTGCTGCGGGATATCGCCGTGGATGCAGTCGGCGTCGAGGCCCATGCGGACCAGATCGTCGCGCAGGCGCTGGCACATGACCTTCGTGTTGCAGAAGACGATGGTGCGCTCCAGCCGGAGCGTGCGGATGAGCCTGCTCGTCATTTCGATCTTTTCGAGCGGCGGGCAGGTGATGGAATACTGCGTGATGTCCGGGCGGTTGTCCGTATCGGCGGGGACGGTGATCTCCACCTCGTCGCGCTGGTACATCCACGAGACGGTCATGACCTCCTGTGAGATGGTCGCGGAGAACAGACCGAGATTGCGGCGGTTCTTGACCTTCTCGATGATCTTCGTCACGTCGTCGAAGAAGCCCATGTCGAGCATCCGGTCGGCCTCGTCCAGCACGACGGTCTGCACCTTGTCAAACGAGAGCGTATGGCGCTTATAGTGGTCCATCAGCCGTCCCGGCGTGGCCACGACGATCTGCGGATGATTCTTCAGCTGCTTGATCTGCCCCTCGATCTTCGCGCCGCCGTAGACCACGGCCACGCGGATATTCTTATAATAGGTAAGCAGCCCGCGCAGCTCGTCGCAGATCTGGATGGCAAGCTCACGCGTCGGGGCGAGGATCAGACCCTGTAAGTCCTCGCTTTCCGCGTCGATATGCTCGATCATGGGGATGCCGAAGGCGAATGTCTTGCCCGTGCCGGTCGGGGCCTTGGCAATGACGTCCTTCCACTGCATGAATTCCGGGATGGCCTCGGCCTGGATGCGGGTCGGGTATCCGTAGCCCTTCTTCTCCAGCGCCTGCAAAATCTCCTCCGACAGGCCAAGGTCGGCAAAAGTCAAGTTCTGTTCCATAGAGATCGCTTCCTCATTCAATGTTCTGGCGAAAATCGCAATTTTTTTAATCATATCATATTTTCGCCGCGTTTCCAATCCCCTTCCCGGAAAAAAGAGGGCGTTTTTTCGCTTGCTTCCGTCCGGAATGCGCGGTATAATGAACCTTAAACACTTTGAAAGAGGCGGACGCTATGACAAATTTCCTGCTGCGGCGCTTTGTTCCGGATTATCAGAATACCGCCGACCCCGCCGTGCGCGAAAAATACGGCAATCTTGCCGGGATCGTGGGCATCATCTGCAATGTGCTGCTGTTCGCGGGCAAGCTTCTGGCCGGGACGCTCTGCGGCAGCGTATCCGTCACGGCGGACGCTGTTAACAACCTCTCCGACGCGTCAAGCTCTCTCGTGACGCTGCTGGGCTTTCGTCTGGCCGCACGGCCCGCCGACGAGAAACACCCCTACGGTCACGCGCGGATGGAATACCTGTCCGGCCTTGCCGTGGCCGTGATGATCCTTGTGATCGGCGTGGAGCTGGTCAAAAGCTCGGTTCAGAAGATCCTGCACCCGGAGGCCGTGGAGTTTTCCGTCCTGACCGCCGCCGTGCTGACAGGCTCGATCCTGCTGAAGCTCTGGATGGCGCTGTTTGACCGGAAGCTCGGCAGGAAGATCAGCTCTGCCGCGCTGATCGCCGCCGCTGCCGACAGCCGCAGCGACGTGATCGCGACCGGCGCAGTGCTGCTTGCCTGCGTGATCGGGCGGCTGACGGGGCTGATGATCGACGGCTGGGCTGGGCTTCTGGTGGCGCTGTTTATTCTGTGGTCGGGCGTCGGCGTAGTGAAGGACACCGTCGACCCGCTGCTGGGCGCGAAGCCGGATGAAGCGCTTGTGCGCGCCATCGCGTATCTTATGACCTCGCATGTGGACATTCTCGGCTTCCACGATCTCATGGTGCATGACTATGGCCCCGGGCGCCGCTTCGCCAGCGTCCATGCCGAGATCGACTACCGCATCGACCCGCTTATTGCCCATGAGATTCTGGACGAGATCGAACGGCAGGCAAAGCGGGAGCTGCACGTTGATCTCGTCATCCACTATGACCCCGTCGTCACCGACGACCCGGAGATCGCCGCCGTGCGCACGCGCGTTCTGCAGATCATGCACGGGCTTGACCCGCGCCTGTCCCTTCATGATTTCCGCATGGTCTCCGGGTCGCATCATGTGAATGTGATCTTCGACATGGTGATTCCGCCGGAGGATGCACAAACCGCCGAGCAGCTGCGTCGGCAGATCGAAGCGCAGCTGCAGGACGGAAAAAAGACGTATCATCTGATCGTCACGTTCGACACGGCGGCCTTCAACGAGCTGTCGACGGAGGCGGGAGAGCAGCAGTCCCGGTAAGCGGACGCCTTCTTGTGCCTCCCATTCTTTACACCTACCATATATGGATTTCCTGCTTCGTTATGTTACGCGCAATGTTACAGTTAAATTACAAACCCCCCGAAATGCTTGACGAAACGGGGGCGGTGCGGTAAGATGCAGATACAAATTACACAGGGGGCTTTGCTCCGATGTGTAAAATTTAAACAGGAGGAAATCCAAATGAAGAATCTGAAAAAGGTTCTCGCGCTGGTTCTGGCCGTTGTCATGATCATGGGCACCGTCGCCGTCGCCAGCGCAAAGGACTACGCGGATGTCAAGGCTGACAGCGATTACGCCGAAGCAATTGACGTTCTGTCCAACCTCAACATTCTTGATGGTTTCAAGAATGGTGAGACGTACAACTTCCAGCCGGATGGCTACTTCACCCGTGCTCAGGCAGCCAAGATCGTGGCGATCGTCCACAACGCGGCTACCAACGGCAAGATCAAGGGTCAGGATGCTATCTCCAGCCTGTACAGCAACGCACAGAACCCGTTCGTTGACTGCAACAACTCCTGGGCTCTGCCCTTCATCAACTACTGCCGCATCACTGGTCTGGCTGACGGCATGACCAAGACCACCTACGCTCCCGAGCGCAGACTGACCGGCGTGCAGTGGCTGAAGCTGATGCTCACCACCCTGAACTTCGACACCGCCAAGGAAGGCTACACCGGCACCGGCTGGGACATCAACGTCCTGAACCGCGCCAACGAAGTCGGCCTGCTTGCTGGTCTCCCCACTGGCTGGAAGGCCATCGACAACATCAAGCGCGGCGAAGCTGCTCAGATCCTCTACAACGCGCTGACCACGAGCCTTGTCGAGTATGGCCAGAACATCATGGGCTACAATCCCACGGTTGCGGCTGGCAACTTCCTCACCAAGGCGTTCGTCGCCAACGAGTCCGTTGTGTCCACCGGTGTTCTGCTCGCCGCCAAGATGGGCGTCGGCATCACCCGTACCACTGACGCATTCCGCCGCCCGGGCTACAAGTGGAGCCATGGCACTTGGAGCAAGTTCTACATGGACGCGCCGGTCAACAGCTACACCACCGCTGTTACCATGTGCGACATCCTGAAGAACGACATGAAGGTTCCCGAAACCTCCTCCGAGGCGGTTGTTCTGAACGGCTACCGCAAGGGCGTTGATCCCACTGCCACCGGCGCTACCACGACCGGTCTGCTGTTCACCGATGCCGACACCGCTCTGAACTACTACGCAGTCGACGGCTTCAAGTATGCTGCTGCCAATGACAGAATTTACATGGAGCTTCAGCATGACAAGGCCAAGGAATGCCAGACTTGGTGGGAAGCTGCATATGGCTGGAAGTCTCCGGTCTTCGGCGGCCAGGGCGATCTGACGCAGGTCTTCAAGACCGAAGACGGCTGGGTCATCACCACCATCCACACCTTCCTCGGCGAGGTTGATTCCTTCAAGGGCCTCAACAAGTACTCGCATGCAACCAAGGCCAAGGCGACCGTCAAGATTTGGGTTGATGGGAAAGACACGCCTAACTATGATGATACTTATTATGTTGACACGCTGAATGATGTTTCGACCACTGATTATGCACGTGGCACGAAGGTTCTGACCAACGTTTCCTTTAAGGACACCGAAATTGCGAACCTTGCAACACAGCCGATGTATGAGTTTGGCGCGGCTAGCATTGTCGCGAAACCCGAAGCGAAGACTGGTGCTCTGACGGGTGCTTCCGACTACACCTATCCGGAAACTGTTTCCATCGACGGCACCAAGTATCCCACCAACTGCCGCTTCGTTCTTGGCAAGGATAAAGCCATGAACATTGCGAACAATGGCAAGGTCTTCACGTTCTACCTCGACACCTACGGCAACGTCATCGGCCGTGTTGCGAACACCGATGCCAAGAGCTATGTGGTTCTCGACCGTATCTACGGCGTCCATGAGAACGGCAAGTTCGCGCTGAAGGCCGACATGTTCGATCTGGACGGCAAGGCCATCGAGGGCGCGACTGTTGCGATCGCCGGCTCCTTCGCTTCTGCCAAGGACGGCTACGACAATGTTGGTAATTACAGCAACGACAGCTATCCGTATGACAACTTCGTTTACATGGTTGCCTCGCACAACGATTCGAAGCTGACCAACGCGCTGTACTCCTACACCAAGAACGACAAGGACGTTTACACCCTGACTTGGGTCGGTGATGCGACTACGGCTACCACAGCTGCTGCATACACCGCAGCTGATGTTGCCAATAACGTCACTTACGGCCATGCATTCGGCCGTCTGGAAGGCTCCTTCGTCCACACTGCAAAGCTGGCATTCATCAAGGTTTCTTCCCTGAATGGCGTAGCCATGATGAAGACCAACGATAAGGTATACAGCGGCAGCGATCTCTCCCTGTCCGAGTCCACCAAGTTCGTGGTCAAGAGCGCTGGCGGCGCTGTCACGTCCTACACCGGCTACACCGCTCTGCCCGCACTGACTGCCTCCTACGTTGACTATCTCGATAACGACGGCGACGGCTTCGCTGACATCGTCTACATCGGCAAGGCAGTCTTCGCGGCTGACAATGTCACTGGTTGGGTCCTGAAGTGGACGCCGTTCAACTGGGCAAATGGCTATGACCTCATCACCGTCTATGTCGATGGCGAGCCTGTCACGGTCAATGTCAAGCACAGCACCATCGAGACTGGCGTTGATGCCAACGGCGTAGCGCTGCGTCCGGGCCTGTACACCTTCAAGACGCAGGTCGATGCCAATGGCGTGACCTACTCTGAGGTCTACATGATCGACCAGAACGCAAGCAACTGGATGGGCGAAGCTGTTGAGTCCTACAGCAACGATGCGACCGCGATCAAGGTCAAGGATGCTAACGGCTACACGCAGACCATCGGCCTGACCGACGTTGTGATCTACAACGTTCTGGCTGACGGCACTGTTGTCAAGGCTGATGCTTCCTGCATCGCCGCGGGCGACTACATCATCTACTCCAAGGTTTCCAGCATGGGCAATGCTCCGTACGCGGTGATCTACGTCCTCGACAAGACCATTCCGTACTAATTTGAGATTTCCTCACTGAAACCCCAAAGCAAAGAGGGGGCCCCGCAAGGGGCCCCCTCTTCTGCACGCTTGACAAACCGCAAGAACCTGCTATAATAAAAATAACCCAAGGCTCCGCGACAAGCGGTTTTGCCTCTGGGTTGCGAAGGAAACTAGATCAAAAGATCAAGAAACCGTCACTGTGCAGAGTGGCGGTTTCTGCCTTTGATGCGGATGGTGACCGTGAATCCAAAGATATGGAATGTGATCGTAATCGGCATCTTATCACCTCCTTTAACGAGGTGAGACAAAACCGCCTATCGCTGTGTTGGAGCCTCAGGGGTTCAAAAGAACCGCATATATTTTACCAGGCAAATCGAAAAATGTCAATCCATGCGACCGTTTCCGCGCCCTTGACAAACCGCAAGAACCTGCTATAATAAAAATAACCAAGGACGCCTCGACAAGCGGTTGTCCCCGGTTAAGTGCTAGTCAAAGAAAACACATATAGCGTTTCGAAACCGTCACTTGCCAGAGTGGCGGTTTCGCCCGTTAATGCGGATCGTCACGGTCAATCCAAAGATATGGAAAGTCAAAGTGATCGGCATCGGAACACCCCCTTTACAGAGGATTCCGGAGAAAAAACCGCCCGTCGCTGTTTTGGCGCCCTTTGGGGTTCAAAAAGAACCTTAACTATTCTACCAGACCAGTCGAAAAATGTCAATCTACGCCGTTTGTGCCCGCTTGACAAATCAAAAGTGTCTGGTATAATAAAAGTAACCAAGGACGCCTCGACAAGCGGTCGTCCCCGGTTAGTTTATGAAGTCAAGAAAATGTTCTTGAAACCGTCACTTTGCCGAGTGGCGGTTTCGCCCGTTAATGCGGATCGTAATAGTCAATCCAAAGATATGGAAAGTCAATGTGATCGGCATCGGAACACCCCCTTTACAGAGGATTCCGGGGAAAACCGCCCGTCGCTGTTTTGGCGCCCTTGGGGTTCAAAAAGAACCATACCTATTTTACCAGACCGGTCGAAAAATGTCAATCAATGGCGTATGCTGTGCCATTGGCAAAAGAAAAGCATGGCATTCTATACAACAGGAGGGCGCTGCCGGTAAACGGTCAGCGCCCTCTGGCGATTTTGCGGTGTGCCGCAGGGACTGCGTGCGTTTGTTCCGCTTTTGTCTTACAGGAAGTTCCGCACATCGAATACCTGCGGCGGGAGAACGTCGGAAAGCTCCACAAGCTCCGGGACGAAGCCGCCGCTGCGGTCGACCGAGATACGCGGCGATTTGAGCAGCGTCCGGTCTGTCGGCCCTCCGGCCGGCAGCGTCAGCAGCGCGTCCGTGCCGCCGCCCCGCTGCGACTGCAGCAGGATCGAGCCGCCGTGCGCCTGCATGATCGCCTGCACGACAGGCAGGCTGAAGCCCGCGCCGAAGCGCGAATCCTCCGGTACCTCCGGCCTTGCGTAGCGGTGGAACGCGCTGCATAGGATCTCTGCGTCCATGCCCTCGCCGCTGTCGGACAGACGGATCACGGCGCGCCTGCCGTGCCGCGTGAGCGTCAGATGCAGCGTGCCTCCCGGCGCAGAGAACTTGACTGCGTTGGACAGCAGCGCCAGCAGCGCACGGCGCACCTGTCGGCGGTCGATCCAGACGAAAATAGGAGCCTGCGGCAGATCAGCCTCCAACGCCAGCCCCATTTGCCGGCACAGCTCGTCCGCGCGCTGGGCCAGACAGTCCAGAAAATCGGTCAGGTCAGTCTTTTCCAGCGACAGCGGCAGCCGCCCGTGCTGCACATAGCTCAGATCGGTCAGATTCTCCGATGCCCGCAGCAGCTGATAGCAGGCGCGGTTAAGCACGGCCAGATTCTGCTGCACAGCCGGATCCTCTGCTTCGAAAAGAAGCGGGAAAAGTGTTCCGGATACGGACAGCAGCGTCGTCAGCGGCGTGGAGATCGACTGCGCGGCGCGGCAGAACGCGGCAAGTTCGTCGCGCGTATCCTGCGGCGGCAGGAACAGCAGCAGCGCATCGTCCAGCGGCTGCGTATTGGCGCTGACGCAGACGCCGCCGGCCATCACGGGCAGCACGGCCGGTCGTGCGTACAGCATTTCCGGCAGTGCCGCGTCCTGCGGTAAATAGGCGCGGAGCGCCGTTCCCACGGCAAAAAGCTCCTGCGCGTGGCAGTTCAGCTCCGCGACGGCGCCGTCCCGCACAAGGATGACCGGCTGCGCTGCTCCATCGTAAAGTGTGTGAAATTGTTCAGACGAAAGCGTCATAGCGCGATCCTCCCTGCGTGTAGCATATGCAGGTTTCGGGAAACAATCAGTCTCAGGAAGTTCCTGTTTCCCCATCATAGCGGATTCCGTCGGAAAAAGCAAGCAGAAACGAAAAAACATGATTTTTCCGCTGAATGGATGAATCCTCTAACACAGCCGCGTCCAATAGCGGCGAGAAGCAGAAATTTTTCGCTGGATCCGTGACTTTTTACGGGCAACGATACACTTGTCAATGCAGGGCTCTTCTTCAAAATCTGCGAGTGCAGTAGGGGTCGATGCCGGTCACAGCCGTTCGCGACGAAGGAGCGTTACGGATGTGGGTCTGCCG
>OGFG01001801.1_pt1 | contig 19806 bp, 17 predicted proteins | sample 1570761 | NCBI WGS metagenome assembly OGFG01 (sample SAMEA2581938, study PRJEB24529) | metagenome | biome: Human gut stool | place: China | collected 2011 | reverse complement strand
TGAAGGTGCACAGATCGTCGAAGAAGCGGTAGCACTCCTCAAGGTCCTTGAGCGAGAGAATGGCTTCAAACAGATGATCGGTCTCTTCCGACTTCATCTTGCTTCCGTACATAACAGGTCCTCCTTACAGAACTGAATTTGGGGCTGCGCGCGGGAAAGGGGTCAAGCCCTCTGCGCGGCGCGCAGGGAGCGCTTGAGCATATCGAGCACCGGCGGGGTGACGAAGGCCATGGCGACCGCGGTGACCGCGCCGGAGACGATGCGGATGCCGACCTTGCCGAACACATAGGCGTAGGTGTAATAGCCGTAGATGACGCTGTCGAGATAGATCGCGCCGGTATTGAGAAGCGTGACGACGAGCGAGGTGACGATCAGCACGCCGACGAGCTGCTTGCGCGAGAGTTCATAGCCGCAGCGCTTGGCGTACAGACCGATGAGCAGGCCGCGCACCGCGGGCGGGATGATCCACAGCACGGTGGTCGCGGTGACGCCGTAGGTCATCAGCTGACCGAGGAAGGCACCGACCAGACCGACCATCAGTCCGCCGCCGGGGCCATAGAGCAGAGCGCCGACGATGATGGGCAGGGCGAACTCGCGGATGGAGGAAACGCCGAAGATGTACAGGCAGACGATCGTCACCAGCGTGGTCAGCGTGGTGTTGATGGTGCGGCCGAGGCACTCCTTGATGGAGCGGTTGACGACGTCCACGCGCGGCGTGGAGGACGGCATCTTGCGGGCGTTCTCGCGGATGCGGTCGAAGATGATGATGGTGTTGTTGATGGAGTAGCCAACAATCGTCAGCATCGCCGCGATGAAGGAAGAATTCATCTGCACGAAGGAGCGCAGGATGACCATGAAGGAAAGCATGATCAGCACGTCATGCACCAGACCCAGCACCGCCGCCGCGCCGGAGTTGAAGTCGAAGCGGATGGCGATGTAGATGAGCATGCACAGCGCGGCAATCAGCACGGAGAAGAAGGCGTTGCGCAGCAGCGTCGCGCCGGCGACCGGGCCGACGTAGTTCACGTCGCCGTAGATGGCGGCGTTGGGGTACTTCGTCTGCAAGGCTTCGGTGATGGACGCCTGAATGCCCTGCACGCCGTCCTCGTCAATTGCCTTGATGCGGATGTTGATGGAATCGCGGTTGCTGCCCTGCACGGACACGGCGTAGTCCTTCAGACCGATGCCGTTGAGCACACCCTCGACGTCGGACTGCGTGACGGCTTCGCCCATGGTGTACTGCATGGACATGCCGCCGGAAAAGTCGATACCGACGTTGATGCCCATGCCGAACAGGCTCAGCAGCAGCGCCAGCACCATGATGCCGGCAGAAATCATCAGGCACTGCTTGGAGTAATTCTTGATTGTCATATTACTTGGCCTCCTTTGCAGACTGAACGCCGGAGGTGAAAGCGCTCACGTTCCAGTTCTTGAGCTGGATAAACTGCTTCATCAGGAAGCGAGTGACCAGCAGCGCCGAGAACAGGGACACGATAACGCCCAGCAGCAGCGTCTTGGCGAAGCCCTGCACAGAGCCGGTGCCGAAGATCATCAGCACGATGGCGGCGATAATGGTGGTCACGTTCGCGTCGATGATGGCGCTCAGCGCGTTGTGGAAGCCGGTCTTGAGGGCAACCTTCAGGCTGCGGCCCGCGCGGACTTCCTCATTGAAGCGCTCGAAGATAACGACATTGGCGTCTACCGCCATGCCGATGCCCAGCACGATACCGGCAATGCCCGGCAGGGTCAGCTGAATGCCGGGGAAAACCGCCAGCACCCAGAACAGCACGATTGTGTAAATGCACAGCGCCCAGGAGGCGACCACGCCGTTCAGGCGGTAGCGGATAATCATGATGAGCATGACCAGCGCGATGCCGATGATGGCTGCGAAAACGGAGGTGGACAGCGCGTTGTCGCCCAGCGTGGCGGATACGGTATCAACCTTCTGCTGCGTCAGCACCAGCGGCAGTGCGCCGGACTGAATCTGCGCGGCGATGGTCTGCGCACGATCCATCGTGAAGTTGCCGGTAATCTGACCGGAGCCGCCGGTGATGGCGGACTGCACGGTGGGCGCCATCAGCTTCTCGCCGTCCAGATAGATGCCCAGCGTCTTGCCGATGTTCTGGCTGGTCATGTCGGCAAAGAGCTTCGTGCCGGCAGAGGTCAGCTGGAAGGAAATCGCCCACTGACCGTCCTGCGTCATGGCGGCCTGCGCCAGACGGACGTCAGAGCCGGTCATGAAGGTGTTGCCGTCGGGATCCTTGAACTCCAAGAGGGCGGGTTCGCCGATCAGGTTCAGGATTTCGCTCGGATCGCTCACATCCGGGATTTCAACGCGGATGCCGCTCGTGCCCAGCACCTGCACGGTGCTTTCGGCATAGCCCTTGTCGGTCAGACGGGACTGGATGGCGGAAACGGTCGCGTCCAGCAGGTCAGAGAAGTTCGCGTCGTTGCCCTCGGGCGCTTCGGCGCTGTACTCCACATACACGCCGCCGCGCAGGTCAAGACCCAGAGAAATGGCCTGCGGCCAAGCATCAGCGTTGGTCGTCGGCAGCCACGGCAGGAGCTTGTACAGCCCGTCGCCGCTCAGGGGCATACCGGTCACGCCGACGATGCCGAAGACCACGGTCAGCACCAGCACGATGGCCAGTGCGACGATGGATTTCGTCTTCGTATTCTTCATGAGAATGCTTCCTTTCATTCTTTTCATGGGGAAGTGGACAGCCAACGGACACCCTCTATCCGGCGCTGCCCTCCAAATGGAACGCGATGTACACCGTGCGGACGTAGCTTCGCCCGGTGATGAGCCATCCGCAGCCATCCGCGCGGGTCAGCACCGGCATGGGGGGATGCGCTGGCAAGGCAGCAGGGCGGTGCAGCGTCTCCTGTGCGGTGGATGCGGATGCCGCGGCGCTCTCTGGCGCGGGCAAAGCAGCCGTCATCACTGCCGGAATACCGGGCGGGGCAGGGGAGGATTCAGCAGAAGCGGATTCCGGGGCGACGACAAGCTGCCGCATCCCCAGCAGCAGAAGCGCCGTCAGGCACGCAAAAAAGACCGCACGTCCCACATGCTTCACCGCGCTTCCTCCCTTCTGCCGAAAAACGAAATTTGTCCCCTGCACGAATGATTCATTCCGCATGGGCACACATACATTTATTATACCGCTTCTTTCCCGTTTCGTCAATGTAACAAGCGGACTTTTCCGGGCAGAATCCGAAAAAATCCACTTTCGCGGACGAAAAACGCACAATTTGAACATTTTCGGTGTTTTTGTCCGCTTGCACTTGCGCGGCAGATGTGATAGGATAAGAGAAAACCGGGGAAAATGCTTTCCGGTGAATTTCAGAAAGGAATGAACAAAATGCCCTACTATTATTATTGGGACTGGACGTATCTGCTGATTATCCCCGGTCTGATTCTTGGCTTGATTGCGCAGGCGAAGGTGAAAAGCGCCTATGCGCAGTGCAGCCGGATTCCCGCCAAGTGCGGTCTGACGGCGAGTCAGATGGTCGCGGATTTGCTCCGCCGCAACGGCAACACCCGCGTGCGCGTCGGGCATGTGTCCGGCGAACTGACCGACCACTATGACCCGTCGAAGGAAGTTCTCAATCTCTCCGACGGCGTGTACAGCAGCAACAGCATTGCCGCGATGGGCATCGCCGCGCACGAGGCGGGCCACGCCATGCAGAAGCTGGAGAACTACGCGCCGCTGAACCTGCGCTCCGCTATCGTTCCGGCGGTGAATATCTGTTCGTCGCTCTCCACGCCGATGTTCATTCTCGGCTTGATTTTCGCGTGGCAGCCGCTGGTGTACATTGGCATCGGCTTGTTCGCCGCATCGACTGTGTTCGCGCTGGTGACGCTGCCGGTGGAGTTTGACGCAAGCAAGCGCGCGATTCAGATGCTGTCCGAAGGCGGGTACATTTCCGGCGCGGAGGAAGAGCGGAATGTTCGGAAAGTGCTGAGCGCCGCTGCGCTGACGTATGTGGCGGCGGCGGTGACGAGTTTGCTGTCGCTGCTGCGGCTTATCCTGATTGCCAAGCGCAATGACCGCAACTAAAAAGGGATAAACACGCGGAAAAAGCAGGGAAAAGCGACCAACTCAATCGCGCGAAGGGGTCAAGGGGGAATTCCCCCTTGCGGGGTCAAGGGGCGGAGCTCCCTTGTGGGGTTTGGGGCAACGCCCCAACCGTTCCTCGTCCGACCAACTCCAAGGAAGTCGCCAATAAAGGCGCAGGCAGCGAAGCGTCCCTGCCCGTAACTTCGCGCTCCCGCAGGAGCGCCCCCAAGAGGCTCTTTTCACCAACTATGCCGTGTCGCGCCAGATGGGCGCGACCAAATCGCCCGTCTTTCCCATTCCTGCACCACGCCAACCGCGAAAAAGGACAATTATGCTAAGATACACCAAGAAAGGCATCGAGAGCAAGGAACGCATCGGGACACTGCCCCTGCGCATGTCGAGCCTCCTCCGCTATCGGGGCGTCAATACCCCGGAGGAGGCGGAGCGCTTCCTGCATCCGCGCCTGACCGATTTGCTTGACCCCTTCACCATGCCCGGCATGGAGAAGGCGGTATCCATCATCCGCCAAGCCGTCCGGGAGCAGTGGGGCATCACCATCTACGGCGACTACGATGTCGACGGCATCTGCGCGACGAGCATCATGCTTGAAACCCTGCGCGACCTCGGCGCACAGCACGTCCGCCCGTATATCCCTTCGCGCCACGAAGAGGGCTATGGGCTGAACGCCGACGCGATTGAGCTGCTCGCGAAGGAAAGCCGACTGCTGCTGACCGTGGACTGCGGCATCACCAATTTGGAGGAAGTTGCGCTGGCGAAAAAGCGCGGCATGACCGTCATCGTCACTGACCATCACCAATTGGCGGAAAAGCTGCCCGAAGCCGATGCAGTGCTGAATCCGCTGATTGAGCCGTATGCGTTCAAGCGGCTGTGCGGCGCGGGCGTCGCGCTCAAAATCACGCAGGCGCTGCTGGGCATGGATGGCGTCGAAAAGCGGATTGACCTCGCCGCCCTCGCGACCGTCGCGGATATTGTGCCGCTGATGGAGGAAAACCGCGTCATCGTCCGCGAAGGCATGATGCGCATGGGGACAAGCGCGCGTCCGGGATTGAAGAAACTGATGGAGCTGGCGCAGGTCAGCCAGCCTGTCAATACAGGGCATCTGGGCTTCCGCCTTGCGCCAAGACTGAACGCGGGCGGGCGGCTCGAAACCGCCGAACAGTGCGTCAAGCTCCTGACGACGAAGGACGAAGCCGAAGCGACTGCCATTGCCACCCACTTGAACGGCCTGAATCAGGAGCGTCAGGCGATGGAAAAGCAGATTGTCGAACAGGCGATTTCCGCGATTCCGACGCAGGTGAATTTCCGCACGGATTTCGCGATTGTCATCCTTGGTCAGGAGTGGAACAACGGCGTGATTGGGCTTGCGGCAGGGCGCATCTGCGAAAAGTACCATTTCCCGACGATTGTGTTAAGTCAGCACGGCGACCTTGCCGTCGGCTCGTGCCGGTCGATTCCCGGTGTGGATATTCATCAGATGCTGACGGCGTGCAAGGCGCTGTATCAGGCGGAAGGGCACGGGCAGCTGTTCGAGCGCTTCGGCGGGCATTCGCAGGCGGCGGGGCTGACCATCCGTGCGGAGCTTGTGCCGGAATTGCGGCGGCTGCTCAACCGCGTCATCCCGCAGGGCGACAACTGCGACTTGACGTGCTACATCCCGCAGAAGGAGTACGAACTCGAAGTGCCGCTCGAAGCGGTGAACATGGCGCTCATCGACGAATTGAATCAGCTTCAGCCGACTGGCTACGGCAACCCGAACCCGGTGCTGATGGCGCGCGGACTGCATGTGCAGGAGGCGCGGCGCGTCGGCGTGGGCGGGGCGCACCTGAAGCTGACGCTGCTCGACGGCGCGAACGTGCGCGGCGGCATCGGCTTCCAGCAGGGAGATTTGGCAGACCGCGGCTATGAACGCGTGGACGTGCTGTTCTCGCCGGAAGTGAACGAATTCCGTGGACAGCGGACGGTGCAGCTGAATGTCGCCGCGATGAAGCAGACGGGCGGCAGTCTGCTCTGGCCGGACGAGAAAATGATTTTCTCCGCGCTCTTGCAGGAATTGACAGCCCTCGCGTCGAATTACAACACTTTATCATCAGGCGATACGCAGGTGAAAATCCTGCCCCTGCGGACGAATCAGCTGCGCGAGAAACTGCGGCTCGGACGCGGCGTGCTGATGATTGCCCATCAAAGCGCGTGGGCGAAGGACGTCCTCAGCGGAGGCGAAGCCGACACGGATGTGGGGCAGGTGCGGGACGCGCGCGCGTTCAACACTGTGCTGTTCGCGCCGGATGCGGAAAAGCTGCGGGATGACTGGCGCGATGTGGTGCTGCTGGACGGCGAAACGCTGCCGGGGCTTAAGGCCATTATCCGGCAGAAATGCCCGAACGCGCGCCTGTGGTGCTTGTCGGATGCGCCGGATGACCTGCGGAAGCAATTGGCGGCGATGACCGTCTCCGAGGACACCCTGCGCGGGCTGTACCGGCGGCTGCTGCGCGGCGGCACGATGGCGGCATCCGCCTTGGCGCAGGACTGCGGCATGACGGAAGAGCAGGTGCTGACCGGACTGACCGTCTTTGGGCAGGTGGCGCTGGTTTCCTTCAAGCTCGACCCGTATCAGCTGACGCTGCTGCCGATGCACAAGGTTGCGCTGACGGACAGCCCGCTGCGGAAATACTTGATAACCCATTATGCTGCGGAAGCGCAGATGTAACCCGAACCACATTTTTTCGGGGAGGAGGATGAAATATGACTTATACCGTTTATGAGGCCATGCCGCTGAGCCAGATGCTGGCGCGCGTGCAAAAGTATTATCCCGGCGACGGGTACAAGCTGGTAGAAAAAGCCTATTTATTCGCACAGGAGGCGCATAAGAATCAGTACCGCAAAAGCGGGGAGCCGTATTTCACCCATCCGTGCTTTGTCGCCAGCATTCTGGTGGAATTGTCCCTTGACCCGCCGACGATTGCCGCCGGGCTTCTGCACGACACGGTGGAGGACTGCGAGGGCATCACGCTGGATACCATTCGGCAGGAATTCGGCGAGGAAGTCGCCATGCTGGTGGATGGCGTGACGAAGCTGAACAAACTCGATTTCGCCGACAAGGAAGAAGCACAGGCGGAATCGCTGCGCAAGATGATTCTGGCGATGGGCAAGGACATCCGCGTCGTGCTGATTAAGCTGGCTGACCGCCTGCACAACATGCGGACGCTGAAATTCCAGAAGGAAGAGCGGCGCGTGGCGATTGCGCGCGAGACGCTGGACATCTATGCGCCGATTGCGCACCGGCTGGGCGTGTACGCCATCAAGCAGGAACTGGAGGACTTGTCCCTGCGCTACATCGACCCCGTCGGGTACGAAAACTTGGTGCAGAAGGTCGGGCAGAAGCGCTCGGAGCGGGAAGAAAATATCCGCATGGTCATCGACGAGTTGTCCGCCAAGCTGGATGAGCAGCATATCCACCATACGATTGACGGCCGCCCGAAGCACTTTTACAGCATCTACCGCAAGATGGTGCTGCAAAACAAGCCCTTCGACCAGATTTATGACCTGATTGCGATTCGCGTGCTGGTGGACTCCGTGCCGGACTGCTATGCCGTGCTGGGCATTGTCCACACGCTGTGGAACCAGATGCCGGGGCGCTTCAAGGACTACATTTCCGTCCCGAAGGCGAACATGTATCAGTCCCTGCACACAACGGTTGTCGGCGGGCGCAAGATGCCGTTTCCGTTTGAGGTGCAGATTCGTACCTGGGAGATGCACCGCATCGCGGAATATGGCATTGCGGCGCACTGGCGCTACAAAGAGGGCGGCGGCGCGGCGAACGACTTGGATTCCAAGCTCTACTGGGTGCGGCAGATTCTGGACTGGCAGAGCGACACGCGCGATTCCCGTGAATTCCTTGACACCCTGAAAACCGACCTCTTCTCCGAGGAAGTGTTCCTCTTCACCCCCAAGGGCGACGTTATCAGTATGCCCAAGGGCGCGACGCCGCTGGATTTCGCCTACCGCATTCATTCCGCCGTGGGCAACAAGTGCGTCGGCAGCAAAATCAATGGGCGCATCATGCCGCTGGACACGCCGCTGGAAACGGGCGACCGCGTGGAAATCATCACCAGCGCATCGTCGAAAGGCCCGAGCGCGGACTGGGTGCGCATTTGCAAAACCCCGCAGGCGCAGGCGAAAATCCGCGCGTTCCTGAAAAAGGAGTACCGCGAGGAAAACATTGAGACGGGCCGCGCGATGGTGGAACGCGAATGCCGCCGCCGTGGGCTGAATCCGTCGGATGTGATTAAGCCGGAATATTATGATTCGATTCTCAAAAAGTATGGTTTTACGGCGCTGAACGACATTTACAGCGCGGTCGGCTATGGCGGCATGGCGTCGGTGTACGTTGTGTCGCGCATGGTGGATGAGCAGCGGACGCAGACGGCGCAGGCTGCCCCGAAGGCGGAAGAACTGCTCGCGCTGACAGAAGAAAATCAGCCGCAACGCAAGGCCTCCGGCAAGGCGAACCACGGCATCATCCTGCCCGGAAACGAGGATATGGATATCCCCGTGCGCTTCGGCAAGTGCTGTTCGCCCGTGCCGGGGGACGACATTGTGGGCTTCATCACCCGCGGGCGCGGCGTGACGATTCACAAGGCGGACTGTGTGAACGTCCTGCGCGGCGAAGCGGAACGCCGGGTGCAGGTGGCGTGGGCAGACGGCGACACGGGCACGGGCTTCTGCGTGTCCATCAAGATTGTCGCTTACGACCACACGAACCTGCTGATTGAGCTGGCGACCATCATCGGCGACGCGAATGTGCCGATTAAGACGGTCAACACCGAGCTGGACGAAAAGAACCGCATTGCGACCTTCCGCTTCGTCCTCGAAGTGAAATCCCGTGAGCAGATGGACAAGCTGGTGAAGCTATTACAGCGGAAGACGGACGTCATCGACGTGTTCAGAGTGCAGGGGTGACCCAAGGGGCTTTGCCCCTTGACCCCAGCAGGGGCGCTGCCCCTGCACCCTGCAAGGGAGTTCCTCCCTTGACCCTTCCGCGCGATTGAGTTGAGCGCGACTGCATACAGTGTCCGCGTGTTTATCAAAATGCCCAAGAAACGAGGAATTACCCCCTATGCGTTGTGTCATTCAGCGAGTTGCCCAAGCCTCCGTCAGCGTCGCCGGCGAGCAAATCGGCGCCATCCAGCAGGGATTCATGGTGCTTATCGGCGTCAGCACCGACGATACCGACCACGACGTCCACTATATGGCGGAAAAAGTGCCGAATCTCCGCATTTTTGAGGATGAAGCGGGTAAAATGAACCGCTCCCTCAAGGATGTTGGCGGCGCGATTCTTGCCGTCAGCCAGTTCACACTCTATGGCGATGCCCGCGGCGGCCGCCGCCCCAGCTTTATCGCGGCGGCGCGCCCGGAAGAAGCCAATGAACGCTATGAACAGCTTGTTGCGGCGTGGCGCGCGCAGGGCATTCACGTCGAAACCGGACGTTTCCGCGCGGATATGCAGGTGTCGCTCGTCAACGACGGCCCTGTGACGATTTTGATGGATTCCACCAAGGCGTTTTAACGCAGGAGGATAGAGCCATGCTGCAAATGAAGGAAGTCACTGTTGGCGCGATTGGAACGTGCTGCTATATCCTCTGGGACGACGCGCGCACTGACTGCGTGGTGATTGACCCCGGCGACGAGCCGGAGCGCATCCGCAAAGCGGCGGACGGGCGCACGATTGCCGCGATTCTGCTCACGCACGGGCATTTTGACCATATCGGCGCGGTTCGGGCGCTGATGACCCCGGAAACGGAACTGGTGGTTCATGTACAGGATGCGCCGATGCTTTCCAATCCGCAGGAGAACGCCAGCTTCCTGATGGGCGCTCCCGTGACCGCGCCGGAAGCGACGAAACTCGTCCACGAAGGCGATACGGTGACGGCGGCAGGGCTGACTTTCACCGTGCTGCATACGCCGGGTCATACGGCGGGCAGCGTGTGCTATCAAATTGGCGAGAAGCTGTTCACGGGCGACACACTCTTCCGCTTCGGCTGCGGGCGAACCGATTTGCCCACGGGGAGCAGCGAGCAGATGCAAGCGTCGCTGGCACGGGTGGTGCCGATGGCGCGCAATCTGGAAATTTACCCCGGACATGGAGACTAAAATGAGCAACGAAATTCAGCAGGGCCTGCAGGACGATTTGACGACCATCGAGCCGGATTTGATGAACATGACGCGCCTGTTCTCTCTGCCGGACAGCGTGTGGGATGCGCCGGAATACCATTTCGCGGCGGCTATCGAGGGCGGGCAGTACGTCATCCGCTTCTATGGGAAAACGCAGGCGGCGCAGGGCGTGACAGACATTCCATCGGATGCGGATGCGCGGATTCAGGCGCTGCACCGCCGCCGGGCGCTTCGCCGCCTCTGCCGTCAGACGCTCTACGACCTGCTGCGCAAGGAAACAGGCATTCATCCGCCGTGGGGGAGCATGACGGGCATTCGTCCGACGCACCTGATGTACGAGGCGCTGAACGAAGGCATGTCGATGGCGGACGCGCAGAAACACTTGGTGTACCAGTTTGATGTTGCGCCGGAGAAGGCGGCGCTGCTGGCGGAACTTGTGTCCGTGCAGCAGCAGCTTCCGCCGCCGGGCGACGACTGGATGGATGTGTACATCGGCATTCCGTTCTGCACAACGCGCTGCACCTACTGCTCCTTTTCCAGCGGCGAACTGGGCGACGGGCATTTGGTTGCGCCCTACCTGACGGCGCTGTTCCGGGAAATGGATGCCTGTGCGCAGCTCCTGCGCGACGCGGGGAAGAAGCTGCGCGCGGTTTACGTCGGGGGCGGCACGCCGACATCGCTGAATGAGGAGCAGCTGCCGCGGCTGCTGGAGAAGATGATGCAGTGCTTCCCCTTCGCAATGGAGTACACGGTGGAAGCGGGTCGTCCCGACACGCTGACGCTGCCGAAGCTCGAAGCCATCCGGCGCGCGGGCGTACAGCGCATCAGCATCAATCCGCAGACGATGAATGACAAGACCTTGCGCGTCATCGGCCGTGCGCACACCGCCCAGCAGGTGGAGGAGGCGTATGCCATGGCGCGGACGGCGAACATCCACCACATCAACATGGACGTGATTGCCGGGCTGCCGGGCGAAAACATCGACGATTTTGCCCGTACAATGGACGCGGCGCTCCGCTTGAAGCCGGAAAGCCTGACCGTGCACACCCTCGCCATCAAGCGCTCCAGCCGCCTGCATCTGGAAAACGCGCCCCTGCCGGACGGCGAAACCGCCTCCCGCATGGTGCAGCTTGGGCTTGCCACCGCGCACCAATTGGGCATGAAGCCCTACTATCTCTACCGCCAGAAGTACATGGCGGGCAATCAGGAGAACGTCGGCTACGCGCTGCCGGGTCATGCCTGTCAATACAATGTGGATATTATGGAAGAAACGACGCACATCCTCGCCCTCGGCGCGGGCGGCATCTCCAAACGCGTTTATCCGGAAGAGGGACACATTGGCCGCGCGCCGAACGTCTCCAACATCGAGCAGTACATTGCCCGCGTGGAGGAAATGATTGGGCGCAAAAAAGCACTTTTTCTGCCGGAAATGCCACTTTGACGGCAAAAAGCACGTTTCGGCGGCTGCAAATTCCCCTTTTGGCTTGCAATTTGGCGCATTTGCTGATACAATAGGCGTGATAGGTGCTTTTGCCCTATCTTCCACAAAGTCCGCAAGGGCGCGGACAATTGGTTCTGAAAGGAGTGCTATGAACATGGCACAGAATCCTACTTTTGTTATTACGATGGCGGATGGCCGCGAAATGAAGGGTGAACTCTACCCTGAAACTGCGCCGCAGTCCGTCGGCAATTTTATTGCGCTGGCGAACAGCGGCTTCTATGACGGGCTGATTTTTCACCGTGTCATTCCGGGCTTCATGATTCAGGGCGGCGATCCCAAGGGCACGGGCATCGGCGGCCCCGGCTACCACATCAAGGGCGAATTTGCCATGAACGGCGTGAACAACCCGCTCAAGCACACCTACGGCGTTCTGTCGATGGCGCGCAGCATGATGCCTGATTCCGCCGGCAGCCAGTTCTTCATCATGACCTCGGACAGCCCGCACCTCGACGGCCAGTACGCGGCGTTCGGCAAGGTGCTGGAAGGCATGGACGTGGCGGACGCGATTGTCAGCGTCAAGCGCGACATGCGCGATAAGCCCCTTGAACCGCAGGTGATGAAGTCCATCCGCGTGGAAACCTTCGGGCAGACCTATCCTTTCGAGCAGATGTAATACGATTTCCCAATTTGCCTGCGCATCTTGGCGCATTCTCATTTGGGAATCGTATAATGTTGCAGGCGCAGACGCGGCGGAGACAGCCGGACTGCGCCTGTATTTCGTAGGAGCGAAAACATGGAGAAGCAGAAAACGACGGTTCGGGTGGCAGGGAAGGACTACGCCCTTGTTTCGACGGACTCGCCGGAACATCTGAACCGGGTGGCGGCGTATGTTGACCGGCAGATGACGGAGACGATGCGTTCCGGGCGGATTCCGGCGAACACGGCGGCGGTGCTGACGGCGCTGAATCTGGCGGATGACCTGATGCGCGCGCAGGACGAGGTGAACCGCTTGCGGCGGGAGCTGGTGCTTTTGCGGGAAAAGCGGTAAAAGCCTCTTCTTTGGTGCGATGATTGCAGGGTTGGGGATTTATTGCTCGTTTTATGATGGAGCAGGGGTTTCGCGCCTGCGGGCGCGACCAAAGGGCAATGGAAACGGACGAAGTCCGCGATCGCCCTTTGGAAACCTTCGGATGCACACTCTCTTGCTTGAACTTTATCGAAAGTTAAATTTAGAGGGATGCCCCTTTATGCGGAATCAGAATGAAATAATATGAAGAAATTCGCAAAAGTCCCTGCGATTGCACCGGGCTTTTGCGAATTTTCTGCTTTTTCGGGGGAATCGTACGAAACGATGCAATTGTGCATCAGAAAGGAATCAAATGGATAGCATACTGAAAAACGTAGCGGGAGCTGATGAATGTATGCGTGATGAATGGGTGCTGCCGAATGGCCTGCGTGTGCTGGGGGAACGCCTGCCGCATCTGCGGTCGGTGTCTATCGGCGCGTGGATGCATGTGGGTTCGATGATGGAAACGCCGGAAGAAAACGGCCTCTCCCACTTCATTGAGCACATGATTTTCAAGGGAACGACGAGGCGCACCGTCCGGCAGATTGCCGAGGAAATGGACGCGGTCGGCGGGCAGCTGAACGCCTTCACGGGCAAGGACTGCACCTGCTGCTACGCCAAGGTCATCGACGAGGACATCGAACTCGCCATCGACATCATCGCCGACATGGTGATGAACGCGACGATGGACGAGAAGGAGCTGGACAAGGAACGCGGCGTTGTGCTGGAAGAAATCTCGATGGACGAGGATTCGCCCGAAGATTTGGTGCATGACCTGCTGGCGAAGGCGCAGTTCGGCACGCAGTCGCTGGGGCAGCCGATTCTGGGGCCGGCGGAACAGGTCGCGGCGTACACCCGCGCCAACTTGATGGACTACAAGAACAAGCACTACCTGCCGAGAGAAACGGTAGTGGCGCTGGCGGGCAACTATGAGCCCGCGCAGGTGCAGGCGCTGATGGAAAAATACTTCGGCACTTGGCAGGGCGGCGAAAGTGCACTCGTTGTGCCGAAACAGCAGGTTTTGACCGGACGGCGCGTTGTGAAGGAAAAGGACACCGAGCAGCTGCACATCTGCCTTGGCTATCCGGGATTCGCTTACGGCACGGACGACGTGTATGCCGTCGCGGTGATGAACAACGTGCTGGGCGGCGCGATGTCCTCCCGGCTGTTCCAGCGCATCCGCGAAGAACTGGGCATGGCGTACTCCATCTACACCTACCCGAACTCGTATCAGGGCATCGGCACATACGGCATTTACGCCGGCATCAGCCCGAAAAACGGCGATAAGGTGCTGGAGGAAATCGACAGCGAACTCAAGCGTTTCCTGAAGGACGGCATGACGGACAAGGAGTTCCGCGACAGCAAAACGCAGCTTCGGTCGGGCTATTTGATGGGGCTGGAAAGCTCCGGCAGCCGGATGCAGGCGATGGGGCGCTCGACGCTGCTTAACGGCCATCCGACCGACCACCAAAAGACGATTGCCGCCATCGAAGCCGTGACGCCGGAAATGGTGATGGACGTGGCACACAAGGTGCTGACTGCCGAGCCGTGCCTGGCGGTGGCGGGCAAGGGCGCGGAAAAATACGCGGAGTAAAGAGACATGAACGAACGGATTATCGCGCTGGACATCGGCGACGCGCGCATCGGCGTGGCGGTTTCGGACGCGTCGCGCCTGATTGCCACGCCCATCGACACCATCTACCGCGTCGGCTACGGGCCGGACGTACGCAAGGTGGTGGAAATCTGCCAGCGCTACGACACGACGCAGGTGCTTTCCGGCTGGCCGCTGAATATGGACGGCACGGCGGGCTTCCAGTCCGAAAAGGTCAAAGCGTTTTGCGAACAGCTGGAAAAAGCGGGGCTTTCGGTCGTCTATCAGGATGAACGCCTGACGACTGTGACCGCGACGAACGCGCTCATCGAGGGCAACATGCACCGGGCGGAGCGCAAGCACAATGTGGACAAGGTAGCGGCGGCGGTGATTTTGCAGCAGTATCTGGACACCTGCCGCAACCAGCAGCAACAGGAGGCAGCGAAAATGGAAGAACAGGACAACATCATTGAACTGATTGACGACGAGACGGGCGCGCCGATTCGCTTCCAGCATCTGGCGACGATTGAGCACGATGGCGAACTGTACATTGCGCTCTCCGAGGCGGATGCGCCGGAGGACGGGCAGTGCGAGGTGTTCATCATGCAGGTGGCGCAGGAAGAAGATGGCACGGAAAGCTATATTCAGGTGGAAGATGAGGCCGTTCAGCAGGCGGTGTTCGACAAGTTTCTCCAGCTGGTGAACGAGGGCAGCGGCGATGACGAATAACGACGAGGGCAGCAAACTGGAAGCAATGGGCGAACCGCTGATTGAACTGACCGCCCCTGACGGCACGGTGATGCGCTTCCGCTTCGGCGCGGTGATTCCGCTGGACGACATCGAATATGCCGTGCTGCTGGAGATGGAGGACAACCCCGACGGCGAGGAGCAGGTGCTGGTGACGCGCATTGAGCCGACGGACGACGGCGGCATGACGTTCGTGGTCGAGGAGAACCCGCAGAAGGTGGAGCAGGTGTTTAACAGCTACGTCAACCTGCGGACGCAGGAGGGATTGGCGGGGCTGTAACACTGCGCGAAAGGAGGGCATCCGCCCATGAAAAAAGGAAAAAAGCGACTGCTTCTGGGATGGATTTGCCTGCTTCTTTCGTTGTGTATGGTGACGGTCGCATCCGCCGAAACGGACGGCACGCCGATTCAGCCCTGCCATCAGGTGACGATGGCCGAACAGAAATCCACCGCGCAAAGCGGCGCGTCCATCAGCGTGTGGCACATCACAACCGCGCTGGGCACGGTGGATGCCGAGCTGAACGCGCTGGCGGATGACTACGCGGCGGAACTGTCGCCCCTGCTCCAAAAGCCGGGCAGGGAGCGCACGCAGAACAGCGCGCTCACCGTGCGCATCCTCCACAGCCGGACGGGAATGAGCTGGATGAGCTTCATGGTGCAGGCGCGGCAGGAGTACCATCGGCAGATTCAGCAGGTGCGGTTCACCACGCGCACTTACGATATGCTGACCGGGCAGCGAATCACCCTTGCCGACATTTTCCCGGCGGATTCGCCCGCGTGGACGCTGATTTCGCAGACTGTGCGGGACACAGCAAATGCCTATTATCCGGACGAAACGCCCGATGCGGCGGCGGTCGAGGCGCTCTGCGAAAATCTCGCTCAGGCGGATTTCATGCTCTACGGCATGTCGCTGGTCATTCCGCTGCCGTCGGTCTATGAAAATCATCCGCAGCTGATGCAGGCGACGCTGTACTATCCGCAGATTCGCGCGTACATGACCGAAGAAGCGCAGCGGCAGACGGACAATGCGAGCCTGTACCGCTTCTGCGCGCTGACGTATGACGACGGCCCGAACCAGTGGATTACGCCGCATGTGCTGGATGCGCTGATGAAAACCGGCGCGCGCGCGACGTTCTTTCTTGTCGGCAGCCGCGTCAGCGACTTCGCCTATCTGGCGCGGCAGGAGCACGACGAGGGGCACGCGATTGCGACGCACTTCTACGAGCACCTGTACGCGAATCAGGAGCAGGGCGGCAAGTTCCGCGCCATGTACGACAAGGTCAACCGCGCGCATAGCGCCGCCATCGGCATTGCCCCGGCGTATGCCCGCGCACCCGGTGGACAGTGGCAGCGCATGGGCAGCTACGGTGTCGGCTGGCCGCTGATTCAGTGGACGGCGGAGGCGCAGGACTGGAGCGGCGGCGATCAGGGCCCCGATGCCTACCGCACCGCCAACACCATAGCCGCAAGCACCAAGGACGGCGGCATCATCCTCATGCACGACATGAAAATCAACTCCGCCAAGGCGACGGAGATGTTCATCCCGAAGCTGGAGGAGCGCGGCTTCATGCTGCTGACGGTGGACGAGCTGTTCGCCAAGGACGGCGTGACGCTGGAAGCGAATCAGGCGTACTGGCGCTGCCTGGACGGGGTCACGACGCAGTATTGACCGTACGATTCCGCAAAATGCAGAGGACAGCGAAAAGACGGGAAAATGCGTGTGTACCTGTGCCGCTGTCTCTTTTTGCGCAAACAAGTGCGAATTTTGTATTTTCCACACGAAAAACAGCGCAAGGGAAGTGCCGACAAGCCGGACAGCCGCCGCTGCTCTTTCCCGCAAGAAATGGAAGAGGCGGGGGGAGTCCAGAGGGGGCTGAAGTCCAGACTTGCACCCTCTTCAGCCCCCTCTGGGCGCTCTTTGGTTACTTTCTTGCGCGCCAGAAAGTAACAACTTCGCGTCCGCAGACGCGACGGGAGCAGCAAAAAAACAAGTTTGTTTTCAGCATCACCTGCGGCACAAAAGCCGCAACATTCGCGCGCATTGGAAAGGAGCATTCCGATGATGAAGAAGTACATTGCCTGCCTGCTTGCAGCTATCCTTCTGCTGACGATGCTGCCCGCATCCGCATCGGCGGAGGGCGGAATGCAGGCGTGCCACCGCGTGACGGCGAAGTATACCGATTCCAAGCAGAGCAACAAGAGCGGCATCCGGCTGTGGTCGGTCAAAACCGCATTGACGAGCGTCGATGACGAAATCAATGGGCTGGCGCAGGCGTACGCGGACAAAATCGCCCCGACGCTCCAAGCAGGGAAAGCGAACGGCGATAAGAATAGCCGGCTGGATGTCGAAATCCGCCATAGCAAAACGGGGCTGACGTGGATGAGCTTCCTTGTGCAGGCGCGCACGACCTACCACCGCGACCTGATTGCGCAGGAGTTCACCAGCCGCACGTTCGACATGACGACCGGCGAAAGAATCCTGCTGACGGACATTTTCCCCGAAGGCAGCGAGGGCTGGACGATGCTGCGCGAGAAACTCGAAGCCCAAATCAACTACTATTTCCCGGATGAAACGCCTGACCCGGCTGCAGAAAAATCTGCTCTTTGCGGCAGTGCTCCTGCTGGCTGCAGTGGTGCTTTTCTGGGCACTGCGGGGCCGCAAACAGGGGGAAGCGCTGGTGGCGGTAGCCGATTTCGGCGACGGCGTCACCGAGACCATCCCGCTGGACAAAGATTACGATTATCTGTACGATGTGGGCGATTACGTTGTGCATTTACAGGTAAAAGACGGTGCCATCGCCTTTCAGGACAGCCAGTGCCCGGACCATGTCTGTGAGCAATTCGGTTGGCTGAGCCAGAAAGACGCCTGGGCCGCCTGCGTCCCCGCAGGGGTATATGTCCAGCTCTATGCGGCGGATGACGCTGCGGTGAAGTGAGCAGAAAACGCGGTAAGTAAATCGAAAAAGAGGCTGTTCCACTGGAAATTTTCCGTGGAGCGGCCTCTTTTTGCGTGCTGAAACGGTAAAAGGGCCCGTACCAATGCCGGTACGGGCCCTTTTGCAGGGGAGAAACAGAGGTTATTTTACATATTTGCCGCTGCAGATGTTTTTGCAGCAGGCGCTGACGGGGAACCAGCAGCAGTCGCGGCAGATATCCGCCAGCATCTCCGGGGTAGCCTTGGCATCAATGGCCCGAATGAGGTCTTGATAGACATAATCCTTTTCTTCCAGGCCAAAGTATTCCACGGTCTTGCGGTCGTACCGCTTTACCTTTTCCTGGGTGTCGCACAGGTCTTCGCCCAGCTTGTTGGGGCAGCAGGAGCAAAGCGTGTCAGTGGAGAACGTGAGGTGGATCCGCGTCCCGGGAACCTCCCGCAGTTGGTGGACCACGTCGTTCATGTGCTCCACAAAGGCGTCGTCGTAGCCGTGGCCGGAGTAGCCCTGGGTGCAGAGTAGATGGTGCGGGCGGAGTACGATCATGCCTTGAGCCCCGGAATCCGTTTCCGAATGTTCAGGCCGATGGCGCAGGCCAGCACAGCCTTGATGATGGCGGTGGGGATAAACGGCAGCACGCAGGCGGAAATAGCCACGGCCACGGTGCTGTGGGCCACGATAACGAACAGGATCACACCGACGATGTAGTTGACCACGGTGCCCACGACAACGGCCAGAGGGAACGCGCCCTTAAAGGCATTGCGATGCTCCACGCCCAGGCCGATGATATAGGCCATGAGGGGGAACGAGATGAGGAAACCGCCCGTGGGGCCGACGAATTTGTCAATGCCGCCGGAGAAGCTGGCCAGCACGGGCACGCCCACGGCACCCAGGATCAGGTACACGAGGCTTGCCATGGCGGAGAGCTTGGAGCCCAGCACCACAGCGGCCAGGGTGATGGCGAACGTCTGCATGGTCATGGGGACGCCCAGGGGCATCGGGATGGAGATCTGGGCCATCACGGCGATGACGGCGGCGAACAATCCGGTGTAGCAGATCTCGCGGACCGAAAATTTCGAGCTTTGGGTGTTTTTGGAAGCTGCCTGACTCATAAAAATCCTCCTCTATTTGCGGCCCGCTGTTTTGGACGGGCCGAGAACATCGCATAAAAACTGCGCTTTGCCCCGTATTAAACCAGAAATTCCCGGGTGCGTCAACTTTGAAATATACAGCAGGTTTACAATTTGGAAAAATTCGCCTGCCAGGCCGGGTTTCGGGCAGGCGGCAGCGGTGCTCCGGGGGCAAAAACCGGGAGAAACTGCCGGAATATTTGTCAAAGATGCGTGAAATGAAATTTGGACGCTTGTTTAATTTCCCGAAATGCGATACACTACCTTATAATAGACACTTCTGCGGGAGGGGGATCTTGCCCCCCGCACCGCACAGCGAGGAGGAAAAGCATGATCTGGAAAAAGAAGAACGCGGCCATGCAGGGGAACGACCCCTCGGCAGCGGCTGCAAACGATAAGACCGCCGGGAAGCTTGCCGGGGCCAAAGCATTTGCCCGGAAGAACTGGAAATGGCTGGTCCCGGCGGCGGTGGTCGTCATTGCAGGAGGGGTGTTCCTGCTCAAGCCCGCCAAGGACAAGCAGGCCAATGTGGACACCAGCTATGTGGAAACGGCGCCTGAGGAGCGGGATGTCTCCAACTCCCTCAGCGGCACCGGCACCCTGAACCCGGCCAATACTTACACCGTGAAATCTCTGGTGGACGGCAAG
>OGFG01001776.1_pt1 | contig 19999 bp, 36 predicted proteins | sample 1570761 | NCBI WGS metagenome assembly OGFG01 (sample SAMEA2581938, study PRJEB24529) | metagenome | biome: Human gut stool | place: China | collected 2011 | reverse complement strand
CATCTACCTAAACGAGGTGCACCACACGGCGGTATGTATCTCCGGCTACGGATCGGCGCGCGGCGACCTGCTGGCGCAGTTCAGCATCAGCGAGAAGGGCACCATCACCGGCGCAAAGGGCGATCAGAACGGGCGCGAGTCCAACATCAAGCCGTACTACAGCTACCCGTGGAACGGCAAACTGGTATGGAAGTCTGACGGGAAGGTGCTCAACGGCTCCAACACGGAGGTCAAGGACAACACTCACCCCGACTTGGGCGACACGCGCTATTGGGGGCCGAAGTTCAACAGGGCATTGCAGAAGCAGCTCGGAACTACGGTTGACGGAATCATGTCGGGCCAGTGGCTTTCCAACAAGCCCTACTTCTGGGCGACCGACGGCGGCGTGGAGTTCACGAAGACCGGCAAGGGCGTCGGCTCCGATATGGTTTTGGCGCTCCAAAAGAAGGTCGGCTGCAAGATCTATCCCGAGTTCTGCGGGGTTCAGGCCCGCCAGATGAGCAGCGGTACAATCAAGCGTCACCAGCAATGGCTCATCGACCACGGTATCTCGGTCGGGTCTGACGGCGCGGACGGGTACAACGGCCCGAACACAAACGTAGCCATCGGCAAGGCCCTGGCTGCGGGACTCTACGCGAAGTAGTACAATCCCAGTGCGCCGGCGGTCTTTCTACGTGCCTTTCGCCGTCGGCGCGGCTCCTTTCCGATGCCCTCCGGTTCTGCCGGGGGGCGTTGTTATGGTTTCAATGTTGCAAAGTTGATACAGTAGGTATATTATGAGTTTGTCGGACATCGAGATTGGAGCACCCAATGAAGGCATTCAACGTCAACAACCGCAAGGTGGAGGAAAACTAATGGAGCAGTTCACGGTTCAGCTCGCGCCGCTCGTGATGGTGTGCGTCGGGGCCTGCAACGCGCTCACGTCGGTCTGGGACAAGAAGAGCATCGGCGTCACGGCGGCGTGGGCGGCGTTCACCGTCCTAGCCTATGCCTCGGCATACTATACGCAGGTGATGTACTGATGCGGCACGGCTGCCTTTACTGGGTTCTCATCGGTTGGTGGTGGGGAGTGCTGCGTTTCGTGCTGCTCGCCTACATCGGCGTTATCTGCACGTTCCTCGCGCTCCCGGTGTGGTTGCTCGCCAAAGCGGTGAAGCGGGCTAAAAACGGCATCTGAGGGCTTCAGACGGTACAATCTGATAGACCTACATCGGGACGGTTCAGGCCGTCCCTTTTGCTTTAAGGGGAGTGAGACATGGCACGGGAGAAGAATACCAAGTTCACGGCAGAGAACCGGCGCGAGATCATCAAGCTCGTACGCGCGGGCCTCTCGACGACGGACGTCGCGAAGGCGGTCGGCATCCATCCGTCAACGCTTTTCAACTGGCTGTCGTGGGGCGAGGACGGAATACGGGGCCGCGACGACGACGAGGAATACGTGAAGTTCGCGCACGAGTACCGCAGGGCCGAGGCGATGCGCAAGGCCTTCCACCTCCAGAACATCACGCGGGCGGCGAGCGATGGGCAATGGCAGGCGTCTGCCTGGTATCTGGAGCGAGCATACCCGCAGGAGTTCGGGCGCTGCCAGCGCAAGCCGGAGGACGGCAACGAGGAGCTCTTGAAGGCCATTAAGGACATGACAGAGGCGGTGCGCAGCAGTGCCGTCGTTTAGCCTCACGGACAAGCAAAAGGAGTACGTGCGCGAGGCCCATCACCGCTGGAACTTCGCCGAGGGCGCGGTGCGATCCGGCAAGTCGTGGCTGGCTAACAACTTCACGATTCCCGACCGGATCCTGCACGGGGTCGGGCTGGACGGCATCAACCTGCTCATGGGCGTATCGCTCGGCAACATCGAGCGCAACGTCTTGGTTCCGATGCGGGAGCAGTTCGGCGAGGGCATGGTCGGGACAATCGGAGGCCCCGACAACACCGTGAACCTGTTCGGCCAGCGGTGCTACTGCCTCGGTGCCGAGAAGGCCACGCAAAAACGCAAACTGCAGGGCTCCGCTGTGAAGTTCTGCTACATCGACGAGGCGGCGGGCATCAACCCGGAGGTCTTCGAGATGCTCAAGTCCCGCCTGTCATTCGAGTATTCGGAGTGCCACGCCGGCTTGAACCCGGAAGGCCCTAGGCATTGGCTAAAGCAGTTCATAGACCGAAAAGACCTCGACATCTACCGCCAGCATTACACCATTTTCGACAACCCGCACCTTCCGCAAAGCTACGTCGAGCAGCTTTGCCGCGAGTACACGGGCGTCTTCTACGACAGGTACATCCGTGGCCTTTGGACACAGGCAGAGGGCCTCGTGTACCAGACCGCGCTCGAGCAGGCCGTGATTCCAGACATTCCGCTGTTCGAGATTCCCGAGCACGCGCCGGTGTGGGTGAGCATCGACTACGGCATCACCAACCCGTTTGCGGCGCTGCTTTGGACTATCAAGGGCGGAGCAGTCGTGGCATTCGATGAGTACAGCTTCGACTCGCGCGAGAAGGGCTACCGCAAGACCGACGCCATGCTCTACAAGGAACTGAAGGCGAGAATCTCGCGGTACAACATCGAGTCAATCGTCGTAGACCCGTCGGCCTCGTCGTTCATTGAGGAGATACGCGCCGACGGCCTGTTCACGGTCATCCCGGCAGACAATGAAGTGGTTCCCGGTATCCAGAACGTGGACAACCTCATCCAGCTAGACCGGCTCAAGGTGTGCGAGCGCTGCAGGGAGGCGGTCGATGAGTTCGGGCAGTACGTCTGGGACTCCAAGAGCGCCGAGACCAAGGTCATCAAGGAGCACGACCACGCCATGGACGCGATCCGGTACTTCGTCCGCACGATCTACCGCAAGCAGCTCGACGGCACCGTATAATTGCAGAGACACCTAAACGGGAGGTATATATGGGATTTCTCAACAGCGCACTCGACCGGCTCGCAGCCGCCATCGGCAAGCGCATTCAGGGCGTCCAACCGCAGCAGGCATACTCGGACGCGGCGAGCAAGGGAACCGTCGGCTCGGTCGAGAGCCAGATTTGCGAGTCGCTCGCAACACTTGTCACGTCGGACTTCCGTATGCCGGTCGTGGGCGGGCAGCGTGCGGCCCAGCTGGACGCGACGGCGCGCGACTTCGTGCTGAACTATTTCACCAACGCCATGAGCATGGCCTTCCTGAGCGGCGACGCCATCATCGTGCCCAGTTGGAACGGGCACGGCTTCGACAACGTCGTCGTGGACTCTGGCAACTTCGCCATCTTGGGCGCGAACGGGCGCGAGCTCACGAGCGTCATCTACGTCGTGGACAAGAAGACCATGAAGAACACCTCGACCGTCTATACGCTCATGCGCAAAGTCGAGCTGGTACCCTATACGGCGGTTGACGGCACGCAGGCCATGGCGACCCGCTACAAGACATACATCATGCGCGACCAGCAGATGTCAGGCCTCACGCTCGCGGACTTCCCCGACTGGGCCGAGCACAACGAGGACGAGTGGATCGTGCCGAACACGCCCCGGTTGCTCGTGGCCCGCTACCGTTCCTTCGCCCTCGACCCGCGCAACCCCAACGCCCAGAAGGGCACGCCAATCTGCTTCGGTGCCTCTCAACCCATCAAGGAGATTCACTACCTCGATTCGCAGATGCACAGCGAGTTCGAGCTGAGCGAGAAGGCCGTCTTCGCAGACCGCAGTCTTTTTCACAAGAAGTACAAGCGCGACAACCAAGGCAACATCGTCGATGCCGTCGTGGAATTGCCCAAGGGCAAGGAGCGCCTCTTCCAGTCGCTCGCCGACGGGGGTACCCCGACGCTCAAGGAATGGGCGCCTTCCATCCAGCTCCAGCCGTACCTCGACGGCCTGCAAGAGCAGTACCGCAAGGTCGAGAACGCCGTCGGAATCTCGCACGGCATCCTCTCCAACCCGAACAGCACCGGCTACGAGAACGTTGACAACGTGCGCAAGTCCATGCGCAAGACGCAGGCCTTCGTCAACGCCGCGCGAAACGTGGCCGAGGGCATGCTGGGCGAACTTGTTGTTTGTTGGGACACGCTGCTCAACTACTACGGCATCGGTGCCGTGGGGGAGTACCACGTCGAATATCAGTGGTCGAACGACTACATCAACACTTTCTCCGACCAGCTGAACGCCATCGTGGCGGGTCAGGCTTTCGGCGGCTCCGATGCCGTCGATTACCGTATGCTCGTGTTCAACGAGACGCCGGAGGTCGCAAGAGACCGCGTGGCGGCAATCAAGGAAGACAACGCCGACGACCTCGGGACGCTGATTGGCGGCCTCGATGAGTAGCGACGACTTCTACGGACGCGCGACCTTGGCATTCGAGGTCGCGGTGCTTTGCCTCTTGGCCCAGCGGCTGAGGGACGCCGACGAGGACTCCACCCCGGCGGACGCGGCGAGATGGACGGCGCTCGACATGGCGGTCGTGTACCGGATGCTGAAGACGCTTCGCGGTGGTTTGGGCGAGCAGGCGGCGGTCGACGTGGCGAAGGCCGCAGAGAAGGCAGCCCGCAGGGCCGCTAAGTTCTACCGCATGAAGGGCCTCGATCCGGTCAAGACCTCCGGGAACGAGATTCTCACGGGCTTGCTCAAGTCGGGCAAGTCACGCGTCAATACCTCGATTCTCGATTGTCTCCGCACGTCCGTGTTCATGCTCTACGACAATCAGGGCAACTTGGTGCCGTTCAAGCAGGGCTACCTTAACCTGTGCCAAGAGGTCATCGCCAAGATTCCAGTCATGGGCACCCAAGAGGCCATCGCCGACGTGGTGAACCGCTTCGCCGGTCAAGGAATCAAGGTCATGTACCCGTCCGGGCAGACGCGTGAGCTTTGGAGCGCGGTCGAGATGAACGTGCGCGATGCGCTGCACAAGTGCTCGAACGACTTCAATCAGGCACAAGGCGAGCTGTTCGGGGCCGATGGAGTCGAGATTACGGCCCATATGATGTGCGCTCCCGACCATTTGCCCTATCAGGGCCGCGAGTACCCCAAGGCGAAGTTTGAGCAGATTCAGGGCGGGCTGGAGCGACCCATCGGGGAGGGCTACAACTGCAAGCACGACGTGCTGCCGTGCATCTTGGGGGCCGGAACCACCTATGACGAGCAGCGCCTCCGCGAGTTCCGCGACGCCGCCACGAGGCCGACGGGCTTCAAGCTCAAGAGCGGGCGCGAGCTGAACGCCTACGAGTTCACCCAGTGGCAGCGAGCGCAGGAGAACGACGTACGCAGGATCAAGGGCGCTATGTCCATCCTCCGCTCGGGAGGCCAGCCGACCGACAGGCTTCAGGCACAACTCGACCGCAAGATAGCCCGGTACGAGCAGGCCAGCCGACAGGCGGGAATCAGGACGCGCTACGACCGCATGGCGGCCTATACGTTCAAGTTGAAGGGATAGCCTATGACACCGTACGAGAAGGGCCGCGCATTCGAGTACACGACCATCAAGGCGCTGAAGGCCAAGGGTTTCACGTGTATGCGGTCGTACGCTTCGAGGACACCGGCTGACATCTGGGCTGTCAGAGAGGGTAAGGCCTACTTCATCCAAGCCAAGCTCCACGGGGCCATATCGGCAAAGGAATGGGACTCGTTCTTAGAGTATTGCCTTAAAGCCGGGGCCGAACCGATTATCTCGAAGAGGCCCGACGGCAAGACGAGGGGCGTGGAGTTCTATCGCATCCTGAATCGCCGGGGAACCGGTAAAAGGCCGTGGGAATTGCTCACCCTCACCGACTTCGGCCTCATTTGATGCTATAATTGCAGACGGGCCGCGAGTCTCCCATACCACACGCGGCCCAGCCCTACGGGCCTCCGTGTGTTATAATTGATACACGCGGATTGCGCCCGCACATAGCTATCACACCCGATCCCAGAGGGTTTGATAAACGACAACCCCGTCAGGTAGGCGCAATCTACCCGGCGGGGTTGTTCTCTTTTAAGGAGTGGCGATGCAAACGGAATCGTACGTCGTTCTCAGGCCGTTCATGGTCGAGGAGTTGGGGTTGAAGGGATCGGAACTCGTCGCATACGCGCTCATCTACGGGTTCTCGCAAGACGGCGAGTCCTGGTTCACCGGGTCGGCCCAGTACGTCGCGGACTGGTGCGGAATCGCCCGCAGGAACGCCATCAATGTGCTCCAGAGTTCATGAGCCGTTGGCAGAATGGTCAGCAGCAATACTCTCCGTCACTATCGCAGCAGGTAGCACAGGAAATCTACGCCTCGGACATCCCGTTTTGATGGTATAATCATATGAGCGATTGGTAGCAGCTTTCGCGATGGCATAGCTTTCAAGCCCATACGGGCATGGAATATCAAAACCCCCTTGCAGCTGCTACCTGCGAGGGGGTTTTGGTTTTGGGGTAAAAATGAAAGAGTGGTACGAACTTAAAAACTATCGAAAGAAATACGAGAGGTTCTACTGCGAGGAAATACCAGAAGGCTACGAGGTTCATCACCTAGACATGAACCGTGGGAACAGCAGAATTAGCAACCTGATAGCAATACCGAAGGAGCTTCATAGGCGATACCACGAAACCATGACAAATCTTGAGCTTTCAATCGTAAGCGGAGGAGACGGTTCGATTAAGGATGTATTCATGGTTGGCATGTCAAACGGAGCGTGCAACATGGATGTAATGCTGATGTCGGACATGATCGAAGCCACTAGCGATTTGTCGAAATTCGTTGCCGACAACCAACGGAGGTTTTACGAAACCCTTATGCAAAGATCGGTTGAATCTGGCATAAGCGAAATATTCCTCCAAAACATGTAAACGAGGGCATCTATGGATCACAAATTTAATGTATCTATCGCCGAGAAATACGGCATGGCAGAGGCCGTTCTACTGGAGGGTCTTTCGTTTTGGTGCATGTCGAACAAGGCGAACGGACGAAATATAAAGGGCGGACTCGCTTACACGTTCAACAGCATCAAAGCACTCCATGATTTGTATCCGTACCTGTCTGAAAAGAAGATACGAACCGCTCTGGCAAAGCTCGAAGAAGCTGGGATCATCGTTTCAGGAAGCTTCAATAAGAACTCATACGATAGAACGAAGTGGTACGCGGTAACGGAAAAAGGATTTGCCGAAATGGGAAATTCCATTTGCCCAAAAAGGCAAATGGAATTCGACGAAAAGTCAAATGGAAACGTCCGAAAGGGCGAACCTATACCATTTGATTCATCAGTTACATCACCATTAGGTATTGTAGATAAAACGTCCCAAAAGCCAAAGGAGCCAAGGCACAAGCTCGGCGAGTTCGGACATGTTCTTTTGAGCGACGAGGACGAGAAGAAACTCGATGAGCAGTTCCCCGGGTTCTGGCGGGACTACATCACGAGGGTCGATGAGTACTGCGAGCAGTCCGGCAGGCGGTACAAGAACTACCGGTTGACCATCTCGAAGTGGATAAGGAAGGACCAGCAGACCGGCTCGGTGAAGTCCGACGCCTCCTGCACCGCTCCAGTCGGCGAGGCGTACGTCGGGGCGGCGGAGAGGTCACCGCGCGAGCGGCTCATCAAGGACTACATGAACTCCACGGGCAAGGGCGGCTTCCCGTCCTCATGCTGCGCCCACTACGACTGGTGCGTCCAGAATGGGGTCCCTGAGTACGTCGAGGCCGACAGGCTCACCAAGGAGTGGGTCGCGGCGGGGGGCACCGAGCGGCAGTTCCCGCGCTCCAAGTACCCGTGGAACCCGAGGCCGTAGATGAGGCCGACGCTCGGGGACGCCATCAAGGCCTACGGCGTGCCGGTCCCCATCGACCAGATATACGTCGCCAACTCCATCACCCGCGAGGAGCTTGACGCGATCGAGGCGAAGAGGCGCGAGAGCGCCGAGGAATCTGCGGCAGAGTTCCGCAAGGCGGTAGCCAAGCGCGAGAAAGCCAGACGCGATGATGAATACGCCAAGGCTCACGGTATGCCCTAGGAAGGCACAGAAACGTTTTCTAGGGCATGTTTTTGGCTTTTAGGTGTAGGCGCTAGGGTAGCCTGGAAACGGCACCTTAAAAACGATTTGGGAGGCACGTATGATTACAGCGGGATACAGCGGCACACTTGTCGAGCTGCCGGACGGCTCGCCGTTCTCGCTCGCGGACACAGTGACGCTCGCATACCTCATCGACGGGGCTTCGTCGGATGGGGAATGGACGCGATTCGATTACTCGGTGGCGGAGGGCGACCTGTGGGACGCGCGGTGCGGCGGCAGGGAGACGCTGCGGGCGAGACTCAGGCTTCTATCGAGGCACGGCCTCATCGAGACGAAGACGGTCGGGGTCAAGGGCGAGTGCGGCGTGAGGACGTTCTATCGCGTCAACATGGCGGCTCTGGCATCCATCGAAGTTTCCCCGGTTGTTTACCGCTATCGTGTGTTACAATGCTGATACACAACGAAACGGAAAGGAGTTGTCTATGTCGTATCTGGTCGTATCGCAGGCCGCAAAGGAGCTGGTATCCGCGTGCGGTTCAGTGTCCAAGGCGGCCGAGGCGTGCGGGATCCAGCGCACGATGCTCTACCGTATCTGCAACGGTGACTTCACCAAGTGCGGGCTGATGCCGCGTACGGTGCTGAAGGTGCGCGACGCATATGCGGAGAAGTGCGGGAAGTACTTCAGCCTTGAGGAGGTCTACCGATGAATCTCGATAAGTTCCTCGCCGCGATCGACGGGGTGAGCACGATGAAGGAGTTCAAGCGCAACCTCGGGATGGAGGCTTACAGGTCGTACGACGTGCTCGTCACTGTACTTTGCGGATGCGTTTCCGACCGCATGGCGGCCGTTAAGCACCCGGTCGAGTTCTATGCAGACTTCGCGAAAACGCACCACGGGTCAACCGGTGACAGGGCCGCGCTGCTGTCGAGGGCCTTGTCGGATATGAAGGAGGCGCTCCGCGATGACTAAGTGCGTCAACTGGCACGGGGCAGGACGGTATATGCTCTGCTCCGGCAAGATGAAGGCCATACATCGCAAGACGGTCAGGTGCTCGACCTATGCGGAGCTGTCCGAGGCGGTCGAGGGTATGGAGAAGTCCACCGGGTTCCCGGTATGGACGTACTACTTGGGAAAGGCACAACGATGAGCGGATTGGTGAGAGGCCTCTACCCGGATGAGGTCGAGTGCAGAATCGGCCAGGTATCCAAGAGCGGCAAGGGCCTGAGCCTGCTGCTGTACAAGACGAGCCGCACGGACATGGCGCTGCTCGACGAGACGTTCGGACCCATGGACTGGCGCTGCGAGTACGAGGAGGTCAAGGGCGTGCTCAACTGCACGCTGAGCGTCTACGACGCGGACAAGGGCCTCTGGATCGACAAGCAGGCGGCTGGCACCGAGAGCAACATGGAGTCCGAGAAGGGCGAGAGCAGCGACGCCCTGAAGCGTGCCGGGTTCCTCTGGGGAATCGGTCGCGAGCTGTACACGGCTCCGTTCATCTGGATTAAGGCCGAGGACTGCAACATCCAGAACGGCAAGTGCTACGACACGTTCGCGGTCGATGCGATGGAGGTCGTAAACGGCAGGATCACTGCGCTCACCATCACCAACGAGAAGACGCGCAAGGCCGTGTACCGTTGGGCCATCGACCGCAAGCCGGTGAAGCGCCAAGAGGCACCGGCGAGCGTCCAAGAGCCACCTGCCACCGATGCCGAGGTCGAGGCCTTCCAAGGCGCATGCAACGAGTTTTCCTTCCTGACCGGCAAGGAGGTGGCCGACATCCTCGACGCGCTCGAGAAGACCAAGACGCTCAAGGCGGCAGGCTTCACGCAGTGGAAGGACGCGCCGTCGAGGGTCATCACCACGGCGCAGGCCGTCGTGGAATCTTGGATCAAGAGGAAGACCGCCGAGAACCGCGACGCCGTGGACAGCCTCACGGGTGGGCGATGAGCGCCGAGGCCCTGCGTGGCGTGATCCTCGTCTGGGCTTGGCTCGGCACCGGCTACCTGTTGGTCGATGCCGAGCGCTGGCCCGTCGTGGTCCGCGTCGCGTCGTACATCGTCTACACGCTTATTGCGGCACTAGCCATCAAGACACTCTAGGAGAAGGTTATGAGCATCAACGTCGTCAACATCTCGGGAAATTTGACAAGGGATTCGGAGCTGCGCTACACCACGGGCGGCACGGCCATTCTGGGCTTCGGCGTGGCTGTCAACGATAGACGCAAGAACCAGCAGACGGGCGAGTGGGAGGACTACCCGAACTTCGTGGACTGCACCATGTTCGGCACCCGCGCCGAGAAGCTGGAGGGAATGCTGACCAAGGGAACAAAGGTCTGCATCCTCGGCAAGCTCCGCTACATGAGCTGGGAGAGGGACGGGCAGAAACGTTCAAAAATCGAGGTGATCGTGGACGACATCGAGTTGATGAGCCGACGCGAGACGGCAAGCGCACCCGTTCCCGAGGACATCGACGAGGACATCCCGTTCTAAACTAATGGACTAACTAATGGACTAATTAGTCGTATTGCATTAGTCGTATTGCGTTTGTATGCAAGACTGCCTAAACTGGAGCAAGCCGCTTTGTATGTCAACGTGCTGGTTGGCGCACTTGGGGAGCTTCGCGCTCCCCTTTTCTTTACGAAAAGTTGTTGCAAAGTTGATACAGTCGTTATAGAATATAGCCAATGCAATTGAAAGGAGCCGGACATGAAGACTTACGAGGACGCAATCAAAGAGGCGGCGGAGATTTACGAGGCTCTCGGCATCGCCGAGAAGTTCATCATCCGCAACGCCGAGTGGTGTGGTATGCGCGACATGATCGTATTCATCTACGGTAAGGACGCTGATACCGTACGCGCCGACGTCAAGGCCCTGTTGAAGTAAAGGAGAAGGCAATGAACAACATCGAGAGCGCCATGAGGGACGGTATCACCGAGAAGTGCCCCAAGCAGTGCTGCTACTGCAAGCACTTCCGCTACCTCAACTCAGACATCATCGGAGTATGCGGGCTGGCCTACGACGAGTGGGTCGATGAGAACCGTGGCACTGTGAGCTGCACCGAGGCGCTGAAGTTCTTCGAGGACTACGCGATTCTGGACGACGAGGAGTGCGAGCGCACCGGGTTCGAGGAGTACTGATGGATCGCAGCGAGGCATACCGCAAGGTCGCCGACCATCTGGCCATGCACGGCACTTACCTCAACGTTGGCGAGAAGGTTGACGCCCCGGAGTGGTACGCGGGTGAGGTCGAGCCTATCGACATCATCGAGAGGGTCGTCGAGGGCCTGCCGCCCGACAAGGCTTACAGCCTCGGGCAGGTGCTCAGGTACTGCCTGAGGGCGGGCAGGAAGGACGATGTAGACGTGGAGTTGGGCAAGGCCAACAACTACGCGCACCGGTTGGTATTTGGACATTGGAGGAGCAGATGAAGACATACGTTCTAAAGGTCGAGCCGTTCACGAAGTTCGACGAGCCGAAGGCTCAGGCACTGAAACCGCTGGAGGAGGCTGCGGAGGTGTTCGGGGCGTGGCAGGCGTCCGGGATTGATGGTGCGGGATCCATCACGCCCGAGATGCGCGAGGACATCGTCTACGAGTGCTTCGACGTGATTCAGTCGTGCGTCAACCTCTTGGAGAGCATCGGCACGACGGACGCGGAACTGCGCGACGCAGCCCGCAAGGTATACGCGAACAATGTCGAGCGAGGGCGCTATGAGCCGTACTAGACACGGGGCTTCGGCCCCTTTTTCTCTAATAAAGTTGTTGCAAAGTTGATACACGTTTGGTAAGATATAGCCAAGGCAGATGAAAGGAGCCGGACATGATTCGCAAGTTCAGGGCAGAGACCGAGGACGCCAAGCAGAAGGTCTTCACGACGAAGGCCAAGACGCTCGACGGCATCGTGAGAGCGGGGCGCAAAGCAACCGGTGACGCGCACCTCGACGCCTCGCGCATCTCCCCGGCATGGCGTCCCGGCTGGCACCCGCTGAGCAACCCGTACGTGCGCAAGGCGCTCGGCATCGAGGGGTAGGCGGACATGTACATCGAGTACGTAACCGTCAACGTCCACAAGGTGCTGCACCAGATCCGAGAGGTCGGCACCATGGCGAGCGCGGTAAAGAGGCTTGAGGCCACAGGGTTCACGCGCACTGGACGCCTTGGCAACCTCGAATGGTCGGACGGATACACCGACGCGCACATCCACTTTGGGAGCTTGGACGACGCGAGAGCTTCAATCGCCCGATACATTCACGAATACAGCTTTCTTGATTAAGGAGAAGACATGCATCTCTACGAGATTGACGGACGGATCGCACAGGTAATCGAGAACGGCTTCGCGTTGGACGAGGCGACCGGCGAGGTCTTCACGTGCGACGAGCTCGAGGAACTTGAGGCCAGCCGCGAGGCCAAACTTGAGGCCGTGGGACTGTTCATCAAGGACCTGAACGCCGAGGTCGCGGCATTCAAGGCCGAGGAGAAGGCGTTGACCGAGCGCCGCAAGGCCAAGGAGCGCCGGGTCGAGCAGTTGAAGGACTACCTGGCCTTCTCGATGCAGGCGCACGGCGACAGGAAGCTCGATACGCCGAAGGTTCGCTTGAGCTTCAGGAAGTCAACGAGCACCGAGATCACCGACGAGAAGCTCGTCCCGGACGAGTTCAAGAAGGTCGAGACGGTCGTGAAGATCGACAAGAAGAAGCTCGGCGCGGCCATCGACAGGGCGATGAAGGACGGCACGCCGGACGCGATCAAGGGCGCAGAGCGAATCACGCGGCAGTCGCTCATCATCAAGTAGGGGAGCGACGATGCAGGAGATAGGCAGCGTCTACGTGGGCGACGGCCCGAAACTCATGGGGGGGGGTATCGAGGCCATGACCTACTACACTTCGTGCCTCTACATCACACCGCCCGACAGCGATACATGCGGATGCACGGCGTCGGTGTTCAAAGACATCAAGAAACGCATCCGCCGGATGAGGGGTGAGGACAAATGACGACGCATGCGCTCAAGGTACTTACCAAATACGTGGCGCTCTCTATCTCCAGGGAGGACGACCATGAACGATGAGCGAAAGCTGCTCGAAGGGTTGAAGCCGTGCCCCAGATGCCATTCGACCGAGCACCTGCACATCGAGATCGTAGACGACTGCCTGCCCGACGAACTGTCAGCCAAAGTCTGCTGCACGGAGTGCCACATCTTCGCGCAGCGTCACTATATCTTCAACGGCACGACCGACGATGAGCGACCGAGCGACGTGCAGTTGACAAGAGAGGTCATCGAGCAATGGAACGAGACATGCGACGACTGGGAGGGGATGTCCGACCATGATATGGCGGCGATGCCGAGTTCGCGAACGGTGGATATTGGGGCCGCGAGCTGTTCAAGGTCAGGTGCGGCCACAAAGACAAGTGCGTGATTCTACAGGAGACAGGCGCTTACTTCATAAAGCAACAAGCGGCAGAAGCATGGAACAGGAGAGTGCAATGACAGATCCGGCGTCGACCAAATACAAGGTCAGCAAGAAGGTAATCAAGCGTTATCTGGCCGACCATGACCTCACGCAGAAACAGCTAGCGAAGATGGCAGGCATCTCGGAGGGTGCGCTAAGCGCCCTTATCCGCTTCCAGCGCGACATGCGCGTTGGTAACCTGTTCGCGCTGGCAGACGCAATGCGGATGAACCCACGCGACCTCGTTGAGAAGGTGGAGGAAGACGAATGATTACCGATGAGGAGCGCCGCGAGGTGGCGGCAGAGCTGCGAGACCAAGCCTAGGCTTGGCGCAACATCATGCCGGACATCCGCATGTCCGACCGCCGGCTCACCGACAGCATCCACATGGCCTTCGGCCTGAATGACAAGGACACGCCGGTACATGAGGCACTTGGCATGCTCGCGGACATAATCGAAGGGAACTAATACGATGACAGACACCGACTTGCCTAAGACCGCGCCCATGCCGGGCATACCGAGAATCAGGTACACGGATGCCGAGGGACACGTCTACGAGGGTTACTACTTCTTCCGCGTGAAGCGGCAGTTGTGCCCGCTGGGCAACGACAAACTGAGGCCGGAGGACTGCCAGCATTGCATCGCCATGGACGAGCCGGCCGATTGGAACATGGAGCGCCGTATCCGGCTCGTCGCCATTGATCCGGACGGCGGTACTATCGAGATTCTGGAGGATTGATAATGGCAAAAGTGGACACGATGCCTATTTACCTGCGACCGCTCATGAGGGGTTGCAGCGTCAAGCTCAACCGGTGCGCGGTGTGCGGGGCGACGTACCCGCTCAACCAGCACCACATCGTGAGGCGCTCGGCGGGGAAGATGTACGACTGCCACGGGGTCGAGCTTCCAAAGCCGACCATCACGCTTTGCGGAAGCGGGAACACCAGCGGGTGCCACGGCAAGGCCCACGCGCACAAACTTCACTTCCGCTGGGTTGACACGGACGTGAAAGACCGCTCGCAGGGCTTCGGCTTCGCTACGATCAGGGGCGGTCACTGGGAGGTCTTGGAGACGGACGAACCCATGCGCGAGTTCGAGGCCTCGCAGGTCGAGGACGGTTGGAGGCCGCTTCGCGGTCAGGAAGACTAGGAGGGATGCTTTGAACGAGTTGAGGGACGTGGAGGCGCAGTTAGTACCGCTGGACAGCCTCAAGGCGTACGACGGCAACGCCAAGCGGCACGACAGCGACAACATAGACGCCATAGCCAACTCCATCTCGGAGTTCGGTTTCAGGAACCCGATTCTGGCTTGGCACAACGAGGACGGGGTGCCGGAGATCGTGGCGGGCCACGGTCGAGCGGCGGCGGCAAAGAAGCTCCGTATGGAGCAGGTGCCGGTAATCTTCGTGGACGACCTGACGGACGCGCAGCGCCGGATGCTCACGCTCGCCGACAACCAGACGACGCTCATGACCGGGTGGGACGACCAGACGCTTCAGGAGGAGCTGGACGCTCTCACCGACGTGTTCGACGTGGCAGGGTTCGGTTTCGACATCGACGAGATTATCGGTGACGACGGCGTCGAGGTCACCGAGGACGAGCCTGACGATGATGCAGAGGACCGCGTGAAGCCTGGTGAGCTATGGCGAATGGGCGGCCATGTCCTCCTGTGCGGTGACTCAACCGACGCAGACGGAATCGCGCGTCTGATGTCGGCCATGCCGGAAGTGGGGGGGGCTGCGAGTGCAGACCTGCTACTGACCGACCCACCGTACAACGTGGCTCTCGGGCAGCATGACAGGCCGAGCGAAGCGAAGCAGCTGCATCGCCGCACCGACGGGCTAGTCATCGCCAACGACAGTTGGGCAGACGACGAGTGCTTCGTAGAGTTCCTGCGCTCGGCGCTCACTAGCGCCATGGCGGCTTTGAGGCCCGGTGCAGCCTTCTATGTCTGGTATGCGTCGACGCAAAGCGCTAACTTCCTCGAGGCGGCAAAGCTGGCACAGATGGAAGTGAAACAAATTCTCGTCTGGGCAAAAAACACATTCGCGCTCGGCAGGCAGGATTACCAGTGGAGACACGAGCCGTGCCTGTACGGATGGAAGGGAGGCTCGGCGCACTACTTCACCGACAGCCGCAAGGAGTCGACCGTCATTACCGACGACCGCAACCCGGACAGCATGAGCAAGTCCGAGCTCGTCGATTTCGTCTACGACCTTCTCGCTCAAAAGGGCGCGACGACGGTGCTCGAGTTCGACAAGCCAACCCGCAGTGAGCTGCACCCGACAATGAAGCCGGTAAGCCTCTTCGCGTACCAGATTATGAACAGCACGCGTCGCGGCGAGACCGTCTTGGACGTGTTTGGCGGCAGCGGCACGAGCGTCGTCGCGTGCGAGCAGACCGGTAGGCACTGCGCCTGCGTCGAGCTCGATCCGCACTACGCAAGCGTCATCGTCGACAGATGGGAGAAGCTCACCGGAGGCAAAGCCGAGAAAATCGAAGAGTAGGATGGACCTCCCTGTACTGTTGTATTATAATTGAGACAACGAACAGGGAAGGGGTAGCGCGATGAACACCAGAATCAGCCAAGTCTTCAGGGACGCGGACGGCAAAGTGCAGCGTATCGTATGCGGGCAGTTCCCGCAGGAGGTCACCGAGTTCGAGCGCGTCGAGGTCGAGGGCGAACGACTTTTCAGACTTGGGAGGTACGGCAAACACAAGCTGTTCAAGCCGAACAAGAAGACGCGCCACATGGAATACGTCCGCTCCATCTGATACAATAAGGACGCAGGCAACGCTGCGAAAGTGGCGACGGAAGGCCGATGCTCTTTTGGAGTGTCGGCCTTTTGCTTTATAATGCACTCAGCCCGCGCGGGGCTTCACCCGCGCACCCATCCGGCTCGGGAAGACCGAGCTTAATCATGACTTTAGAAGGGTTGAGGACATTGCAGAACATCGAGGAGATCCTGAAGGCGAACAACATCGAGGGCGACGCCGCGACGGCTATCGCGAAGGCCGTCGGCGAGAACTACAAGACCGTCGCCGAGGTCGAGCAGAAGGCCAAGAAGCTCACCGAGACTCAGGCAGCGCTGGAGACCGCCAACAAGGCGCTCGACGAGGCCAAGAAGGCCGCCGAGTCCGCAGACGTGGACGGCCTCAAGGCCAAGATCGCCGAGTACGAGGAGGCCGCCAAGAAGCGCACCGAGGCCGACGAGGAGGCCAAGAAGCGCGCGGCCTTCGACGAGGAGTTCGGCAAGGCGCTCGGCAAGAAGGCCTTCGCCAACAGCGTCGTCAAGGAGGCCGTCACGGAGAAGGCCTACACGCTGCGCAAGGCAAACGCCGACATGCCCATCGCGGACATCCTGAAGCTCGCCGCACCGGACGAGGCCGGAATCTGGGCCAACCCGCAGACCGACCCCCACAAGATGCCCGGGGCAGACGGCGCAGCCGCAGGCGTGTCGCCCATCACATCCCTCGACCAGCTCAAGACAATGTCCCCCGAAGACATCAACAAGAACTGGGCCGACGTTCAGAAACTTTTGGCCCAACAGTAGAAAAGAGGTAACGAATGTCTACCGACATGTTCATCCCGACCATCTGGTCTGCCCGTATCCTCGCCGCGCTCGAGAAGCAGCTTGTCTATACCAAGTTCTTCAACCGCGATTACGAGGGTGAGATTCGAGACGCTGGCGATACCGTCAATATCGGCCTCGTGGGCGCACCCACCGTCAAGAAGTACACCAAGGGTACCGACATCGACGCACCCAACGACGTGACCGTTACCGCCGCCACGCTGTCTATCGATCAGGCCGATTACTTCAACATCGCCGTCGATGATGTGGACGCCGCACAGTCCAAGATCAACCTCTTGGAGTCCGCTTCCTCACAGACCGGCTACGCCTTCGGCGACGTGACCGACAAGTATCTCGCCGACCTTCTCGTCACCGGCACCGGCGGCACCATCGGCACCAAGGAAGCGCCCAAGAGCATCACGGACGCAAAGCCCGAGGACGCCTACAACCTGCTCGTAGACCTCAAGGTCGCGCTCGACCGCCAGAACTGCCCGACCATGGGCCGCATCTGCGTCGTCCCGCCCGAGTTCGAGGGCTTCATGCTCAAGGACTCCCGATTCGTGGCAGTCGCAACCAACGACTCCAACCAGCGCCTCACCGAGGGCACCGTCTACAAGTCCGCGGGCTTCGAGATTCACGTATCCAACAACGCACCGCATAAGGATAATGTCGGTTCCGAGGGCAACCAGACCGTCTACGACGTCATCGCCGGTTGCGACCAGTCCGGCACCTACGCCGAGCAGATTCTCAACACTGAGGCATACCGTCCCGAGAAGTCCTTCAAGGATGCAGTCAAGGGCCTCCACGTCTACGGTGCCAAGGTCCTGCGCACCACCTGCGTCTTCAACGCCAAGGTGTCTTTCTAGGCTCGGAGCCGCCAACCGATAAAACAGCCCGGGTCGGGTACGCCGTCGTAGGCACATCCGTCACCGGTTAGTTGGGGAGGGCTTCGGCCCTCCCCTTTCCTTTAAGGAGGAGACAATGGCAGACGTCATCAAGACGTGGAAGACGGGCGACGTCATCAACGCCGAGGACATGAACAGGATCGAGGCCAACTCCGCCAACGCGATGAGCCTTTCAAAGACCAACGAGACGGACATCGCCTCGATCGAGTCGGGTCAGACGCATTCGATGGTGGCCGATACCCAGACGCCCACGGTACCGACCAACCTCAAGGTGACGGTCGGCCTCATCCCGGTATGGAAGGCCGGGGCCGACGTTCTGCTCCGCTCTGCGGTGGTGGACATTCAGGCATCGGCAGAGGTCACGCTGACTGCGGGCACGGTTCTCGCAACGGGCCTCGCGGTCAAGGCGAACCAGACATATGCGGTTTGGTTCCACGACGCGGACGGCACCATGTCGCACAACACTCTTGCGACAAACTCGACCGGCAAGAGCATCACGCTGACCGCCGATCAGACGTTCAAGGCCGGTACGTCGCTCATGTTCGTCACCGAGAACGACATCTAAGGGGGTCATATGCGTACACATGTGCTGACGGTCGCGGATCGAGACATATCCACCGACGACCGTCTTCTCTATAGGGGTACCAAAGACGAGGACCGCGTCTCGCTCGTCCTCGACGATGAGTGGGACGGCCTCGACATCCTCGTCGCCTTCAAGGGATCCGACGTTGTCTCCGCCCCGGCGAAGGGCGCGGACGGTTATTACGTCATCCCGTGGGAGATAATGACCAAAATCGGCGACGTGTTCGCCAGCATCGAGGGAACCAACGCCGACGGGCAGGTGCTGTTGCACGCCGCCATGTCCAAGCCCTTCCGAGTTATCGAGACCGGGGCCGGCTTCAATGGCTACGAGCCGACGTGCGACCTTATCACCGAGGCCATCAAGGAGGCCAAGGAGGCCGCTTCGACTGCCATGGCATCATCCGAGGCCGCTGACGCTTCGGCGGCAAGGGCAAACGCCGCAGCAGGGGCGGCTAATGCCTCGGCAGCCAACGCAGACACGTCGGCCCATGCAGCCGATGAGGCCGCAGAGAGGGCAGCTCAGGCTGCATCGTCAGCGAACACGGCGAAAGAAGAGGCCGTTGCGGCAGCTGGAAAGGCTGACGCGGCGACAACATCTGCGACCGAGGCGGCAGCAAAGGCAAACGCATCGGTCATCACGGACGTAGATGTGACGACACTCGGACCCGGCAGCGAGGCGACCGTCTCAACCGTCAAGGGCGAGAGCGGTCAGACTATTACGCTTGGGATACCTCAGGGGCCGAAGGGCGATAAGGGCGAGAAGGGCGACCCGTTTACCTATAACGACTTCACCGAAGACCAGATCGCGGAGCTTCAGCGACCGGCGACCGAGGCGGCAGCAAAGGCTGACAAAGCCGCCAAGAACGCCAACGACGCGGCCGACACAGCGAACGCGGCCGCAAAGGCCGTTGAGCTTGCAGCCACTGGGCTTTCCGGTGTCCAGATGCGCGCTTTGGTGAGGACGGGCGACGCGCCGAAGGTGCTCTATCCCGGCGACCTCATCACGGCGGGCTGGACATGGAATGGAACCACCTACCCCATGCGCATGGCGGTGGCCCACCATTACACGGGCGCGGACGACGCGCACCCGCTCAAGGAGCTTGGGGACGGTCGCACGGGCAACTGCATGGACTTGCAGTTCATCGACGCGCTGCCCGTCTCGTTCACGTTCGAGCCGAAGCAGGCCTTCTACAACAATCCCGAGCCGGTGAGCGCGGGCCAGTACACGTTCACGGTCTCGGTGAGCTCTGCATGGGGAACGGGTGCCTTCAGTACCAAGGGCCAGTTCCCGTATACGTTCACGCTGGCCGAGGACGTTCCGGCAGATTCCCAGTGGATCTGGGACGCGGGTAACTCTTCCAGTCTCACGCAGATTAAGATTTATGGGCCTTACGACGGTGCGCTACTCCAGACAGTCACGGTCGCAGCGGGCGGCACCGGAACGTCGCTCGGTACGATCTCGGAGCTCGCAACGGGTGACTTCAACACATGGGCGCGAAGTTGCGAGGGTTCCAACTTCTGGAAGGACTCCGCGATGCGTGCTTGGCTCAACTCGGACTCGACCGA
>OGFG01001762.1_pt1 | contig 20211 bp, 20 predicted proteins | sample 1570761 | NCBI WGS metagenome assembly OGFG01 (sample SAMEA2581938, study PRJEB24529) | metagenome | biome: Human gut stool | place: China | collected 2011 | reverse complement strand
TATTACCCTGAACTTAAATTATGCACAGATAATGGTGCTATGATAGCATCTGCAGGGTATTATGAGTTTATAGATGGTAATACATCAAATCTTGAGTTAAATGCAATACCAAATTTAACTCTTAGTTAAGGAGAATTAATAATGTCAATATATGCAATATCAGATTTGCATTTATCATTTAATACAAATAAGCCAATGGATATATTTGGTTGGGAAAATTATGAGGAAAGAATAAAGAAAAATTGGTTAGAAAAGGTAAATGAAAAAGATTTAGTATTGTTACCAGGAGACTTTTCTTGGGAAATGAAATTAGAAAATACATATAAAGATTTTGAATTTATAAATAATTTACCAGGAAAGAAGCTTTTGTTAAAAGGAAACCATGATTTATGGTGGTCTACATTAAAAAAGATGAGGACATTTTTAGAAGAGGAAAATCTAAAAAATATAGACTTTATATATAACAATAGTTATGAGTTTGAAAATTACATAATAGCTGGAACTAGAGGCTGGAACTTAATAGCGGAAGGTGAAGAAGATAAAAAAATAAAAGAAAGAGAGCTATTAAGATTAGAAAATTCTATAAAAAATGGAATAGAAAAGTATGGAAAAGACAAACCAATAATAGTATGTATGCATTATCCTCCTTTATTAAAGGACTTTGAAAATAGTGAATTTACAAAAATATTGGAAAAATATAATACTAAATATTGTATATATGGTCATTTGCATGGAAAAAGTCATGTTAATGTACTCGAAGGCAATATAAATGGTGTTAATTATAAAATGGCTAGCTGTGATTATACTAAATTTGACCTAATAAAAATAGTATAAAAACAAAATCTAAAAAAAGCTTGCAATATGCACAATTTGTGGTATAATAAACTAGCAATTTATTGAAAATTAGAAAGGACTTGAATTAAATGAGTATAAAAATAGAAAAAACAGAAAACAATAATGAGTTAAAATTAGAATTTACAATTGAAGCAAAGAAATTTGATGAAGCAATAATAAAGGTGTTTAATAAAAGTGCGAAGTATTTCAATATACCGGGCTTTAGAAAAGGTAAAGCACCATTTAATATTGTTGAGAGAATGTATGGAGACGAAATATTCTATGAGGATGCTTTTAACGAATTAGTTCCTTCAATTTACGAAAAAGAAATAGAAGACAATAAATTAGATGTTGTAAGCAAACCAGAAATAAATATTGTAAAAATGAAGAAGGGTGAAGACCTTGTATTTACAGCAATAGTTCAAACAAAACCAGAAGTAAAATTAGGCAAATATAAAGGTGTTGAATTAAAAAAAGTTGAATATCCAGTAACAGACGAAGATGTAGAACATGAAATTGCACATATGCAAGAGCATAATGCGAGAACAATAACAGTAGATGATAGACCTGTAAAGGAAAAAGATATAACAGTTATTGATTTTGATGGATATGTAGATGGAAAAGCTTTTGAAGGTGGAAAGGCTGAAAATCACGAACTTGAAATAGGAAGTGGTGCTTTTATTCCTGGGTTCGAAGAACAAATAATTGGGATGAAAACTGGAGAAGAAAAAGAAATAAAGGTTAAATTCCCAAAAGAATATTTTTCAGAAGATTTAGCTGGAAAAGAGGCAACATTCAAAGTAAAGGTAAACGAAATCAAAGAAAAGAAATTACCTAAATTGGATGATGAATTTGCTAAAGATGTTTCAGAGTTTGATACATTAAACGATTTAAAAACAAGTATAAGAGAAAAAAGACAAGCCGCAAACGACGATAGAGCTAAACATGAGACAGAAAATGCTGCTGTTGAAGAAGTTGCAAAAAATACTGAGGTTGATATCCCTTCAGGAATGATAGATAATGAAATTGAAGCAATGATAAGAGATATGGAACAACAATTAGCTTATCAAGGAATTAATTTAGAGCAATATCTAAAGATAATGAATAAAACAAGAAAAGAAATTGAAGATAACTACAGAGAACAAGCAGAAAAAAATGTAAAATCAAGATTAGTGCTTGAAGCTATTATTAAAGAAGAAAAAATCGAAGCTTCTCAAGAAGAAGTTGATGAAAAAATTAAAGAAATGGCAGCAAGTTATGGAAAAAAAGAAGAAGAACTAAGAAAGAATGAAACATTAGTTGAATATTTAAGAAATAGTGTAAAAACAGAAAAAGCAATAGAATTAATAGTAAAAAACGCTAAAATAAAGAAATAATAAACGGAATAGTTAGGGGGGATTTATTTATATAAACTATAAATATTGTTATGCTCACTAACTATTTTGAATTTTATAATAAAAACATTATAGAGGAGGAATTATAATTATGTTTGAAAAAGATAGCTTAGTACCATATGTTATAGAACAATCGGCAAGAGGCGAAAGATCATATGATATTTTTTCTAGATTATTAAAAGATAGAATTATATTTTTGGGAGAGGATGTAAATGCAACATCTGCAGGACTCGTAGTTGCACAGTTGTTGTTTTTGGAATCAGAAGATCCAGATAAAGAAATAGATTTATATATAAATAGCCCCGGAGGTTCTATTACCGATGGTATGGCAATAGTCGATACTATGAATTACATAAAATGCCCAGTATCTACTATATGCGTTGGAATGGCAGCAAGTATGGGATCAGTATTACTTGCATCTGGTGAAAAAGGAAAAAGATTTGCTACACCAAATTCAGAAATATTAATACATCAACCTTTAATAGGTGGAGGGGGGCTTTCGGGCCAAGCAACAGAAATAAAAATACATGCAGACCATATGGTAAAAACAAGAGAAAAATTAAACAAAATATTAAGTGATAGAACTGGCCAACCAATAGACGTAATAAATAGAGATACAGAGAGAGACCACTATATGACTGCACAAGAAGCCCTAGAATATGGTTTAATTGATGGAATAATGGAAAAAAGAAAATAAAAAATATTAACTCATGAAAATTTAAAGTAAAAAGGAGATTATGGATGCCAAAAGGAGATAAAGACAAGTCTATTAGATGTTCTTTTTGTGGTAAAGGACAAGAAGAGGTCGAAAGAATTATTGCTGGACCGGGTGTATATATATGTGATGAATGTATAAAAGTCTGCACTAATATTATAGAAAATGATTTATATGAAGATAGTGAAATAACATATGAGAATGAAGTACCTACAGACTTACCAAAGCCAGAAGAAATAAAAGAAATATTGGATCAGTATGTTATTGGGCAAGATGTAGCTAAAAAAACATTAGCGGTTGCTGTTTATAATCATTATAAAAGGATTAATGCTGAGAAAAATACAGATAAAGATGATGTAGAAATACAAAAAAGTAATATTTTATTATTAGGACCTACTGGCTGTGGTAAAACACTACTTGCTCAAACTCTTGCAAGGATATTAAAGGTACCATTTGCAATTGCTGATGCAACAACATTAACTGAAGCTGGATATGTTGGAGAAGATGTTGAGAATATTTTATTAAAATTAATACAAGCAGCGGATTATGATGTTGAAAAAGCTGAAAAAGGAATAATATATATAGATGAAATAGACAAAATTTCGAGAAAATCAGAGAATCCATCTATAACAAGAGATGTAAGTGGAGAAGGTGTGCAACAAGCATTATTGAAAATTATTGAGGGAACTGTTGCTTCTGTACCACCACAAGGTGGAAGGAAACATCCTCATCAAGAATTTATACAAATTAATACACAAAATATCTTATTTATATGTGGCGGAGCGTTTGATGGACTGGAAAAAATAATAAAAGATCGTGTTGACAAAAAAACAATGGGATTTGGTGCAGATATAAAGAGCAGTAAAGAAATGAACAAATATGATGTATTCGAATCTTTACTACCACAAGATTTATTAAAATTTGGACTAATACCAGAATTTGTTGGTAGATTGCCTATAGTGACAACGCTTAAAGAGCTAGATAGAGAAGCTCTAATCAAAATAATGGTTGAGCCAAAGAATTCTTTAGTGAAACAATATAAAAAATTATTTAAATATGACAATGTTGAATTAGAATTCGACATTGAGGCACTAAATGCGGTTGTTGATAAGGCAATTGAAAGAAAGACGGGTGCAAGAGGTTTAAGGGCAATTATTGAAGATATTATGAGAGACATTATGTTTGAAATTCCTTCGAACCCAAAGATTGAAAAGTGTATAATAACTAAAGCAACTGTTGAAAATGGAGAGGCACCAAAAATAATAATAAATAATAACCGAGAAATTCCTAAAAAGGTAAAAGCTAAAAGAGCAACGACAAACAAGAAAATTGGAACTGCATAGAATAATAAATAAATTATTTACAAGAGAAAAAGGAATATATGTGCTATACTCCTTTTTCTCTGCATATAGGAATTTGCAAAAGAGGTAAAAAATGAACAAAAAAAGATTGAACAATATATTACCTAATTTATTAATGATTGTTATTATAATTGTTGCATTTTATATATATCGAAAATATGATTATAATTATTTTTCAAAGGGAATTTTAGAAAAAGGCAGAACAGAATTTTCAAGAGATTCTAATGTTAAATATTCAAAAGATAGAAGTTATAAAATAGAAAATAAAGTGTCAAATGATGCAATGTTTTATAGAGAAGTAACGGTGAGAAAAAATACACCGTATAGGGTAACCTGTATGGTAAGGACTGAGAATGTTGTCGGAAATGAAAATGATACAATGGCGGGAGCTCAAATTTGCTTGAATGAAACAGATGAACATTCAAATGTAATACAAGGAAATACTAATTGGACTAAAATTGAATTTTTATTCAATTCAAAAAACAATGAAAAAGTAAAAATAGGGTTTAGATTGGGTGGAATATCTAATACTGCAGAGGGTACTGCGTGGTTTTCAGATTTTACAATAGAAGAAGGTTCAACAGACGAAAGTAATATATGGAATTTTGGTGTATTTTTAATAGATAATGTAAATGCTACAATCGAAGGAAAAAAACAAAATTATTCGATGACAACAATGGAAAAAAGTATTGTTGAAAATAATATGCAAAGGTTACAAAATTCAATAGCAGATATGTCTAACAATCAAATGAGCATTACATATGACATTATAGAGATTAAAGAACCACTTACATCTTTATCATATGATGAAGATAATGGATATTATACAGGTGAAAAAGATGTATATAAATTAATTAACAAATATGTTCAACAAAAAGAGTTTGACCATATATTTGTATGTACAAACCTTCCGCTAGAAAGTATTTTAACTAATAACGAAAAAATTTGTGAATGGGTAGGACTCGGAAATATGGTTTATATTGGAAAGGGATTTTCTAATATAAGGGTGGTACAAAATCAGTATTCATATTCTGCATCTAATACATTTCCAGAAGAAGTATTTCTACATGAATTCTTACATACACTCGAAAGAAATTCAAGCGAATATGGATATGAAGTTCCAGTACTACATGATTATCAAAAATATAGTTACACAGATGATAAAAGAGACGGTTTAAGAAAATGGTATATTGATTATATGAATAGAAAAGTAAAAGATAAAAATGGAAATTACATAGGATTACCAGAAAAAATATATAGTTTAAAACCAGCAAAAACAAGTGATTTCACATATTCAAACAAATTAAATAAATTAGATGAACCTAAGAATATTGTAGAAATAATTGAATGCATAATGCAAAAAACTAAAAAAATATTTGAAAAGTCAAATAAAGATTATAATATTGTACAAACAAAAGGAGTATCTGAATAAAAATGGAATTATCTGAATTTAATTATGAACTACCAGAAGAATTGATAGCGCAAACACCAATAGAAAAAAGAGATGAATCTAGACTAATGATACTAGATAAGAATACAGGAAAAATAGAACATAAAATTTTTAAAGATATAATTGACTATCTAGAACCAGGAGATTGTTTAGTAAGAAATAATACCAGAGTTATACCAGCGCGTTTATATGGGAAAAAAGAAACTGGTGCAAATGTTGAATTTATATTGCTAAAAAATTTAGAAGGTGATATATGGGAAGCTATGGTTAGACCCGGAAATAAACTCCATATAGGCACAAAGGTTATATTTGGAGATGGACTCTTAAAGGCCGAAATATTAGACATATTGCAAGATGGGACAAGAAAAGTAAAATTTATATATAATGGTATATTTAATGAAATACTTGATAAAATAGGACTAATGCCACTTCCACCATATATTCATGAGAGTTTGCAAGACAATGATAGATATCAAACAGTGTATGCTAAATACAACGGCTCTGCAGCCGCACCAACTGCTGGATTGCATTTTACGGATGAACTTCTAAAGAAAATAGAGGAAAAAGGTGTGAAAATTGCAAATGTTACACTGCATGTTGGAATTGGAACTTTTAGACCGGTAAAAGAAAAGAATATAGAAGACCACCATATGCATACAGAACACTATTATATCAAATCAGAAGATGCAGAAAAAATAAACTCAACAAAATTAGCTGGTAACAGAGTAATTGCAGTTGGAACGACATCTTGTAGAACAATTGAAACTGTTGCTGACAAAAATGGATTAGTAAGAGAATGCGAAGGGGATACTGGAATTTATATTTATCCTGGATATAAATTCAAATGTTTGGATGGATTAATAACTAATTTTCATTTGCCAGAATCAACATTATTAATGTTGGTATCTGCTTTAGCAGGCAGAGAGAATGTTTTGAATGCATATAATGAAGCTGTAAAAGAAAAATACAAATTTTTTAGTTTCGGAGATGCAATGTTTATAAAATAAAGGAGAATTAATATATAAAATGAAACAAGCAATAACATATGAACTATTACATGAAGATAAAAATTCAGGAGCAAGAAGAGGGGTTGTTCATACACCACATGGAGATATTCAAACACCTGTATTTATGCCTGTTGGAACACAAGCTACTGTTAAATCAATGACGCCAGAAGAAGTAAAAGGTTTAGGAGCTCAAATAATATTGTCAAATACATATCATTTATACTTAAGACCAGGAGAAAAAATAGTTAAAGAAGCAGGTGGTCTACATAAATTTATGAATTGGGACAAGCCAATATTAACAGATTGTGGAGGCTTTCAGGTTTTTAGTTTAAGTGAATTAAGAACTATATCAGAAGAAGGTGTGGAATTTAGATCTCATTTAGATGGAAGTAAGCACATGTTTACTCCTGAAAAAGTAATGCAAATTGAAGAAGATTTAGGAGCAGATATAATAATGTCTTTTGACGAATGTTGCCCATATCCATCTACATATGAATATACAAAGAATTCAATGGAAAGGACTACTAGATGGGCTGTAAGATGTAAGGAAGCACATAAAAATGTTGAACAACAAGGTTTATTTGGCATAATACAAGGCGGATTTTTTAAGGATCTAAGAAAACAAAGTGCAGAGGACTTAATAAAATTGGATTTTCCAGGATATGCTATTGGAGGAATTAGCGTCGGAGAGCCTAAGGGTGAATTCTTAGATATATTAAGATATACTACTCCATTAATGCCGCAAAATAAACCTAGATATCTTATGGGAGTTGGAACACCAGATTATTTGATAGAAGCAGCTCTAGCAGGAATTGACATGTGTGACTGTGTGTTGCCAACTAGAATTGCAAGAAATGGTACAGCGATGACTTGGAATGGTAAGGTTGTTATAAGAAATGCAACGTACGAAAAAGATTTTACTCCACTAGACCCAGAATGTGATTGCTATACTTGTAAAAATTATACAAGAGCATATATAAGACACTTAGTAAAAACCAAAGAAATATTGGGAACAAGATTATTATCAACTCATAATTTATATTTCTTGACTAAATTAATGGAAAGAGTTAGAATTGAAATAGAAAATGATAATTTATTAAATTTTAGAGAAGAATTCTATAAAAAATATGGTTATACTGACGAAAAAGAATAATGTCTATATGCATTATAGTAATTAAGGGGGAATTTTTAGATGAACATATATGAATCACAACCGGAATTAGAAAATAATAAAACTAAAACAAAAAAATTAATGATAATAATTGGTGTTGCAATAGTTATATTATTTGTACTATCAATAGGTTTAATATTTTATATATCTTATATAGAAAAAAATAAATTTAAATGCTATATTGATGGCACAAAAATTTCAACAAAATCAGATATGATAGTTGTTGATAAGAACAAAAATAATATTTATGTTTCTCTTGAGGATATTGCGAGTCAAATTGGTTATGCTAAAAATAATGGAGAATATAAAAATCAATATACAGAAGATTTTGATAAGTGTTACTTACAAAATAAATATGAAGCTGTATCATACATAACAGATTCAAATCAAATATATAAAACAATATTATCAGCGAGTCAAGGTGAAGATAATGACTATAAATATTTTGAAATTGATGAACCTGTAATTATATCTAATAACAAAATGTATACAACCATTAAAGGAATAAGTAAAGGATGTAATTTAGATTATTCATATGATCCAGAGAATAATACTCTAAAAATATATACAATGGATTATTTAGCAAAATTATATGCTAAATCAATACCTGAGAGTGAAGAAATAGCAGAACAAGACAATGTAGAGGCTTATAAAAATAGAAAAGCCATCTTATATAATATGGTTGTCGTTAAAAATGACTCAGGAAAGTATGGCGTAAAAAAAATCGCAGATAATGGAATTGGTACACTTATCGGTGAAAAATATAAATCTATTTCATTTGACGAAGCAGAGGAAGAATTTATTGTTGAAACAGATGAAGGAAAATTTGGAATAGTTGATAATAAAGGAAATAAAAAAATCTCACCAGATTATACTAGTATAAAGCTAATAAGCAAAGATAGAGGATTATATCTAGTATCAAAAAAAACTAGTACTTCAAAAACTCAGTATGGAATAATTAATAAAAGTGATAAAGTGATTGTTTATATAGAATATGAACAAATAGGAATCAATAAAAATGATTTTCCTACAAATGATATAGAAAATCCATATATACTATTTGGAAAATGTATTCCTGTAAAGAGATCAAACAAATGGGGATTGCTTGATTTAAATGGTAGTACAATTGCTACATTAGAATTTGATGGTTTTGGTTGCTTATCAAATTCTTCTAAAAATAATCAAGCTAGCAGTTTAATTGTAATTCCAGAATATGAGGCAATAGTTGGACAAAAAGATGGTTTATATGGTTTATATAATTCATCTGGAAAAGAGTTGATTTTGCCACTTGTTACAGATATGTATGTAATAAATAATTCTGGAAAAAATCAGTATTATTTAACATACCAAGGTACTACGATGAATATTATTGAATATTTACAAAACACAGTAGGATTGGATCCTGTAAATACTGCTAATAGTAATGAAAAATAATGTATTTATAATGAGTAAGATTACCCATTGAAAATGAACGGGCTGTAACAGACTAAATAATTGGATGATAAATAAAGTAATAAAAGAAGAAAATAAATAAAAATAAACATAAAAGGCCTTCAATTATAATATATTATATTAATTTATAATTGGAGGTTTTTATGTATGAAATTTATAAAGAAGATATCTAAAGAAACAGATAACACAGAAAGTAATAATATTACAAAAATTTTAAAGGGCAGTGTTATATCAATAATACTTACAATTATTGGTTTGTTAGTATATTCGGTAATACTTGCAAATACAGAAATTGGTGAAAGTACAGTTAATTATATAGTAATGGGAATAACATCAATTAGTATTCTTATTGGAAGTATATTGAGTATTTCAAAGATTGAAAAGAAAGGAATTTTGAATGGAGCTATTGTCGGAGGAATATATGTTATTGTAATATACTTATTATCTAGCATAATAAACTCAAACTTTAATATAAATTTAAGTGCAATTATTCTAATGGTTGTCTCAATTATTGCAGGAATGATTGGAGGAATTATAGGAGTTAATATAAAAAAACAATAAAGAAAAAATTAAGTAAAAAATTAAGTAAAAAATGCATATAAAAGGTTGATATTTTCTGGTAGATAGAGTAAAATTTAACAGTACGGAGGACTATATGGTAACATTTTCAAATGTTAAAAATAATAAAGAAATAAATTATTTAATTGAGAGTTCCCAAAAACAATTGGATGCCCTTGGATATACAGAGCATTCAATGAGGCACATTAATATTGTTTCAAATAGAGCAGCTGAAGTACTTCAAAAGCTTGATTACAATGAACATAGAGTTGAGCTTGCTAGGATTGCTGGGTATATGCATGATATTGGTAACACGATAAACAGAGTAGACCATGCACATTCAGGAGCAATACTGGCTTATGAAATCTTAAAAGACATGGGGATGAATTTAGAAGATCGAACTGAAGTTATGATGGCAATAGGAAACCATGATGAAGCAACTGGAACGGCTGTAAGTGATATATCGGCGGCTTTGATTTTAGCAGATAAATCAGATGTTCATAGAAATCGTGTAAGAAATAGAGACATTGTTACATTTGATAAGCATGATAAGGTAAATTATGCTGTTACTAAAACGGATTTCATCATGGATAGAAAAAAACGCAAAGTAACACTAGATATAACAATAGATAATACTATATGTCCTGTGTTAGATTATTTTGATATATTTATGGAAAGAACAAAGATGAGTAAATATGCAGCAAAATATTTAAATATATGGTTTGAATTAATTATTAATGGAACAAAATTATTATAAAATATGGAGGAAAATAAATTGAAAAAAGCAAAGCAAAACAACAAAACATTAAAGTTATTAGGAAAAATCTCTACAATAGTAATTATTTTATTACTATCACTAATTTCATTTGTGGGTATTTATGTAAAAGATAAAAATACCATGAAAAATGTAATACCAGAATACAAATTAGGAACAGATCTATATGGAGCCAGAAATATCTTGATAAAAGTAGATGATAGTACTACAACAAAAAAATATGATTCTGACGGAAATCTAGTCAAAGATAGCTCGGCTGGAGATAAGAATAATGAAAATATTACTGAGGTAAAAGAAAAGGTAAATCCAGATGAGCTAAGAACAGCTGATAATTATGAAGCTGTAAAAAATATTATAGAAGCTAGACTAAAATATATGAAAGTAGAAGATTATCTTTTAAGATTTGATGAATCTACAGGGGATATTAGCTTAGAAGTTTCAGAAAATAGTAGTACAGATTATATTGCTCAATATACAATTACAAAAGGTGAATTTAAAATAGTAGATAATGATACATCAGAAGTATTATTAACAAATGCAGATTTAAAAGAAGCAAAAGTACAATATTCAACAAGTACTTCTGGAACAACAGTATATTTAGCGATAGAGTTTAATCAAGATGCTGTAGAAAAATTAAGAGATATATCAAAAACATATGTTAGTTCAACAGATACAGATGGAAATACTACGACAAAGAAAATAAAAATGACATTAGATGATAGAACAATTATAACAACATATTTTCAAGAAGAAATTTCAACAGGTATAATACAATTATCAATGGGGACAAGCACAAGTACATCGGAGATACAAACTAATATACAATCTGCATCTAATATGGCAGTTTTATTAAATACAGATCCAATGCCATTAACATATACAATGGAAACAAATAGATTTGTATATTCAGATATAACAACTGAAACATTAAGGGCAGTTATAATAGGACTAAGTATAATAGCTTTAATAATGGCTATTTGCATGATGATAAAGTTTAAGAAAAATGGATTAATGGGTGCAATTGCCAATATAGGATTTACAGCAGTATTATTACTTGCAGTTAGATATGGTAATGTTGAAATAAGTTTAGCTGGAATATTTGCAATTGCTATTGCAGTAGTAATTGAATATATAATTACGATGTTAATACTAAACGAATATAGTAAAGAATGTGAGAAAGAGATTCTAATAAAAAATGTAAAGCACTTGATGGGGAAAATTGCTATTTGCTTAATTCCAGTTGTGGTAACGGCTGTTACATTTGCATTATTCAATTGGGAAGAAATTGCAAGCATTGGAATGATTTTATTCTGGGCAATAATAATAATGATAATTTATAATGCTTTGATTTTAGGATTAAAAACTTTTGAAAGCGCAAATGAAAATAAAAATGTCTAAAAAATATTAAAAAAGAAAAAAATGATAGCAAAAAAGTAGATAATAAATAAAAAACAAGGTAAATGATATTTTACAGAAAGGAAATAACAATGAAAAAAATAGTTCAAGTATTATTAATATGTCTAATAATAGCAGGAATAATAGTAATATCAACAGTAGGCTTCAATGTTGGATTAAAATATTCGGAACATACTGAAGTTAGTATAAATGTTGGTTCACAATTTAATGTTGCAGATATTAAGGCAATTACAAAAGAAGTATTCGGAAATACAAATGTATTAGTACAACAAGTAGAGTTATACAAGGATATGGTTCAAATAACTGTAAAGGAAGCGACAGAAGAGCAAATTTCATCACTTAATGATAAGATAAATGAAAAATATGAAATAAAAAATCAATTAACAGATATAAAAATAGTCCATATATCAAATGTGAGACTAAGAAGTATAATAAAGCCATATATTTTACCGATATCAATAGTAAGTATAATTACTATAGTATTTGCGATGATTGTATTTAGAAAATTAGGGGCATTAAAAGTTGCATACGAAGTGGCTATATCAATAGTTGCTCCACAAGTAATATTGGCAAGTTTATATGCTGTTACAAGAATTCCTATAAACAGATTAACATCTATAATTGCCATAATAATATTTATAATATCCTTAGTATTATCTATGGTAAAACTTAATAAAGTAAAAGAAGAAAAATTAAAAGAAGCTAAGTCGAAAGAATAAAAAACGTAAAATTATATATAATTAACCAAAAGATGTTATTAATAATAAAATGTATTAATAACATCTTTTTTGGGAGGTATATATGAAATTAAGAAAATTCTATAATAGATTATTTTGTAGATTAGATAAAACAGACTTTACTCAAGAAGAAGCAACGGAGATATACAAAAGAACAAATGCACTGTTAATAGATGTAAGAACTCCTGAAGAATATAGAGAAAATCATATTGAAGGCGCAGTGAACATTCCTGTTTATGAAATTGATAATATAAAAAATGAAATAATTGACCCAAACAAAGTAATACTGGTATATTGTAAAACTGGGAAGAGGAGCAAGATTGTAAAACAAATCTTGATTCAAAATGGATATAAAAATGTATATACGTTCAGCGCAAAAGTATAAAATTTAAAATTAATTATAATTCTAAAAACATTAAATATTTTCTACTAGAAAAATGGATTTTATAAAAGGCAAATCGTTAATAAGACCCTTTTGTCTTATTTAACGATTTGTAAATTGTGCAAATGTCGCAATCTGTACAAATAGATACTGAACTTCCAAAGATTGCTTGTAGTGTATTAATAAAATCATCAGCTGGACTTATTAAATGAATAATAAGCTTGCTAGGGAGTAATGATAATAATGAATTTAATGCATAATCATTTGCTGAAAATGAAATATCAGACAAGTAGCATTTATCTAAATTATTTTTGGCAAGAGATATTACATTTTTTTGTTTATCTAGTAAAATAGATTCCCCATTAAGATATATTAAATGAATTATCTCTGTACATGGAGTCCTAGAGGAAATATATATTTTTAACATTTCAATAAATTCAGCATATTCTCTATTTACAACAAATTGACTTACTGCAAAATCTAATATTTCATCTAAACAATTAATATATTCACCTGTTCTAAATGTTATGAAACCATCTAAAAATATCGATTTATTGTATGAAATATAACGTAGAACAGATGCCCACAAATATTTAGTTCTATTGGCTATATTAGTTTCGACTGAAACAGTATCTGAATGTTTATTCTCGATTAATAATTTACAATTATTTTTTATAATGTTCATATCAATCTCATCAAAATAAAAATAGTTTAATAATAATAACTTATAAATGATAGAATCCTCATATTTATCTATAATACAATTTGTTATAACAGAAGCAAGTTCTTTATAAAATTCGGGGATATTATTTCCACGATAATGAATGATAATATTTGTATATTTAGAAAAAATTTTCTTAACAAAAACAATATCATCTAAGTTTATTTTAGCGATATTAACCATTAAATAATCAATTGCAGTGTTATTGTTTGTCTTTATGCATAACGAAACCATTATAGAAATCCCCCGTAATGTGAACAAAATCTAATATTAGTATTTACTAAAAAGCGTCTGATATACATATAATATTCTAAAAAATAAGGAGCGAAAATTGTCCATGAGAATAATAGAGCTAAACAAAAGATGAAAAGTATATTATTATAAAAAATAAGGACAAGCTTTTAGCTAATCCTTATAAAATTATTTATATATAGTATAATCAATTTCTGGGAATATACAGTCTATTTCAGAAATGTTCTTTAAAAAATTTCTATCGATTTTATCATCTTTTATTTGTTGGTATAATTTTGAGAATCTACCGATATGGTCTTTGATTCTTTTCTTTGCATAATCGACCATTGTACCATTTGTGATGATAAATAACCAGTCGCTACTTTGAGCAAGTAATAATTCACGAGCACATTGGTTTAATGCTTTTCTCTTCAAACTATTTTTAGACTCATCTGGAAATAGATTTGCAAGTTCTACCATCTTATCACCAGCAACATGTAAATGTCTATGAACATAATCGTTTGATTGATTTAGCCATACTTCACTGTAACCGTTAGCACCCCAACTAGATCTGCAAGGAGTACATAATTGCATTTGAGGATATTTATCAATGTATTCGCTAGGTGTAATTAAATCAAAATCACATTTATCATAATAAATCTTTTTGAATAATGTATATAGCCAGTCTGGACCTTCATACCACCAGTGACCATATAATTCAGCATCATAGGGGCATAATACAATAGGTGGATTCTGAGTAAAGTTAGCAGCTTCTGTAATTTGTTTCTCACGAGAATCGAAGAAGTGACCTGCTTGTTTATTTATAGAATCTTGAGCCCATTGTAAATTATAATAATCCTTTTCACAGTTTTTGCCGGTTATTCTGTAATATTTTATTCCAGTTGGAACACGAGCTCCATTACATGCGATATAAGGTTTTATATAATCATAAGGTGCATCGTAGCCGATATCTCTATACCATTCTCTATAATTGAAATCGCCAGGGTAACCATTTATAGAACTCCATACTTGCCTTGAAGATTCTAAATCACGACCAAATGCAACAATTCCATCTGGAGAAACTATTGGAGCGAGTGTGCCATAAATAGGAGTAGGGTTGGCATACAAAATTCCATGAGTTTCTGTTATTACATACTGTATTCCAAATTCTCTTAGGTATTTATCTGCTTCAGGAACATAACCACATTCAGGAAGCCAAATGCCACGAGGTTTTCTACCAAAATATTTTTCATAGCATTTAACACCGACAGCAATTTGTGCTCTTACAGTTTTTTCGTTAACATATAAAATAGGGAAGTAACCGTGTGTTGCTCCACATGTTATAATCTCTAAAACACCAATATCTTGAAAATGTTTAAAGCCAGAAATAATATTACATTTATATACGTCTTTAAATACATGCAAATCATTTGAATATCTATCAACATAGTACTGCGCCAAATTTTTTAAAGATTCATTATCTTGGTTTCTAATAACTTCTTTTTTTGCAAGTTCGATATGAGATTGTAAATATTTTATATATCTTTCTTGTAACAAAGTATTATCAAGCATGTTCAACAATGGAGGAGTCATAGACATGGTTATTCTAAAATCTACATGTTCATTTTCTAGTTTTCCAAAGTTTAAAAGAAGCGGAATATATGTCTCAGAAATGGCTTCAAATAGCCACTGTTCTTCTAAATAATCTTCGCTTTCTGGGTGATGTACAAAAGGTAAATGTGCATGAAGCACAAAACTTACATATCCTTTTGGGTTGTTTTTCATAATTAATTTGTCCTTTCTTGGTTTGTAAAAGGAATACAAACGCATAATTGAAATGTACTTAAATATGTATAGCGGTAATTTGCACAGCTATTAAATCTAATAAAAGTGCCAGCGCTAAAAAGTGAGGCACTCATAAAAATCTATTTAAATGTCGAGCTAGAAGATGAAGGATTATTTAAATCCAATTGCCAATGGTTGCTATCAATCCAACTATTTTTATTAAAGTCACTTTGTAAATCATATAAATTATAAATTCTTCCAATATTACGAAGAAATGAAATAGATGTAATATCTTTGGCAGTGACAATATTTGTTTTTACATCTTTAAAGTAAACATTTTTAATATTTCTGTCAAATAAAACATGATCATTTGGAGCTTCTATTACATTTGAAGAGGTTACATATAAATAATCATTTTGAATATTTACATGTTTTTCACTGTTATAATATTTAGGCTTACGACCAAGTTCAACAGTATATTCACAATTTGCATCATTTACATGCAAATACCAACTATTTGCAAAATCATCAATTTCTATCTCGAATGAATAATGCATAGTATTATTATGAATTACTAAAACGGGTTTTGTATTGTTGAAGAAATCTTCGCCATAGTGCTTTACAAAATTTGCTCTATCTATATCAGAAATATCCCAATATATAAATAATGTGGTAGGAGTTTGAGCAAGCACTCTAACAACAGTTTGATTATATCTATATGGCAAATCGTAGTATTCAATTACTTCAATTTTTTGTGTTAAATTTGTTGTAGATGTAATTTCATCGGCCGAAAGTTTTTTCTTTCTAGTAGTACTTCTTGATGGAGTCGTTTTTTTAGTAGTTTTTGTTGTACGTTTTGAACTAGAAGTCTTTTTAGATGCAGCTGTAGTTTTCCTAGTTGCCTTACTCGAAACAGAAGCTTCAGTTAATATATCTTTGCTAGAATAAGATTCATTGCTTTCTACTTGCTTTGAAGCTGCAATTTTTGAAGTTCCTTTTTTACTAGATGATTTTACTGTTTTGGTACTAGATTTTGCTTTTTTTTCTTTTTCTGTAGAGGCTTTCGAATTCTTACTGGTTGGTTTTGTGTTTGAAGACTTTTTAGCTGTTGTTTTTTTCTCTACAACAGGCTTTTCTATCTCATTTAATTCTGCATTTTCTAATTTGCTTGCTGTTTTTCTTGGCATGTTTTTCCTCCTTTGTTTTCGCTCAATAAAAATCTTATTATATACTATATCAAAATAAAAATAAATTCAATAGTAAAATCAAAAATAAAATTAAAAAAATTATCAAAAAATGTTTACATTTGTAATTTTTTTGTATACAATAGAGCAAGTTAGAAATTATGTGAATAAAATACTAAAGAAAATTATGTGAAGGGAGATTTTTCTAAATGAAAATATTAATGCTAACATGGGAATATCCACCAAGAATTGTTGGTGGAATAGCAAGAGTTGTTCACGATTTATCTAAGAGATTAATAAAAGACGGTCATGAAGTAACAGTTGTAACGTATAGAGACAACGCAGATGTACCAGAATATGAAAACGATAAGGGAGTAAATGTATATAGAGTTGATAATTACATGATACATCCAAACAATTTCATCGACTGGATAATGCAATTAAACTTCAATATGCTATCAAAAGCAACAGAAATTATAAACAAAGAAGGTGGATTTGACGTAATTCACGCCCATGATTGGCTTGTAACTTATGCTGCAAAAAGCTTGAAGAATGCTTATGATATTCCAATTGTTGCAACAATACACGCAACAGAAGCTGGAAGAAACAGCGGAATTCATGACGAAACACAAAGATATATAAATGATACAGAATGGCTATTAACATATGAAGCTACAGAAGTAATAGTAAATAGCAATTACATGAAAAATGAAATTCAAAGATTGTTTGGATTGCCATTCGACAAGATAAATGTAATACCAAATGGAATAAATTTATCTAACTTCACAGGAATTGAAAGAGATTACGATTTCAGAAGACAATATGCAATGGATAATGAGAAAATTATTCTTTATGTTGGAAGACTAGTATATGAAAAAGGAGTTCAACATTTAATTGCTGCAATGCCAAAAATTTTATCAAACTATAATGATGCAAAATTGATAATTGCAGGCCGTGGTGGAATGATGGATGAATTAAGAGCAGAAGCAAGTAATTTAGGATTAAATGATAAAATATATTTTACTGGTTACTTAAACTCAAAACAGGTTCAAAAAATGTACAAATGTGCTGATGTTGCAGTATTCCCAAGTACATATGAGCCATTTGGAATAGTTGCACTAGAGGCAATGCTTGCAGGAGTTCCAACAGTTGTATCAGATGTCGGAGGACTTGATGAAATAGTAACACATGGTGTTGATGGAATGAAATCATATGCGGGAAATGCAAACTCAATAGCAGATTCTGTAACAGCATTATTATATGACCATCAATTAGCAACAAACGTATCTAAAAAAGCAAAACAAAAAGTTAAAGATCAATTCAACTGGGAGAAAATTGCTCAAGATACACACTTTACATATGAGAAGGCTATTTGCCAAACAATGGCTGAAAGACAAGCAAAACAGATGTTACAAGAAAAAGCAAAGAAAACGGAAAAAGCAGAAAATTCTCAAAAAGAAATTACAAATTTATTAAGTTTCAAGAAAAGACACGCATATGCATAAATTAGGAGGTTTGAGACTATATGAAAATATATGATGATGCTCACAAATTAGCAAAACAGATAAGAGAATCAAAAGAATACAAAGAGTATAAAGAATTAAAAGAAAATATAGAATCAAATCCAGTAAAAAAAGCACAAGTAGAAGAATTTGAACATTTGAGATATAAAATTCAAGTAGAAACTATGCAAGGAAGCGGAAATGCTACTGAAGCAAAACAAATGTTACAAGAAAAATATGCAGAATTATTAAAAGACGAAGAAATAAAAAAATACTTTGATGCAGAAATACAATTTAACGTTATGATTGCAGATGTAAATAGAATTATTGCTGAAGCAATTAAAGATGTATTATAGAGTTGAAAAATAATTACAATTTAATATAAAATGTAAAAATATATAGTAAAAAACGGAGCACTTAAATACACTAAAATATTTATGTGCTCTTTTTGTAAAATTATGCAATTGAATTCATGTAAATTAAATAAAATTATGTTGATATAAAATTAAAAATTGCAAATGGTAAAAACACTGAGGCGAACATAATTAATAGAAAAGGAGAGGCTTTTAATGATAATAATATTAAGTATTTTAATAACAATGCTACTATTAACAATAGGTTTGAATATTGGCATAAAAGATTTCAAAAAATTAAGAGGAATAGTAGAAGATGAGAAATTAATAGAAACCACAAAAAAATTTCCATGCAATACAGAAATCTGCAAGCAAACATTAAAAAAATTAAATAAGGAAGACGTAAAAGTCGAAGAAGATAATAGTTCAAAAACAAGCGTGTATCTTGTGTTTAAAAACAAAATAGTAATTGGAAAAGCAAATGTAATTACAAGAATACAAACTGTTATACATGAATGTATTCATACGACACAAGACAAGAGACTACTAGAATTTAATGTGATATTTTCCAATATTAATAATTTATATCCTTTGATAATATCAATATTGAGTTTATTTAATCGAATAAGTTATAATACTGCTACAATTTGTTTGTGGGTTTTAGCACTTATGCAGTTAACATCGTATGCGGTGAGAAGCTTCTTAGAAACAGATGCTATGACAAGAGCAGAATTCATGGCACAAGATTACATAGAAAAAACAGACTATGTTTCAAAAGAAGAAAAAGATAAGATAATACAAACATATAAAGATGTAAATAAAGTTGGAATAAAATCATATAATTATGTGCTATTAATGAAAGCTCTGATAAGATTATTAATATATGCTATAATTATAAATTTTATGGTAAACCTACTATAATTAGGCGTGAAAAAATCCTTAAATTTTATACTTAAGGAAAATATATGCTTAAAAAAATTGTTACTAATAATACTATCGGTGGATTGTTGCAAAAAAATTGCAAATATGTTTCAAAATATTATCATTTTATATTTTGTTTCTTAAACGCTTGATATAATAACTTATTAGTGTTATTCTTAAGAAGTAAATTTTATCCTTAAGTATAAAACTTAAGGAAAATGAAAGGTGGAAAGATATGAAAACAAAAGAAATGAAAGGTATA
>OGFG01001759.1_pt1 | contig 20227 bp, 10 predicted proteins | sample 1570761 | NCBI WGS metagenome assembly OGFG01 (sample SAMEA2581938, study PRJEB24529) | metagenome | biome: Human gut stool | place: China | collected 2011 | reverse complement strand
GCGAAAAGCCTCGACTGTATCGAAACCCTCCCACTTCAGTGGCGAGGTTGTTTAGACAAAAGCAAAAAAAGCAGGCATGATATTCACATGAGGTCCCTCGCTCAGGGCCTGCCTGTCGGCGGTCCGCAGAAGAGGCGAAGAGGGCACTGGAGGTAAACTTATGAACATTCTCGTTCCCGTCGACGGCACCGAACACAGCCTGCGCGCCGTTGAATTCCTGACCACCCGCACCGACCTGCTCGGCGCCGCTCCGAAGATCACGATCTTCTTCTCGCAGCATCCCGTGCCGCAGCGCATGATCACGAGCCTCGAACCGCTCACGATCAAGGACTACTACGCCGAGGAGGCCGAAAGCCTCTTCGCGTCCGTGCGCGCCCTGCTCGGCGACACGAAGCTCAACATCGAGATGCACTACGCCGTCGGCTCTCCCGCCGAGGAGATCGTGAAGGAAGCCGACCTCGTCGACGCCGACCTCATCATCATGGGCATCCGCGGGCATTCCGCCGTGAGCAGCTTCCTCTTCGGCTCCGTCTCGAACGCCGTTCTCGCCCACACCCACCGTCCGATCCTGATGCTGCGCGACAAGCTCCCCGAAGGGACCTCGCTTCTTCGCATCGGCATCGCCTGCGACGGCTCCGAATACGGCGAGCGCGCCGTGGACTTCGTGCTCAAGAACCGCGCGCTCTTCGGCTCCGAAACCCGCTACGAGCTTCTCAACGCGGGCCGCTCCACACATACGATCGGCCTCTCCTCGATGGCAAGCATGATGTCGAGTCCGACGGCCGCCGCCGACATGGTCAAGCTTCGCGGCCAGCACTTCGACGCAGTGATGGCCGCCCTCATGCCCAAGTTCGAGGCCGAAGGCATCAAGCCGCGCCCCGTGCGCCTTGACGGCAACCCCGGCGAAGTGATCGCCGACTACGCCGAAAACACGCCGCTCGACCTGCTCCTCATGGGCTCGCACGGCTACGGCAACCTGCGCTCCGCGCTCATGGGCTCCACCGCCCAGAAGATCGCGGCCAACAGCTCCGTGCCGCTGCTCATCATCCGATAAGCACAATCCGCATGACTGAAAGCGGGCGCCTTCCGATCAGGAAGACGCCCGCGTCTCATTCATGCGTCAATGCATCGACGAGAACCAGAGGAATGACCTCATTCGATGGCGATCATCTTCTTGGCCTTGGCTTCGATCGCCTCCTTCTTCGGGATCGAGATGCTCAGGACGCCGTTTTCGTACTTCGCCTTGACGTCCTCTTCAGTCACGCCCTCGCCCACGTAGAACGCGCGGCTCAGAGCGCCGGACCAGCGTTCGCGGCGAACGCACTGGCCCTTCTTTTCGGCCTCCTGCGTCTCCTCAACGGCCTTTTCAGCGCTGATCGTCAGATAGCCGTCCTTGAGCGTGGCGCTGATGTTCTCCTTGCGGAAGCCCGGAAGCTCAACATCAAGCTCCCAGCTCTTTTCGCCTTCGCGCACGTCGGTCTTCATCAGACGGCCGGCGCGGTTGCCGAAGAGCTTGTCATGACCGTGACGATCGGTCATGCCGGCGAACGGGAACGTTTCATCGAAAAGGTCTTCACCAAAAACAGACGGAAGCAGCATTTTGTTTTCCTTCATTGTCTTCTGCCGTCGACCATGGCGGTGTGCATTCGGAGAAGTGCCTGTGCGGCACCCTTTCGGGCGCCCCGCACCTCTCTCTGAGGACTATATGGAGGCTTCAAGTCTGATTTCAAGCTCGGAAAAAGCGAAACCTTTGCCTAAAGGCAAAAGAAAAGCGGAGTTCGTGCATCAGGAAGGCTCCCCTCCTCTTCAGACGGCTCAAGGATTGTCGAGAGCCTTCGGATATACTCGAAAAATCCTGAAGCTCCCGGAGATGCGTCATGGAAGACGTGAAGGCTCAACTTGCCCTTTTGACACGGGTCGTCACTGACCTTCAGAAAGTCGTGCTCGAACTCAAGGCGGAAATCTCGGCGCTGCGCAGCCAAAGCAGTTTGCCCAAAGCCGTCGAACCGCTCAAAGCAGTCGAAACCCCGCCCGCAACCGCCACGTCAGGCCCTGAGATTCCTGATGAGCCGTGGACGGACGCTGAAGCCAAAACACAAGCCCCATGCGGCAGCACCGGAAATCAATTGGTCAAAACGCCGAAGATTGTTGCGGAAACAGATCTCACTTCACGAGAGAAGGTCGAGCTGTTCGCAGGTCTATTTGCAGGCAGATCCGATGTCTACGCAACCCGCTGGGCCTCCAGGACCGACGCGCAAAAGTCCGGCTACTCGCCGAAATGCACCATGCGTTACACCGAAGGCTGCAGCCTGAAGTGCCACCTGTGCCCGCACCGAGCCTACGAAAAGGTGACTGCCGGGACCTACTACTCCCATCTCAAGGGCGACATCGTAATGGGCGTCTATCCGCTCCTGACGGACAACACCTGCCGATTTGCCGTTCTTGACTTTGATGACAGTGACTGGGAGCGTGACGGCAAAGCCGTCATCAAGACCGCCAGAAAGCACGGCATTCCACTCGTTCCTGAAATCTCCCGATCCGCCTGCGGCGTGCACCTGTGGCTCTTCCTGTCCGTACCCATGCAGGCCGCAGTGGTCAGACGGGTTCTTGAAAGACTGATTGCGCTCACGATCGCCGATATGGGGCTGCTCAAGCTCGACTCCTTCGACCGCATCATTCCCTGTCAGGACGAACTGCCGCGCGGCAACAGCAGCATCGGCAATCTGGTAGCGCTTCCCATGCAGCTTGAAGCCAAGGCGCGCGGTGGTTCAGTGTTCGTCGACGACGACCTCAACATCATCGAGAGGCCCTGGCGGCATCTGAAGCAAATCCGACGCATGACGCCCGACGAGGCCGAGAGCTTCCTGAGAAACACGGGGCGTGCTTCTCCTTTGACTGCCGACGGCACAGCCGGAGCGGAACTGCTGCTTGAGACGCTTCCGTGGGAACGCGTGACGCTCACGAAACCGCTTCATGCGGCTCCGAATGTTCGCGCACTGTCGATCCGCCTCGACAATGCGATCTACTTCAAGGCCTCCGAACTGACGGCTCCTCTCTCCAACGCCCTTGTACGACTTGCAACGTTCGCCAACCCGGCCTTTTTCAAACAACAGCTCTACGCCAAACCCGTCTGGAAGAACGGCAGCATGAGCAACGGCAAAGACCTGCACCGCTTCATCACCTATGCCAAGGCCTATCCCGACTGGCTCTCGCTCCCTCGAGGCACGCTGGCCGAGGTTCGCAGGTTTCTCGACGAGAGCGGTATTTCCTTTCGACTCGAAGACGCGCGCAGCTCAGGCGCGCCTGTCTCCATCAAGTTTCAAGGAACTCTGACGTCCGAGCAGGCAACACTCCTGAAGGCGGTCATGAAGACGGAACAGGGCATCGTCGTCGCGTCGACGGGCTTCGGCAAAACGGTCTTTGCGCTGGCGCTCATCGCCTCAAGAAGCGTCAGCACGGTCGTCATCGTGCACCGCAAGGAGCTGCTCCGCCAATGGCGTGCCCGCATTGCGACATTCCTCGATATTCCCGAGAACGGCGTGGGCGAATGGGTCGGCACGAAAAAGCGGCTGACGGGAACAGTTGACATCGTCATGGAGGGGACGCTGGCAGGCAAGCCGGAAAGCGAACTTCGAAGCTTCTTCGCCCAGTACGGCCAGGTCATCGTCGACGAGTGTCACCACGCCGCGAGCAGCGGCTATGCCAAGGTGCTCGGACAATGCGCAAGCCGATATCTGGTGGGACTTACGGCCACTTTCGAGCGTACGGACGGCACACAGAAAGCAACGTCATTTCTCTGCGGCCCGATCATCAGGAAACTCAAGCAGCCGAACGACCTGCCCGTCAGGCTCGACGTCCGCCGCTTTCAGCATCCCGAATCCTTCAGTACAGGGCTCGTTCACGCCGAACTGATGAACAGGCTTGCCTGTCACGCCGAACGCAACCAATTCATTTTCAGGATCTGCAACGAGCTTGTCCGACGCAGGCGGCGAGTTCTTGTCCTCACCAACCGTCAGCAGCATGTCGAAGAACTGAGCGGCATGTTCAAGGAGCTCCCCGTGAGCACCTTCGTCCTGACATCCGAAATGTCCGCAGGAGATCGCGCCTCGGTCGTCAGGCAAATCAACGAACTGCCGGCATCCCAGCCTCGGATCATCGTGGCGACGGGGCAGCTTATCGGTGAAGGCTTTGACCACGCTCCGCTCGACACGCTGCTTCTGGCCATGCCGCTGGCCAGCGCTCCCGTACTCACCCAGTACATCGGCAGAATCGTGCGCCTGCACGAGACAAAGACCGATGCAGAAATCATCGACATCGTCGACAGCGGCATCACGATGCTGGAAAGGCAGTTTGTGAAAAGACAGAAAACGTACAGGAGCAGAAAGGTCTCGTTCGACCGTCCCAATGCCTCAGGCTCTCTGTGGGAGGAAGCCTTCCCCTGATGAAGAACGGGCCCTCCTTCATTCGAAGGGACGCCCGTCTTTCATTCATGCGTCAAGCCTGCATGCGTCTCAGGACTTCGCGAAGACGCCACGCATGACGGGACCGACACGCAGGAGACAGAAGAGCGCGCCTGCGGCCGCAATGGCACCGCCCGCCCAGCCAATGTCGGCGATCGAGGCATGGGTGCAGACGAGGCCGCCCACAAGGGCGCCCGAGCCGATGCCCACGTTGTAGATGCCCGAATAGACGCTCATGGCAACGGCCGTGCCCGACGGAACGGCGCGGATGATTGCAGACTGGAAGACCAGGTTGTAGAGCGTCACTGCAAGCCCCCAGAAGATGCAGAGCAACACGATCGTGAGCTCGCCGCCGCCCAGAGGCGCCATGAGAAAGAGGCTCGCGACGATGCCGAACACCGAAAACTGCAGGAAGCCGATCGGACGGCGGTCAAAGAAGTGCGAGAAGATCCAGCTGCCGAGAATGCCCACGGCGCCGTAGGCGACGAGCACCCAGGTGATGCGGTCAGGATGCATGCCGGTCACCTGCGCGAGAAAGGGCTCGATGTAGGAATAGACCGTGAAGTTCCCCGTCATGATGAGCGGCGTCAGGATGTAGATGCCCATGAGGGCGGGTCGGCCCAGAAGTGCGGGCACCTTGTCGAGCGCCACGGCGTTGCGGCTGTGCACGCTCGGGAAAAAGCGCCAGAGGCAGACGAGCGCAACCGCCGCGACAAGCCCGATGGCAAGGAAGGTCATGCGCCAGCCCAGATAGAGGCCGAGCACGCGTCCGAGCGGCAGGCCCGCGATCATGGCGATGGACGAACCCGCGACCACAAGGCCGAGCGCGGCGGAGGTCTTGTGCTTCGGCGCGACCTCGACGGCAAGCGGGCTCACGACGGACCAGAAGATCGCATGCGAGCAGGCGACGCCGAGGCGCGACACAAGGAGGATCCAGTAGTTGGACGCAACGGCCGAGAGCACGTGGCTCGCGACGAAGAGCGCAAGCACCGACATCATGAGGCGACGACACTCCATCTTCGAGGCGAGCAGCATCAGCGGCAGCGACATGAGCGCGACGACCCAAGCGTAGGTCGTCACGAGCCAACCCATCTCGGCCTCGGTGCGGCCGAAGTCACGGCCGATGTCGGTGAGAAGCCCGATCGGAATGAATTCGGAGGTGTTGAAGACGAAGGTGCAGAGCGTGAGCGTCAATACGGGAAGCCAACGCATGAAGAAGGTCTTTTCGCCGGTGTCGGTCATGATGATGTGCGCTTTGATTTTGTCCGGGACTGTCGTTTTCATTCGCAGGCGGGACCTGCGTATTTTTGGCGGATGAGAATCTTAGCGCAGCCGTCCGGCGAAGGCAGCGGCCTGAAGCGGCGTCAATGACGCACATCAAGCCGCTGCGGGAGACTTGCTCTGTGTGAGGAACGAACGGGGCGGGCGGCCTTGCGCCCCGCCCCGAATGAAGCTTGAGGGCCGCTCGTCAGGCGTCTTCGCCGGGCAGGCGAACGTCGGGGACGTGCTCCTCACGTGCGTTCTTCGAGAGGATGAAGTCGAAGTAGTCGCTGATGTACTCGCGGGGCGAGCCGATGAGCTCGTTGCCCACGAGCACGTGGATGAAGATCGACTGGATGAGCGGCGCGACGAGGACGACGGGACGGTTGCGCACGAAGTCGGGGACGTCCTCCTTCTCGAGCATGCGGGCAAGAAGGCCGTCATTTCTGAAGACAGGCACGAAGAGCCTCGCGTAAAGGTCGTGCATGATCTCGGGCGAGCGCAGGCCCTCGGCCCAGACGAGTCGGAAGACGCGCAGGTTGCGCTTCGAGCGCGGCGTGCCGTCGGTGAGCGGCGCGACGACCTTCATGAGCCTATCCTTGAGGGGAAGGCCCTCGTTTTCGGAGCTCGTCACGTTTTCGAGGTTGCGGTGCATGACGCCCGCGATGCCTTCGGCAAGCGCGTGCAGGAGTTCCTCCTTGCCCTTGAAGTAGTTGTAGATCGTCCCCTTGGCGACGCCCGCGCTGCGGGCGATGTCTTCCATTCGGGTAGCGGCAAAGCCCCTTTCCTCGAAGCAGTCGAGGGCCGCCGAAAGGATGCGGCGGCGCTTGTCTTCAGTCTTGACGGCCATGTCCAGTTGACTCCCTTTTCAAAAGTTTCTTGTCTTCGGCGCAGATCACGAGATCTTGTTCCTGAAGAGATAGGTTGCGAGGCTCATCGAGCCGAGCCCCACGAGAGCGACGGGCCAGACGAGCGGCAGGATGTCCATGAGGCCCGCGCCCTCGAAGTAGACGGCGCGGATGGCCTGGATGCTGTAGCGAAGCGGATTGAGGATCGTAGCGGTCTGCATCCAGTGGGGCATGGCGCGCACGCTCGTCATGAGGCCCGAGAGGATCACCATCGGCAGCATCATCACGATGATCATGACGATCGACTGTTGGATGTTGTCCGCAACGGCCGAGACACCCAGACCCAGGCCCACCATGCAGAGGCTGAATCCAAAGATCACGAGGCCGAGCAGCAGGAACGAGCCCTTGAAAGGAAGCTCGAACCAGAGGAAGCCGATCGCGAAGATCAGGAAGGCCTGTCCGCAGGCGATGAGGGTCGGCATGACGGCCTTGCCGATCAGGATCTCGATGCTGTCGGCGGGCGTCATGAGCATCATGTCGAACGAGCCGTCCTCGCGCTCGCGCGAGACCGAGAGACCGGCAAGCAGCAGCACCTGAATGAGCGCGAGCACGGGAATGAGGCCAGGCACGATCGTGTAGCGGGTGATCCCGTTCTCGTTCCAACGCGCGCGGTCGCGCACCTCGACGGCGAGCCCGCCGCCGTGCTTCGCGTTGACCTGCGTCGCGATCGAGCTGATGTAGCCGTAGGCGATGCCCGCGGTCGTGGAGTTGCGGGCGTCGGAGACGACCATCATCTCGCCCTTGCGGTCGAAGTCGTTCGGGAAGTAGACCCCGACGAGCGCCTCACTCGAGTCGATGCTCTTCTCGAAGTCGGCGAGCGAGACGGCGTTTCGCTTGAGGTCGAAGATGCCGTTGCCCGTGATGCCGCGCACGATTTCGGCCGAGGCCGACGAGTGCGACTCGTCAAGAAGCACCCAGGGCACGCGCTCAAGGTTGAAGGTCGCGCCGTAGCCAAAGAGAATGGCCTGCAGGAACACAGGCGCGATGAGCACCATGCGCGAGCCCTTGTCGCCGAACGTGACGGCGAACTCCTTCACGACGATGGCGAAGATGCGGTTGAGAGACGCGCGCACGTCCCGCCAGAGGGACTTCAGCATGATGCGCCTCCCTTCGGTTCGGACTTGTCGGGGACCGTCACGGGCGGGCGCTTGCGCAGGACCCGCACGGCCATGCAGAAGAAGAGCGCGGCCCAGCAGCAGAGGATCCCGACGTTGCGCCACAGGATCGGACCGTCGCCCGCCAGGAAGCACTGCTTGAAGGCCTCGACGGCGTAGGTGGGCGGCAGGAGCCTGCCGACGAACTCGATCCAGACAGGAACGCTCCTCAGATCGAAGAGGAAGCCCGAAAGCATCAGGCTCGGCATGTAGGCGAGCACGACGGCGAGCTCGATCGCGAGGAACTGGTTCTTCACCTTGGCGGAGATGAAGAGGCCGAGCGCCGTGCCCATGGCGGTCAGGGTGAGCAGGATGGCGAGCACGCCCGCGATGCTTCCCCTGAGCGGCTGTCCGAAGACGAGGAAGCTCGTGCAGAGCGAGAGGAGCGAGCCGCCGAAGGCGATCGTCCAGTAGCTGAGCCACTTCGCGAGGAAGATCTCAAGGGGCGAGGCCGGCGTCGCGAAGATCGCGGCCATGGTGCCGCGCTCCCATTCGCGCGCGATCACGATGGCGCTCATCATGGTGGACGCTGCGCCCACGACGATGACGAGGATGCCCGGCACGAGGTACCAGGTCGAGATGCTCGCCTCGTTGAACCAACTGCGGGACGCGAGCGACTTGACGGGCCCAGCCGAGACGCGCGAGGCGACGGCGGGCTCGATCATGCCGTTCGATACCATCTTCGTGACGGAGCTGTTGAGCTGTCCGAGCACGTAGCTCTTGAAGAGCGTCGCGGAATTGCTGTCGACGCCGTAGACCGTGAGGCCGAGCTCGGCCGCCTCGCCCTGCTGGGCGTTGGCCGCAAAGCCCGCCGGAATCGTGAGGATGCACTCGACCTCGCGGGCCTCAAGCGCCTTTTCGGCGGGCGCCTTCGCGTAGAAGACCTTCGCGTCGAAGTACGGATTCGCGGTGAAGTCGACGGCAATGCGCTGCGCGACGGGCGTGCGCTCCTCGAGGACGATCGCGACGGGCACGTCCTTCATGTCCATCGAGATGCCGAAGCCGCAGACGAGCAGCATGAAGAGCGGCAGGAAGACGCCGATGACGAGCGCAGACGGATCGCGCCCGATCTGGTGCCACTCCTTGACGATGAGCGCCAGACATCTGGAAGCCGAAAAGCGCAGCAGTCCTGTTTTTCTCGCGGCGGTCATGATGCGGCCTCCTTTTTCCTCGCAGCTCGGGCGGCTTCGACGATGGCGATGAAGGCGTCCTCGATCGAGCGGATCGTGCGGCCCGGCACGTCCTTGGCGGCGAAGGCGCGCACCTCACCGGGCGAACCCAGCGCCAGAATGCGGCCCGCGTCCTGGATGAGGAAACGGTCGCAGTACTCTGCCTCCTCCATGAAGTGAGTCGTCACGACGATCGTCGTGCCTGCGGCCGCAAGCTTCGTGAGGCTGCGCCAGAAGGCGCGGCGGGACGCGAGGTCGGCGCCCGAGGTCGCCTCGTCAAGAAAGAGGATCTTCGGATGGTGAAGGAGCGCGCAGGCGATCGACAGATCGCGCTTCGCACCCACGGGCAGCGACTTGGCGGGCATGCGCCTGTAGGCCGAAAGCCCGTAGCCGCGCATCGCCTCGGCGACGCGGCGGGTGAGCCTCGGCCCCCAGAAGCCGTAGCTTCGCCCGAAGTAGCGCAGGTTCTGCTCGACCGTGAGCTTGTCGTAGAGGGAGAACTTCTGGGCGACGTAGCCGATCTCGGCGCGCACCTCGGCCTTGGCCTCGCGAAGGTCCCAGCCCACGACCTCGATCTCGCCGCCCGAAGGCGCAAGAAGGCCGCAGAGCATACGGAAGGTCGTGGTCTTGCCCGCGCCGTTGGGGCCGAGCAGACCGAAGATCTCGCCGCGCTTCACGTCAAAGGTCGTGTCGGCGACCGCCACGAAGCTACCGAACGTGCGCGAAAGATCGCGCGCACGGATCGGCACGTCGCCCGTGTCAAGCCGCCCCGCATCGTCGGGGTCGGGCGCCGCGGACGAGGCGGCGTCGTCGGCGCGCACGGTCTCCATCGTGAAGGTGAGGAGCGCATAGGCGTCCTCCATGCGCGGCGCACGTTCGAGAACGCCGAAGTCGGGAACGGTCCCCGTCTCGTCGCTGCGAAGCGCGAGCTCGACCTCGCGCTCGGCGAATTCGCGGGTGTTCGGGGCGTTGAGCAGCAGGTCGATGCCGCCGTCGCGGGGGACGGCGTCGAGAAAGACCGACTTTTCGGGGTCGGGCGAAACCTTGAGCATCATGCGGCGCGAGAGCGACTGCCTCTCGGCGTCGGAAAAGCCCGAAAGATCGAGCGCATAGGTGCGGTCCTTCGTGCGCCCGAGAAGCTCCGCAGGCGTGCCCGAGCCGATGATGCGGCCCTCCGACATGCAGAGCACCCAGTCGGCCGACTCGGCCTCCTCGAGATAGGCGGTGGAGAAGAAGCACGTCGTGCCGCCCTGCCCGACCATCCGCCGGATCACGGCCCAGAGCTCGCGCCGCGAGAGCGGGTCGACGCCCACGGTGGGCTCGTCGAGGAGAAGAAGCGCGGGCGCGCGCACCAGCGCGACGGTCAGCGCGAGCTTCTGCTTCATGCCGCCCGAAAGCTTGCCCGCGGGGCGGCCCTCGAAGCCCTCGAGGCCCGTGAGCGCGATGAGGCTCGCGTAGTACGCCTCGATCGTCATGCCTTCGGGAGGCTTCGTGCCCCTGAGCGCACCGAAGAGCTTCATGTTCTCCATGACGGAGAGGTCCTTGTAGAGGCCGAGCGTCTGCGGCATGTAGCCCACGGCGTTGACGAAGTCCTCGTCGTCAGGGTCCGGCGTGCGCCCGAGCACGCTAAGCGAGCCTGAGTCCTGGCCCACGAGCCCGCAGATCATCTGCATGAGCGTCGACTTGCCCGCGCCGTCGGGACCGATGAGCGCGACCAGGCGCGCCTCGGGCGGCACGGCGAAGGTGACGCCGTCGACCCCACGCACGGGCTCGCGTCCGTCCTCGGACGCAAAGACCCTGCAGAGCGCCGACGCTTCAATGACGGATGTCGTCATGACGTGCTTTCCTCCGGCGGCGGATTCAGGGCGCGAAGTCCACGGTCACGGGCTGGCCGAGTCGCAGGCGGTTGCCCGGATCCTCGACGTTGAGCCTCACCTCGTAGACGAGCACCGTGCGCAGGTCCTGCGTCGCGACGGTCTTGGGCGTGAACTCGGCCTCGCTCGAGATGTGGCCCACGCGGGCCTTGAGCGGCTCGGTCGTGTCGGTCGTCACGAGCGCCTCGGCGCCTTCCTGCACGTACTTGAGCTGGGTCTCGGAAACGTAGGCGCGGACCCACTTCGGATCCATGATGCTGATCTGATAGACGGTCCTCGCGGCGGTGGCCATGTCGCCCGGCTCGGCCATGCGCGTGCGCACGACGCCGTTGACGGGGGAGACGAGGACGGCGGCCGTCTCGATCTGATAGGTGAGCGAGTCGACGGCGGCGCGGCCCGCATCAAGGGCGGCCTTCGTCTGGCGGACTTCGTCGGGACGCAGACCCGCGGCCTTGAGCTCGTAGACCGCGCGGGCGCTCGCAGCCTGCTTTTCAAGCGCAATGCGGCTCCAGCGCGCGTTGTCCACGTTCTGAGCCGTCGTGGCGTTGGCCTTCCAGAGCTTGAGCTGGCGGTCCTCGGTCTTTCTTGCAAGCGCAAGATTGCTCTCCACCGCATCGAGCTCGGCCTTCGCGGAACTGATCTCCTCCTTGCGGAAGCCCTCTTCGGCCAGACGCCACTGGGCGTCAAGCCCCTCGGCCTGCGCTTCTGCACGGCGGCGCTCGATCGCACGCGTGTCGAGGCGGCCGATCACGTCGCCCGCCTTCACGGCCTCCCCTTCCTCCCTGAGAAGCTCGGCGATGCGCCCGCTCCCCTCGAAGGCCAGGGACACCTCGCGCGCATCCACGCTGCCCCAGGCCACGCTCGGCTTCGCCTCGCGGCTCTTCTGCCACTCCACGAAGCCCCAGCCCGCTCCCGCCGCGACCGCCGCCGCAACGACCAGCACCACGGCCTTCTTTCCAAGCGCCATTTCAAGCCTCCTTGAGGGCGGATTCATTTTGAACCGCCCGGTTCATTTTCTTAAGGAGACTATAACACCGTTCCAGTCCATTTTGAACCCGTCGGTCACCTTTATTTTGTACTGACCGGTCATTTCACGATGAGGATGCAAAAAGGCCCCTCCCGGTCCCTGTTCGGACGCTGGGAGAGGCCTTTTCGAGGTTCGAGCGACGGTGCGGGAAGATCAGCCGCGGGCGGCCTTCGCGCGCTCGGCGAGGCGGTCGGCGAGGCCCGAAACGCGCACGGTGCGGTTCTCGACGGAGGCGTTGAGGACCCGCTCCGTGCCGAAGATGTCGACGGAGCGCTTGGTGCGGGTGACGCCCGTGTAGAGGAGCTCGCGGGTGGCGAGGCCCGAGGCGGGGTCGGTCGGCAGGAAGACGGCGACCTCGGGAAATTCGGACCCCTGGGACTGGTGGATCGTCATGGCGAAGGCCGTGTCGTGCGCGGGCATGAGCGCGGGCGGCATGCTGCGGTCGGCGTCGAAGAAGACGGCGCGCAGGTCGCCGTGCTCGTCGGGGAGCACGATGCCGACGTCGCCGTTGAAGACGCCGAGGATGTCGTCGTTGCTTCGGATGATGACGGCACGGCCGGGATAGTTCCAGCGGTCCTCGGCGAAGGTTTTGAAGTCTGCGCCGGCGAGCGCCGTCCTGACCTTGGCCTCGGCCCAGGCGTTGATGCCCTCGACGCTCTGCGGGCCGCGGCGCTGGGCGCACAGCGGCCTGAAGGTCTGGAAGATCTCCCAGAGGGCGCGGCCCGCGGCCTTCAGGTCGTCGGCCTTCGGCTCGGGGCGCGTGACGACGCGCATGTAGTCGACGAGCGCGGCCGTGTAGCGCGAGAAGCGTTCCTCGAGCCACGCGGTGGCGGCGGGCGCGAGGCCGTAGCCGCCTTCGCCCTGCGGCATGGCGTCGTCCCAGGCGATGCGCCAGTCGGGGTCGCCGCCGGTCTGCGCGTCGGCCAACAGGCGCTTGACCGTCGTGCGGGCGGTGGAGCTCGAAATCCCGCCGTCGTGATTGATCGCGGCGGCAAGCTTGGCGATGACGGAGCCTTCGGCGAAGCGGCGGCTCGTCTTGAGTTCGACCGTGCTTGCGGCAAGCGCGCCGTCGGTGGCGGAGATATCCGCAAAGACGGCGCCCGGTCCCACGGCGGCGAGCTGGTGCTTGTCGCCAAGGATAATCACGCGCGTACTCTCCGAGACCACCTCGAAGAGGCGGGCCGCCAGATGGATGTCGACCATCGAGGCCTCGTCGATGATGAGTACGTCGGCAGGAAGCGGATTGTCCGCCGTGGGCTTCTCGCCCGAAGGCGTCTTCTTGACGAGCCACTTGTGGATCGTGTGCTCCTCGACGCGTCGCGGGGCGCCCTGAGCCGTCTCCTCGGAAACGACCTCCTTCATGCGCGGGAAATTGCCCGCGATCGGGCCCTGGGTCATCGCGACGATCGACTGGCGCATGCGACTCGTGGCCTTGCCCGTCGGAGCGGCAAGATAGATGGAAAGGTCCTTGTTCTCCTCGAGCAGACACTCGAGGATGAGAACCACGGTGGTCGTCTTGCCAGTGCCGGGACCGCCCGAAATCACCGCAAGGCGGTTCTCGAGCGCAAGCCTCACGGCCTTGGTCTGGAGTTCGTCGGCGTGCAGGGCGCCCGTGAGCTTCTCGACGAGCGCGGCCGTCGCCTCGGGAAGCGTGCGCGGAGGCTTCGAGGCGATCCGCACGAGCGCAGCCGCAAGGCGCTGCTCCTCGGCGAAGAACCTTGCAAAATAAAGTCGGGAGGCAAGGCCGCCAGCGCCTTCGTCGAGCACGAGGGGCGCCAAGGGGCGCGCGCCCTCTGCAGGTGCGCCCGCAGCGGCGAGCCCCCAGCGGGCGAGTTCTTCGAGATGCGCGCGGATGTCCGCGTCGTACGTCTCCTCGTTGTCCCCGACCTCAAGGCCCATGCGGCGCGCAACGTCGAAAAGCCTCACGCAGACGCTGCCGCGGTCGTCGGCGCCCGCGAAGGCGGACGTGACGGCACGCATGAAGACGTGCATGTCCTCGCCGAAGGGCTCGAGTCCCTGCGCCTCGCGCGCACGGTCGGCGACGCGAAGAAGCGCCTCGCCGAGCTCCACAAGCTTGGGCGGGAGCATGCGGCCGGGATCGTTGGTGGTGATGTTCGTCATTTCTGCTCCCATTCAGGCATGAAGAGTTCGTCAAGGCGGGCGATCCTTTCGGCGCCCACGGGGTCGTACACGACGCCCTGGATGCCGTCGGGTCCCCGCAGGGCATCGGCGCTGACGCCGCGCAGGAACACGTAGCAGGCGCCGCCAAGGAGCGAGTCGTCGTATTCGGACCCGAGCCTCGCCTTGAGGAAGCGCCTGAGCGCCACAAGGTAGATGAGGTACTGGAGGCGGTAGCGGTGCACGCGCATCTCGTCGGACATGACCTGCTGCGTGAAGTCGGCCTGCGTCCTCACGAAGCGGGTGATCGCATTGCTCTTCCAGTCGAGAATCCAGAACCTGTCCTTCGCACCGAACGCAAGGTCGATGAAGCCCGTGAGGAAGCCCGAGAGGTCGTCGTCCGAGAGGTTCGGAATCGCGTACATCTCCCCGAACCTCTCAAGCTCATCCTTGAGGTCCGACGCGCTGAGTCCGTCCCGCATGCGCAGGAGGAACGGCATTTCGGAGGCTCGCTCCGTCATCTTCACGTCGCGCAGGCGGATGCCGGGCAGGATCTCGGCGTTGACGACGTCGTAGATCATGCGCGCGGCCTCTCCGACGGCCTTGTCGAGCGAGGCCTCGTCGGGGAAGGAGAGGAACTGCTCGATCCGGCTGCGGGCGATGCTGCGGCGCAGCGCATCGGCCTCGGGCGTATCGGGCGCAACTGCGGGAAAGTCGGCGATCTCAAGCATGCCGTGCATCGCGTCACCCGCCTTCGTGCCGCGCGGGAAGGCCAGAATGCCCTCGAGCGGACCGGCCGCCTGCTTCGGACCGAACCAGGCGACTTCGTCGTCGGTGACGGAGCGGTTGATGCTCGAGAACGAGCTCACGCGCCACTTCGGCAGGATGGGCTTCGCGTGATCGACGCCGAGATCGGTATCGAGCGCGGGAGGCGCGACCGTAATGTCGTCGGCCGTCTCCGTAAGGAGCGTCTCGATCTCGACGCAGCGCACGCCGGGCAGGCTGCCGAGCTCCCGGAAACTGTCGAGCACGATGTCGCGATCCGGCTCGAGCGAGCCCGTGAGCGCCATGAAGTAGGCGTTCTTCCTGTAATTCCCGTGCCAGCCCGTCGACGTTCTGTTTTGCGGCACCACGAGCACGAGCCGGCACGCCGCACGGGTCATGGCGACGTAGGCAAGGCGCACGAGCTCCTCCTTGCGCTTGACCTTGAGCGCATCGGACTCCTGCACCTCCCCGTGGGTGATCGAGAGCTCCATGCCCGAAGCGTCGCTCTGCTTGAAGACGGAGCGCTTCTCCCCCTTCATGACGGCCATGGACTCGGCACTCGGCAGATAGACGATCGGATACTGCAGGCCCTTGCTCGAGTGAATGGTCTCGACCGTCACGAGGTTCGCGTCGGAGGCAAGGCGCAGGTTGCGCGTCTCGCCGCCCTTTTGCGCCCTGGCGGACTCGAACCAGCTCAGCAGGCCTGCAGGCGTCGCATACTTCCTGCCCGCCTCGTTGAGAAGCTCGATGATGTGCGCGTAGTTCGTGAGGCGCTGCTCGCCGCCCTCGACGGGCAACAGGCGCTCGGCGAGGTGCTCCTCGTCGATGAAGGCCGAGAGCGCAGCCGCCGCACCCGCACGACGCCAGCGGGCGACACCCGCCTCAAGGCGCTCGCGAAGGTCCGAGCGCGCCTGCTCGTCCTGATCGCAGAGCTCGGAGAGCGTGGCGGCCATGAGACGGGTCGCCCTGAGCGCCGTGAGCACGCGCTCGACGCCGGGCTCGGCGAAGGCGTGCAGCAGGCAGAGCATGTCGTGCGCCTCCTCGGTCCTGAAGACGTCGTCGTTGCTCTTCATGACGACGCGCACGCCTCGGCGGGCGAGCGCCCGCTTCACATTGTCGACGTGACCGCGCTTATGCACGAGGATCGCAATGTCGCGGGCCTCGACGGCGCGAAGGGCAATGGTCTTCGCCACGGGCTTCTTCATCTCGCCGTCCTCGACTTCGATCACGCCCGAGCCGATCACATGGTCGTCGGGACCTGCGGCGATCGCAGCCCTGCCGTCGCGCCCGAGCGTGATGAGTCGGGCGATGTCGTCGGCAACAGAGCGGGCCGTCGCAGCGTTCATCGCGTCCTTGCCCTCAAGCCCTTCCTCGGTGTACCAGATTTCAAATACGTCCGCCTCGCGCCAGATCCCGTCCTCGTCGAGCAGGAAGAGGCCCGTACGGTCGGCCTTCGCATCGACGGGCTTGTAGGCGAGGTCGTGGCGCAGGAAGGCGTCGGGGCCCGCGATCGAGAAGAACCGGTTGACCGCCTCGACGAGCTTCGGGCAGGAGCGGAAGTTGCGTCCGAGGCGGCTGTGGCGACTGATGAGCTTGCGCGCACGCATGTAGGTGTCGAGGTCGGCCGAGCGGAAGCTGTAGATGGCCTGCTTCGGGTCGCCCACGAAGAAGAGCGCGCGGGGCTTGTCCGCCGAGCGCTCGCTCTTCGGGATCTCGAGGAAGAGCTTCCTGAAGATGGCAAACTGCACGGGGTCCGTGTCCTGGAACTCGTCGATCAGCACGCCCCTGTAAGTGTTCCTGATGCCGGCCGCAAAGGCGCCCGTGGCATCGTCGCGCAGCGTGAGCCACATCTCGGCGAGCAGGTCGTCGTAGGTCGCGAGCCTCCTGGCGCGCTTGAGGGCGCGAAGCGCCGCAGGCGCGGTGCCGATGAAGCGCTCGAGCCATTCGCGGGGCAGCGGCTCGACATCATCGGGAATGACGCGCTTTGCCAGATCTTCGGGCAGGCCGGCCAGCGTCCTGAGCTTTTCCGCCCAGTCGTCGCCCTGCATGAGCAGGCGACGCTCGTCGGCCGACGTGCAGGCGTCGAGTTCGCGGCGCAGGAAGGACTCCGTCACCTCGTCGCGCAGAGCTGCGTCGTCGTCCGAGAGCTCCGTATCGAAGTTCCCCGCCGACGTGAAGACGTGTTCGGAGAGCATCTTCTGGCAGAAGCCGTGGATCGTGTTGATGGCCGAGTCGTCAAAGCGCGCAAGCGATTCGCGCAGGCGCTTGACGGCATCCTCGTCGCTGATGGACATGCCACGCCAGATCTCCACCTGCCTCACGACGAGGGGATCGACGTCCTCGGCGGCGTAGATGCCCGTCAGATAGCCGTGCGTCTCGGCAAGATGCTCGCGGATGCGGCTCTTGAGCTCCGCCGTGGCCGCCTTCGTGAAGGTCACGACGAGAAGACTGTTGATCGGGATCTCCTGCTCGACGATCAGCCTGAGCACCAGATGCTTGATCGAGAAGGTCTTGCCCGTGCCCGCAGACGCCTCAAGAAGCGTCGGAACGGTGAGGTCGGCCTTCTCCACCACGAAGCCGTCGCTGTCGGCGGACTTCACGGCGAGGGACTCCTCATGCTCAGGTTCGGACGCGGGAGCGTCGTCGAAGAAATCGTCAGGGACGCAGGATTCCTGCGCAGCCGCGCAGTCCTCGACGTCCGCACACGACGGCACATCGTCGCAGTACTCGGGCACGGCGTCGCAGGCGGCCGCAGCGTCGCCGTCATTGAGTTCCGAAAGCGGCGGCACCGCTTCGAAACGGGAATTCGTGTCTTTAGTCATCTTGCTGGTCATCCTGCGTCGGTTCAGCCATGGCCTTGAGGGCCTCGTCCACCTTTTCTTCAAAAGCGGCCACCAGTTTTTCGTCCTGTGTCTTCTTGAGCAGCTTCTTCTTGAAAAGCTCGAATCGCATCTTGCGCCTTTCGTCCGCAACCCTGCGCATCCTGTCTAAGTCGCCTCCGCGCCAGAGAATGAGATCGGCGGACTCGTCCTCCTCCCCATAATCGCCGAACGTGTCGACGCCCTGGGCGGCCGAAGCCGCCGCAGCGAGACAGGGCCTGAGCAGGGCGCGGAGGATCCTGCGCGCCTCATCGGCCGAATAGGCCTTGAAGGCGATCGTCACGAGCTTCTCGGGATTGGTGTCGTCCTTGGGCTCCTTCACGCCGTTGCCGAGCTCTTTGGTCCAGCCCGCGATGATTGCGCCCTCGTCGACGCGCTCAAGCGCGCAAGCCGCGATGAATTCGGTGAAGGCCAGCGTCACGGGGTTGCCCGTGCCCTTCGAAACCGTCGCGCGCACGAAGCGGCGCACGTCGCCGGACTCGTACACGCCCCTGAGGCGCATCGTCACGCGGGGGAAGCCCTCGCCGAGGTCGATCTCGAGATCCTCCTCGGGCAGCTCCCTGCCGACGGCGGCCTCGGTCCTGAGCTCCTCGACCCTGGCCGCATAGGCGGCCGCGTCCTCGCTGAGCCAGTCGCGAATGCCCTCGGCTCCGAACCTCGGATCGCAGGCGGTGCGCCTGAGCCAGTTCGCGCAGTCGCCCGACGCAGCGGCCTCGAGGGCCTCGTTCCTGCGCATCCAGCTCGAGAGTCCGTCATCGGGTGGCATCATGCCGCGCTCGTCGTCGCCTGCCTCGTCCGGAAGCCTGACGCCGGCCGCAGCCAGCGTCTTCCTGGCAGGCGCCTTCCAGAAGTCGCAGATCTCGCGCACCGAGACTTCGGTGCGCCTGAAGACCTCGAGGCCAGTATCGGCGAACTTCTGCTCGGTCGCGGCGTAGCCCGCCGACACGGCCTTCCTGAGCGCCTCGAAAAGAGCGGGATCATGGCTTCGCCAGCCCCTGCCCGCATCGCGGAAGCTCTCGGTCGAATAGGCATTGAGCGGCACGTTGACGGTGAGGAGCGCCTCTGCGCGGCGGCGTTCGGCGCGGCCCGGCGCAAAGGTGAGCAGCCATTCTCGAAGCTCCTGCGCGACCACGGATGGCTGGCGCTCGGCCGAACCCGCACCCGTTCCGCAGACGTACGAGATGAGGAGCGTTCTTCTCGCGGCGAGCAGGATGTCGAGGAAGACGTTGCGGTTGTCGCGACGGCTGTCGCGGTCCCCGCGGCGGGCTGCATGCGCCATGAGGTCGAACTCCTGGCGGTGCGGATTGCCGGGGAAGGCGCAGTCCTCGTTGAGACCCACGACGGCGATGATCTTGTAGGGAAGCGGACGCAGCTGCGACATGCCCGTGAAGGTGACGCGGGGCGTCGGCATGCCGCCACCGGGCGAGGTCTCCTGGGCAAGTTCGAGGCTCTTCATGAAGATGCCGAACGGAATTTCGGTCACGCCCGCGCGCTCGATCTCCTCGCGCAGCGTGGCGGCCGCGTTGCGGATGCGGTTGAAGGCCCCGCCCTCGTCATCCCTGAAGAAGACGGCGGTTGCGTCGGCGAGCCACGTCGTCCAAGCCTCGGGGGCCGCAGCCTTCTCGGTGCGCAGCCTGAAGCCCTCGAGCGAGGCGGCGAGCCTGCTCACGGCGTCGAGCAGTCCGGGCTCCTCGCTCACGTCCTTCCAGCCGTCCTCCTCGGTGCCCCTGACGGGCAGCGTGTCAAAGAGCGGATCGCCTTCGGAGGCGGGCAGCGCAAAGCCCATCACGAGGCGCTCGACGGCGCGCGAGAGCGTCATGTCCCTGACGTTCGCATGGGTGACGGGATCGAGATTGCGCAGGTGCGCGTCGGAAAGACCGTAGCGGTAGCCCGCGGCGCGAAGCCAGGTGCCGAGCATCGGCACCGTCTCGGACGTGAAGCCGAAGCGCTTCGCAACATGCGGGAGCGCAATCCAAGCCTCGAACGACTCGAGCGTGGCGCGGCCCGTGACGAGCTCGACGAGTCCGAGCACGGCCTGAGCCGCCTTGTCGGCCTCGAAGCCCGAAAGGCCCGAGATGCGCCATTCGATGCGGCGCTCGGGCGGCAGGCTGTCGAAGACGTTGGCGATGAGCGGCGCGGCGGTCGAGATGTCGGGCGTCACGACGAGCACATCGTCGGGACCGAGTCCGGGATCGGCTGCAAACTGCGCGTGCAGCCAGTCGGCAAGCGCCTCGAGCTCGCGCGTGGGCGTGGGCGAGCGCATGAAGCGGATCGAGCGGTCGTCCTCGCGAAAGAGCGGCGCGCCTCCTCCCGTCTTCTTGAGATCCGCATCAAGGTTCAGGATCGAGTCCTGCACGCGGGAGAGAAGATCGGTGCTGTTCCGCTCGATGTAGTAGCTGTCGTTGGCAACGGCCATGTCGGCACGGATCTCCTGATGCCGGCCCGCATATCCCTTGAGGAAGTCCGACGACAGGAACCTGCGGGTTCCCTGCGGCAGACGACTGACGGCGTCCTCATCGAGCTCCTCGGACACACCGAGTTCCGAAAGGCCCGCAGCCGTGTCGGGCGCGGCCGTGAATCGCCAGATTCGGTCGATGTTGGCGCGGGTCGACC